>OIZL01000455.1_pt1 | contig 30405 bp, 26 predicted proteins | sample 1588541 | NCBI WGS metagenome assembly OIZL01 (sample SAMN03283285) | human gut metagenome | biome: human-associated habitat; material: feces | host: Homo sapiens | place: Peru | collected 2012 | reverse complement strand
CGTTATACGTCCGAGCGCGGCAAGATCCTGCCCCGCCGCACGACCGGTACCTGCGCTGCGCATCAGCGCCAGCTGACCATCGCCATCAAGCGTGCCCGTCAGATCGCCCTGCTGCCCTACGTCGCAGACTGATCCAAAGGAAAAACCGTTCGCCCTGTGAGAAACACTCACAGGGCGCTTTTTCATTCCGACCTACAACGAAACGTTTCCGAGTTTGTCATTGCGAGGCCGCTTGCGGCCGTGGCAATCCCGTGCAGGAGTATTGATTTTATTCGTAGGGCGGGCTGCCCCCAGCCCGCCGGTGCAGGCAGTGCCGATTTAGTGAATGGTGAACAGTGAATAGCGGGCTTCGCCCACTGTGTAGGGGGCGGCGTCCCCGACGCCCCGCTGCTGGCAGGGGGATATCGAGAAATTGTACGTTATATGGTACTTGCGTCCCGCCCGGAACTGCGCTCTGCGGCGCGATGTGGGCATCGCGCCCTACGCATAAAATGTCGAACTTTGCGTAGGGGCCGATGCCCACATCGGCCCGTTGTTGGCACTTCAATTTTGGTGCAAACCATCCTGCAACCAGCGCCTGCGGGCGCGGGGACTCCTTCAGTCAAGGCCTTCGGCCATGACAGCTCCCTCAAAGAGGGAGCCAAGGCGCTGCGGCGCGGGGAAGCTTTGGCCAACAAAAAAGCAGGACAGCGGCTGTCCTGCTTTGTGCTTATTCGATGTGGTATTTCTTCGCGTATTCCTGATAGACGGCGGCGAAGTCGTGGCTGCCGGTCGCCTTGACGGTGTTGAGGTACTGGTGCGTGCCGAAGCTGCCGGCGCTGGTTTCGATCAGCGCAACGGCGATGTTCGAGCAGTGGTCGGAAACGCGCTCATAGTTCGTCAGCAGATCCGACCAGACAAAGCCGGTCTGGATGGTGCAGGTGCCGGCCTGCAGGCGCTCGATGTGCGAGTTCTTCGCCACGGAGATCATGGCGTCGATGACCTGCTCCAGCGGCTCGACGCGCTGGGCCAGCGTCAGGTCGTTTTCCGCAAACGAGCGGATGGTCAGCTCCAGAATTTCGCTCAGTGCCTCGGTCAGCTCCCGCAGCTCGCGGGCGGCCTGATCGGAGAACACGATCTTTTTTTCGCGAATTTCCTGCGCTGAGCGGAGCAGATTGACCGCGTGGTCGCCCAGCCGCTCGAAATCGCCGATGGTATGCAGCAGCTTCGCAACCTGCCGAGAATCGTTATCGGACATGGAGTGGCTGGAGAGCTTGACGAGGAACGTACCGAGCTTGTCCTCATACATATCCAGCTCGTCCTCGTAGGTGAGGACCGTCTGCGCCTTCCTTTCGTCGTAATTCGCCACAAGCTGTAACGACGTCAGAATGGTATCGCGGGCCACGACGGCCATCTTGCCGGTCATGACGTTCGCCTCATTGACGGCAATGGAAGGGGTATTGATCAGGCGCTCGTCGAGGAAGGCGAACTCCTGCTGCTTCTTGCCGGGGCGGACGATAAAGTTTGCGATGGCAATCAGCTGCTTGTGGAACGGGGCGAGGATGACGGTGTTGACCACATTAAATATGGTATGCACCAGCGCAACGCCCAGAAGGCCGATCGGCTGATCGAGGAAGTCGAAATCGAACAGCGCCGCCGCGCCGTAAAACAGCGAAAGGCAGACAACCGTGCCGATAATCTTGATCGTGATATGCACGACGGAAACTTTCTTTGCGTCCTTCGTGACACCGATGGAGGAGATGAGCGCGGTCATGCACGTGCCGATGTTCGCGCCGAGGACCAGGGGAATGGCCATGGTGTAGGTGATCTGGCCGGTCGTGGCGAGGGTCTGGACGATACCGATCGTCGCGGCGGAGCTTTGGATGATGCCGGTAAAGACCGCCGAAACGACTACGCAGAGGACGGGACTTTCAAAGGCGACGAGCATTTCCGAGAAGCGCGCGGAGTTTTTCAGACCGGAAACGGAGTTGCCCATCAGCACCATGCCGTACATCAGCACGGAGAAGCCGACGAGGATCTTGCCGAGGTCCTGCCGCTTTGTTTTTTTGGACATCATAATCATGGCGACGCCGATGATGGCCACGATGGGGGAGAAGTTCGCCGGCTGTAGCAGCGCAATCGGGCCGTTGGCATCGAGGCCGGACAGCGAGGTGATCCAGTTGGTCACGGTCGTGCCGATGTTCGAGCCCATGATGAAATTGATGGTCTGCTCGAAGTGCATGATGCCGGAATTGACCAGGCCGACGAGCATGACCGTCATGGCCGACGAGGACTGAATGGCGATGGTGATGCCCGCGCCAAGGCCCATTGCGGTGATGGGGTTGGAGGTCATGCGCTGAAGGGAGTTTTCCAGTTTACCGCCGGCGACCTTGCCCAGACCGCCCGACATGACGTTCATGCCATAGAGGAAGAAGGCCAGACCGCCGACCAGCTCCAGCACTTTAATCAGTACGTCCATTTCCCGAAGCCTCATTTCGTATTGATACGGAGTCACAAAAAAATCCACATATACTATACGAGGAAAAGCGGATTTTGTCAAGTCCGCGCTCGAGCTTACCCTTCCCAAAATCCTGCGGAAAGATACGCTTGACGAACGGAGGGTTTTCTTGTAGAATAGGTTTCCGACAGTTCGTGACCATCCTGTCGTAAAATAAAACTATGGAGATGTTGAAAATTGAAAACTACCCGCGACCTGACCACCGCAGCGATCCTGGCGGCATTGTATACCGTCCTGACCCTGCTGCAAAACGTTCTGTTCCCCGGCTCGACCTCAATGGCGATCCAATTCCGCGTGTCGGAGGCGCTGTGCGTGCTGGCGCTGTTTACGCCCGCTGCGATCTACGGCCTGAGCCTCGGCTGTCTGCTGAGCAATCTGCTGTCTTCGGCGGCGCTGCCGCTGGATTTTCTGATCGGCACGCTGGCGACGCTGCTGGCGACGGCGGCGATGTACGGCCTGCGCAATGTGCGGCTGCTTCGGCTGCCGGTGCCGTCGCTGCTGATGCCGGCGCTGTTTAATGCGCTGATCGTTGGTGCGGAGCTGACGTATTATTTCGGCGAGCTGTCGTTCTGGCTCAATGCGCTGTACGTTGCGGCCGGCGAGCTGGTCGTGCTGTTTGTGCTGGGCCTGCCGCTCTGGGCGCTGCTGGAGAAGGGCCGGCTGGCGGAAGTTCTGAGGAGGTGAGCGCCTTGCACGTGCGAAGATTGACGGCCTGCGCGATTTTGTCCGCCGTGGCGCTGACGATCTTCGTGCTGGAGGCGCAAATCCCGGTGCCGCTGCCGGTGCCTGGGCTGAAGCTGGGCCTGAGCAACGTGGTCACGGTGTTTGCTCTGGCCGTCCTCGGTTGGCGGGAAGCGCTGGCCATCGTGCTGGTGCGTATCCTGCTCGGGAACCTCGTGACGGGGCAGGCTTCCGCGATTTTATACGCCTTGGCCGGGGGGCTGCTCAGCTTTGCGGCGATGGTGCTGCTGCGGCGCGTGCTGAAGCCGGGGCAGCTTTGGCTGTGCGGCGTTTTCGGCGGAATTATGCACAATATCGGGCAGATGGCGGTCGCCGTCGCGATCACGCGGACGGCGGGGCTGCTGCTGTACTTACCGGTGCTGCTCCTATGCGGTGTGGCGACCGGGGCGCTGACCGGCGTTTGCGGCCAGCTTTTGGCAAAACGTGTCCCTTCGGACCGGGGGGACGCGAATCTTTAGGAGGCAACATGACAAAACCACTGCAACGAGCAATGTCCCTGCTGGAGCGGGGCTATACCTGCGTGATCTGCGATCACGATCGGGTTTTGACTAGTAAAAAGACCGGAATCGCGCCACTTCTCGAACGTTGGGAGAGCCGAGAGGCGCTGCACGACGTTTCCGTGGCCGACCGCATCGTCGGCAAGGCGGCGGCCATGCTGCTGCTGCTGATGGGCGCGGCGGAGGTCTACGGCAGTGTGATGTCGGAGCCTGCGCGGCAGCTTCTGACGGAGGCAGGCGTTTCCGTGAGCTACGGCGAGCTGGTGCCGGTCATCGTCAATCGGAAGGGTGATGGTCCCTGTCCGATGGAGCAGACGGTCGCCGGCTTGACCGACCCCGCCGACGCTCCCGCCGCCCTGCGGCAGAAGCTCGATGCCCTGGGCAAGGGAATCCAATAAAAAAGCAAGGCCGCAGACGGCGAGAGGCTTCCGAAGCCCTTCCCGCCCTGCGGCCTTGAAATGACAAATTTGGAGCTTTTGGCAGCTGGAAAATAAAAAAGAAAGACACGCATGACGTGTCTTTCCTGGTGCGAGTGATGCGACTTGAACGCACACGACGGTTGTCACACGCACCTCAAACGTGCCTGTCTACCTATTCCAGCACACTCGCATTTGCAATTCGCTCTGCTATTATACGAAGGATTTTCCGCTTTGTCAACACCTTTTTTCGGACTTGCGGTTTTTTTCTCGGTCTGGTACAATAGAAGGACAAAAAAGAACGATTGAGGTGGGCGTATGCCGCGATTTTTTGTTTCTCCGCGCGAGATCAATGCGCAGTTTATGGTCCTGACGGGTGAAAACGCCGCACACGCGAGGGTGCTGCGGCTGAAAAACGGCGACGAGGTTACGGTCTGCGACGGCAGCGGGACGGATTACCGCTGCACCGTTTCTGACGTCGCCGCCGGGCAGATCAGTCTGGTGGTCCATGAGGCCGCCCCGGCGCAGAGCGAGGCGGGGGTCGAATGCGCGATTTACATGGCCTTTGCCAAGGCGGATAAATTTGAACACGTCATTCAAAAGGCGACGGAGCTGGGCGCGGCGGAGCTGGTGTGCTTTCCGTCGAGCCGCTGCGTGTCCCGCCCGGACGAGCGCTCGCTGGAGAAAAAGCTCGACCGCTGGCAGAAGATCGCTGCCTCCGCCGCCGAGCAGTCCCGACGGGGCCGTATTCCGCGGGTCGTCGCCGTGCCGTCCTATGCGGCGGCGCTCGAACGCGCGGCCAAGGCGGAGCTTGCCGTCTGCTTTTATGAAAACGAAAGGAGCCGCACCTTCCGCGCCGCCATCGAGACCGCGCCTTTCCGGACGGCGGCGCTTCTGACCGGGCCGGAGGGCGGCTTTTCGACCGAGGAGATCGAGCGGGCCGCTGCGGCGGGGCTTCAGATCTGCACGCTCGGCTCACGCATCCTGCGCTGCGAAACCGCACCGCTGTGTGCGCTGTCCGCGCTGATGTACGCGGTGGGAGAGTTTTAGGATGCGGGTGCTGATCGATGCCGATGCCTGCCCGGTCACGCGGCAGGCGGCTGCGATCTGCCGAGAGCTGGACATTGCCTGCCTGCTGTTTTGCGACACGGCGCATCAGCTCGACCTCGACGGAGCGCAGACGGTTCTGTGCGACAAGGGCGCGGACAGCGTGGATTTCGTGCTGGTCAACCGCGTCCTGCCGGGCGACCTCGTTGTGACGCAGGACTACGGCCTTGCGTCGATGTGTCTGGCGCGGGGCGCGGCCGTGCTGAATCAGGACGGCCGGGAATACACGGCCGGGAACATCGATGCACTGCTGACCGTGCGCCATGCGGCGGCCAAGCTGCGCCGCGCCGGCGGCAGAACGCGCGGTCCGGCGAAGCGCACCGAGCGGCAGAATTCTGCCTTTTGCGCAAAATTCCGCGCCCACCTCTTGACGAACGGCAGAAAATGAGCGATAATAATCAGTACGACCATCGTTCATGAGAAAGAAAAGCCTTTGTGCTTTGCGACGGAGAAGAATATGATTGGAATTTATGATTACACGGTCATCCTGACCTATATGAGCCTGCTGTCGGCCGTGAGCGGTGTGGCGCTGACGATGAACGGCCACCCGATCATCGCGACGCTGTGCCTGCTGTTCTGCGGCTTTTGTGATATGTTTGACGGCAAGGTCGCCCGCACGAAGAAAAACCGCACGGACGAGGAGAAAAGCTACGGCATCCAGATCGACTCGCTGAGCGATATCGTGGCCTTTGGCGTGCTGCCGGCGGCGATCTCCATTTCGCTGTGCCGGGCGCGGTGGTATGTGATCGTGTTCGCGGCGTTTTTCGTGCTGGCGGGCCTGATTCGCCTCGCATATTTTAACGTTACCGAGGAGCAGCGCCAGCAGGAAACGGACGAGTGCCGCAAGAGCTATACCGGCCTGCCGATCACGGCTTCGGCGTTGATTTTCCCGCTGTTTTTCTGCATCATCAGCGGCGTTTGCCTGTACTTCGGCGATATCACGCGCTTTTCGCCCCTGTTTGACCGCTGGGGCTTCCAGGTTGCGCTCTGCGGCCTTCTGGGCGTGACGGGCCTGCTGTACATTCTGCCCTTCCGGCTGCGCAAGCCGCAGTCGCGGGAAATGTGGCTGATGCTGGGCGTCGGCGTGCTGATCGCGCTGTTCCTGCTGGCCGTGCTGCTGCGAAAGGCGTTGGCCTGAGAAGATGAAGAAGCTGCTGATTCTGATGAACCCCTGTTCGGGGAAAAAGCGAGCCAACCGGGCGCTCGCGGATATTATCAACGTGTTCAATCGCGGCGGCTATGACGTAACGACCTATATGACTGCCGCGCGGGGCGATGCGACGACGGTCGCGGCGCAGCGGGCGGGCGAGTTTGACGTAGTTGTCTGCGTCGGCGGCGACGGAACGTTCAACGAGGTCATCTCCGGCGTTTACGCCTCCGGCGCGGATGTGCCGATCGGCTACATTCCCGCCGGAAGCACCAATGATTTTGCCAGCAGCATGAAGCTGCCGAAGAATCTGACCGATGCCGCGCGGCTGATCGTTACCGGAACGCCGCGCAAGCTCGACATCGGCCGTTTTAACGACCGCTATTTTTCCTATATTGCCTCCTTCGGTGCGTTCACAAGAGCGTCTTATGCGACCCCGCAGAGCATGAAAAATGTGATGGGCCATCTGGCCTATCTGATGGCTGGGGTCAAGGAGGTCGCCGCCATCCGCAGCACCCATCTGCGCTTTACCACGGCGGAGGGCGCGGTGTATGAGGACGACTATATCTTCGGCGCGGTCAGCAATTCGACATCCGTTGCAGGCGTGCTGACGCTGGACGCGAAGCTGGTGGATATGAACGACGGCGTGTTTGAGCTGCTGCTCATCCGTAAGCCGAAAAGCGCCATCGAGCTGAGCAACTGCGTCGTTTCCCTTCTGGCGCAGAAGTACGATACGCCTATGCTGACCTTGACCGCGACGGCGCGCGTGACCGTGGAGGGTGCGCCCGAGATGGACTGGACGCTCGACGGCGAGCACGCACTTGGTGCGCCGGTCTGCACGATCGAAAATCTGCACGATGCCGTGCGGGTCATCGTCGGCAACGGCGCAGATCTGCCGGTCGGCGAGGAAACGCAGGATGAAAACAATCTGTAAGCGCCTGCATCGCGGGGACGATCTGCTGCAAAGCATCTGTGCCTTGGCCGAAGAACGGGCAATCGAGGCGGGCGTTGTTCTGTCCGGCGTCGGCTGCGTAACGCGGGCCGTTGTGCGCGATGCAAGCGGCGTGACGCTGCGCGAGATCAACGAGCCTTGCGAGATCGTCAGTCTGAATGGCACCGTCAGCCGCACCCGCTGCCATCTGCACATTGCGCTGTCGAAGGAGGACCTGTCCACTGTCGGCGGCCATCTGGTCGAGGGCTGCATCGTCAACACCACCTGTGAGCTGGTGCTCGGCGTGCTCGACGGCTGGCGCTTCGGCGTGGAGCAGGACGCGGAAACGGGCTACGACGAGCTGATTTTTGAGGAAGTCCAATGAAAAATACCACCCTGTGCTATATCGAAAAGGACGGCTGCTACCTGCTGCTGCACCGCGTCAAGAAGAAAAACGACCTGAATCAGGACAAATGGGTCGGCATCGGCGGGAAGTTCGAGGAGAACGAAAGTCCGGAGGAGTGCCTGCTCCGCGAGGTGCGCGAGGAAACCGGTCTGACGCTGACGGACTACCGCTATTGCGGCATCGTCACCTTTGTTTCCGACCGCTGGGAAGGGGAGTATATGCACCTGTTCCACGCGACGGGCTTCACGGGCGAGCTGATCGACTGCGATGAGGGGGTGCTGGAATGGATTCCGAAGGAGCGCTTTGCCGCGCTGCCGCAATGGGAGGGCGACCTGCTGTTCCTCGACCGCATGGAGCGCTGCACACCGTTTTTCTCCATGAAGCTCCGCTACGAGGGCGACAAGCTGGCCGAAAAGGCCTTGAATGGCAAAGCATTTTAATTGCAACAAAACCGGCACGGAACAAAACCGTGCCGGTTTTTCGATTGCCGGGAAAACGATTGATTTTGTCATGCAGCAGCCCTGCCGCACAAAAAAACCAGTACGGAACGAAGCGCTCGTTCCGTACTGGTTTTATCTTTGGCTCTGCCGTCCGGTTTTGGAGCGGCGGAGTTATTTTTTACGGCAGGAAGCTCCAGATGTCGTCCCACGGGCTTTGCTGCTGTTCGGTCGCGGACTGGTCGTCCTGCGAGGGCTGGGGCTGCGTGGTGTCGGTCGTCTGCTTTGCGTCAAAGACGATGCTCAGCTCCAGCGTCTGGCCGGAACGGTAGACGGTCAGGGTTGTTTCGTCGCCGCCGCGGAACTTCTTCAGCTCCCGGCTCAGGTCCTCCATGGAGCTGATGGTCACGCCGTTGATGCCGGTGATGATGTCGCGCTGCTGAAGACCGGCCTTGGCCGCGCTGCTGCCGTCCTGTACGCCGCTGACGAGGACTCCGAGGGGCAGACCGTAGCTATCCGCGTCGGTGGAGCTGACACTCTCGCCGTAGATGCCCATGTAAGCGCGGTTCTGCACGGCGCCATACTGGCGCAGGTCGTCCAGAATGGAGGTCACGTCGTCGATCGGGATGGCAAAGCCGATGCCCTCGATCGAGGTACCGCTGCTGGTGGAGCCGGAGTACTTCGCGGAGATGATGCCCACAACGTTGCCGCAGATGTCAAACAGCGGGCCGCCGGAGTTACCGGAGTTGATGGTCGCGTCGAGCTGCATCATGTTGATGGGGGTGCCGTCGGTGTTGACGGCACGCTCCTTGGCGCTGACATAGCCGACGGTCAGAGAATAGGTCAGCTCGCCGAGGGGGTTGCCGATGGCGACGACCTCATCGCCGACGGCCAGAGAGGACGAATCGCCGAGCGTAACGGTGGGTAGGCCGCTTGCCTCGATCTTGATGAGCGCGACGTCGCTCTCGGCCTCATAGCCCACCACGGTGGCAGGATACTGCTTGCCGTCATGAAGCGTTACGGTCAGGGTCTGCGCATTGGCGACAACGTGGTAGTTTGTCAGAATCTCGCCGTCGGAGGAAATGATGAAGCCCGTGCCGCTGCTGGCGATGGTCGAGCGCTGGCCAAAGACGTTGTAGCCGTTGGAGATCGACTCGTTATAGATGCCGACGATGGCGGGGACGTTCTTTTCGTAGATTTGCGACGGGGTCAGCGCCTCGGTGTTGGCCGAAACGGGACGGACGCTTTGGTTTTCAAAGACAGTGGGGGTGGTTGCCTGCACGTTGGGGGCCGTGGTCGTGTTATTGCGGAGAATCAGGCCGACGGCCACGCCGCCGCACACGCTACCGACCAGTGCGCAGCACAGGGCCAGCGCGGTCACGCGCAGGCCAAGGCGCGACTTCTTCGGCTTTCTCGGCTTCGGCGCGTTGCAGCTCGGTGTTGTATATTGATATTGCGGCGAACCGTAGGGCGCTGCATTATACTGCGGCGCGGCCTGCTCCTGCACAGGCTCGGCGGTCGGTTCCTCCGGGGCTGCGGAATTCATGGGTTCGGATGCCTCGTTGGCTGCATCCTGCGGGTCGGGGTTGAAGCCCTTTTCGTCGCCCGTTCCATAGAGATCAAAAGGTTCGTTCATTACAGTCACTCCTTATCAGCAGGAAGCGGTCAGTCCGGCGGCTTCCTTATGTTTTCTGGCTTCAGTATACTGCCGGATTGTTACCGATTTATGACGTGAAAAAAAAGAAACTTTTAATTCAAACGCAGTCCCCGCGCTGCATGATGTTCAAAATGGTACTGTCGGTCTGGCGCATTCCCTGCTGGGCCAGCAGGCCGACGTTTGCGATCGTGTCATCGACAGAGCCTGCAACGATGCCCTCACCGCGGTGGAATTCCCGCTTGTGCCGGTACATATGATAGCCGAGAATGCCTGCGTCGACGGCAGCGGCGATTTTGGCCGCGCAGGAGGGCTTTGCACCGTCGCAGACTGTGCCGGAAAGGATGGCGACGGCGTTGACGACGGTATGCGCCACGGCGGAAAAATCGCCACCGAGCAGATAGCAGATGCCCGCACCCGCGCCGACACCCGCCGAAATCGCGCCGCAGTAGGCCGAAAGCCGCCCAATGCCGCTCTTTTGATGGATGGTGATGAGGTCAGAAACGAGCAGCGCACGGCAGAGCTGCTCCTCCGTCGCGCCGATATGCCGCGCGTAGACCACGACGGGCATACACGCGGTGATGCCCTGATTGCCGGAGCCGGAGAGAATGACCACCGGCATTTCACAGCCGCTCATCCGCGCATCGGAGCCGGCGGCGGCGTAGGCCTTGGCCCGCTGCTTTACGTCGTCGCCGTAGTCGTCGAGCAAAATGCGCCCGATCTGTGCGCCCCAGACGTTCGTCAGCCCCTCCTCCGCGATCGCGGAGTTGCACGCGATCTGCCGCAGCAGCAGCGGCTTGACCTCGGCCAGGTCCACGGACCCGGCGTATTCCAGAATGTCCGCAACGTTCAGACAGCTCTTGTCCGTCGCCTGCTCAAACGACTCGTCCGCGACCGGCTCGTCCCGCAAAACCTCGCCGTCGCGGGAGAGAAACACGATGTTCGTATGCTGATCGACGATGCGCACGCGGGCGGTATGCGTCCCGGCGTGGGCGGTCAGGTCAATGTCCAGCTTGTGCGCTGACGCGCCGCAGGTGACATCGATCTCGACCGTTTCCAGATAGCGGTCTATCTCCGCCAGCGCCCCGTCGGAGAGGTGCGCGATGACCTGAAGCTCCTGCTCCGGGTCCCCGGCGACGATGCCCGCGGCAATGGCCGGACGGATGCCCTTGCGACCGCCGGTGTTCGGCACGACGACGCTTTTGACATTTTTCAGAATATTTCCGCTCAGCACGGCCTCGACGCGCGTGGGCAGTTCGCCCAGCAGCTTCCGGCAGACGGCGGCGCAGTAGGCGATGGCAATCGGCTCGGTGCAGCCCGTAGCGAGAATCAGCTCCTCGCGGAGAATAGCAGTATAGGCGCGGCTGATCTTTTGTTCCATGATAATCTTTCTCCTATTATAAATTAAAAACATAAAACCCGGGAATTGCGATTGTGAGGCTTGCATAGCAAGCCATGGCAATCTCAAGGGAGCAGCAACGAAAGGGGCAAAGGATGGGACTTATGGGCTGCCGCGTCGGGCTGCGCCCTCCTTGCAATGACACAACGGAATCAAACGGCCGGTTTTTTCAGATGCAGCAGGACGAACAGCAGCGTCAGCAGCACCTGTACGACGGCGCAGATAATCAGCAGCAGCGGAACGGACTCCACCTGGAACGACAGGACCAGACTCAGGCCCGTCCCCCAGATGATGAGAGAACAGGAGAGATTGACCCACAGCCGGTTCCACCACAGACCGCTGAACACGACCGAAACGATGCCCGTGACCGGGATGCCGTAGATGAACACCATCCACGCGTAGTCGGGCAGAACGTGGAAAATCTTCGAAATGCAGAACAGCACCGTCATGACCAGCCACACAAGTCCGACGGAGAGCAGATGAATCAAAATATGACGGCTGCGGGACTTCGGGACCTTTTTCTCGCGCAGGAGATCCTGCACGGTGATGTCATACAAATCGGCAATTTTGGCAAGAATAAACACATCGGGCGTACCGTCGCCGCGCTCCCATTTGGAGATGGACTTGTCGGAATAGTTGAGCTTTTCGGCAAGGTCGGCCTGCGTGTCGCCGCTCTGCTTGCGGTAGTAGGCGATATTTTCCGCAATGAGCTGGCGCAGGCGTTCTTCGTTTTCTGGCATGGCGAAACTCCTTTCAAAGGACTGGAAAGTGTTGAAAATCAAGGACTCTACTCTCGGTAGAGCGGCGTTCTCGAATCGATAGAGGGCAGGTCGAACGCACGTAGACCGCCCGGAAGCGGCAGTGGCGTGACTTTTTCGCCGCGTTGGTGTATGCTCGGGGCGTACCGGGAGAGCAACAAACCAATCCCGGAAAATCTGGCGACAGGGGGGCTTCCCAATGAAAGAAAAACTTGCAAAAGTCATTCGCGTTCTCACGACCCCGCCCATCTTTGCGGCGCTGCTGTGTACGCTGCTATATCTGCTGCTGCCGGACAGCTTTGCCTCCGGCACACATTATATTTTGGCGCTGTGCTTCCTGACGGCGCTGCCGCTGCTGGCCTATCCCGTCGCGGCGCTCGTGCCGCCGCTGAAGCGGAAGGGGCGCGACGGTCAGCGGAATCTGGCGTTGGTCTTTTCCGTGCTGGGCTATATCGGCGGCTTTGTGATGGCCGTTGGCTTCGGCGGAGCAGCAGTGGAAAAGGTGATGTTCGGCACCTATCTGTTCTCCGGCGTTTCGTTGGCGATCTGCACGGCGCTGCATCTCAAGGCCAGCGGCCACACCTGCGGCTGCTCCGGTCCGATTGCGCTGCTGGCGCTGTTCGTCAGCCCGTGGTTTCTGCTGGGCTATCCGCTTTTGACACCGATTGTTTGGGCCAGCAAAAAGCTCGGCCGCCATTCGACGGCGCAGCTCGTTGCCGGCGCGGTCATCCCGGTGCTGATGCTGCTGCTTTGCTGCGCGGAATTTATCCCCGGATAATTATTATAACAGAATTTTTGCCCTTTGCAAGCCTCTGCCTGTCAATTCCGGCCTTGAAATGCCGCACCGGAATTGACAGGCTTCCCTTTTTCGTGTTATAATACCGGTAAATGTCCGGCCATGCGCGGCTGTCCCGGCGCATGGCCCAAAAAACGAACAAAAAACTGTTTTGAGGTAATGACTATGGACACAAAGACATTGGCAGAACTGTTATTCCCCGACGTGACCGCAACGCCGGAGGAGCTGGAGGCGCGGTATCCGCAGCGGGCGCTTCCGGAGGGAGCAGTCGTGACGCGTATGGCGCCTTCCCCGACCGGCTTTGTCCATCTGGGCAATCTGGTGCAGGGCTTGGTCGCCGAGCGGATGGCGCATCAGTCCGGCGGCGTGCTGTTTTTGCGCGTGGAGGACACCGACGCAAAGCGCGAGGTCCCCGGCGCGGTCGAGGTGCTGATCAACACCCTGCGGCATTACGGAATTTCCTTCGACGAGGGCGCGACCATCGACGGCGATGCGGGCGATTACGGCCCGTACCGTCAGCGCCAGCGTGCGGCGATCTATCACGTCTACGCCAAGCAGCTCGTTGAGCAGGGCGACGCATACCCCTGCTTCTGCACCGAGGAGGAGCTGACGGCGATGCGCGCCGAGCAGGAGCAGAGAAAGGTCAATTTCGGCTACTACGGCAGCTACGCCGTCTGGCGCGACCGGCCCATCGAGGACATTCAGGCGGCGATCGCGGCGGGCAAGCCGTGGGTGCTGCGCTTCCGCTCCACCGGTTCTATCGAGAACAAGTTCAAATACACCGACCTTGTCAAGGGTGCGCTGACGATCACGGAGAACGACATCGATCAGGTCCTGCTCAAGTCCGACGGTATCCCGACCTATCACTTCGCCCATGCCGTGGACGACCATCTGATGCGCACGACGCACGTCGTCCGCGGCGACGAGTGGCTCCCGAGCCTGCCGTTCCACATTCAGCTCTTTAAGGCGCTGGGCTTCCGGCTGCCGAAATATGTCCACATCGGCCCGCTGATGAAAATGGACGGCACATCCAAGCGCAAGCTCTCCAAGCGCAAGGATCCGGAGCTGGCGCTGACGTATTATAAGGCCGAGGGCTTCCCGGTTCGCGCGGTGTATGAGTATGTTATGACGCTGCTGAACTCCAACTATGAGGACTGGCGCAAGGCAAATCCCGACGCGCCGTCCGACGACTTCAAATTCTCCTACAAAAAGCTCAATCCGGCGGGCGCATTGTTTGACTATGCCAAGCTCTGCGACGTGTCCAAGAACGAGATCGCGCGGATGGACGCGGAAACGGTCTATACGCTGGTGCTGGAATATGCCCGCGAGTTTGACCCGGACTTTGCGGCGGTGCTGGCCGACGACCCGGACTACGCCAAGGCCATTCTGACCATCGGACGCGGCGGGAAAAAGCCCCGCAAGGACCTGGCTACATGGAAGGATGCCAAGCCGTACATGGGCTTCTTCTACGACGCGTATTTCACCCCTGGACCCTTCCCGGACTTTGCGCCGGAGGTCATCCGCAGTGCACTGGAAAAATTCCTCACGGTCTATTCGCCGGAGGACGACGCGCAGGTCTGGTTCGAGAAGGTCAAGGCGGTCACGGCGGAGCTGGGCTTCGCGGCCGACATGAAGCAGTATAAGGCGGATCCGACGGCCTTCCCCGGCTCGGTGGCGGACGTTTCGACGTTTTTGCGTGTGGCCGTGACGGGAAAGACGAACTCGCCCGATCTGTATACGGTCATGCAGCTTCTCGGCGCGGAGCGGTCGAAGCAGCGCATCCGCGCGGCGATGGAGCGGCTGTGATGTATCGCTTCCTCGACCTGTCGAACGACCCGCGCCGGGCGCAGTTCGACTATTTCCGCACGATGGCGAGCCCCTATGTTTCCGTGACGGTGCCGTGCGATATCACGCTTCTGCGGACGGCGGTCAAATCGCGCGGCCTGCCGTTTTTCCTCACGCTGCTGCACACGGCGATCAACGCCGCCAACGACGTGCCGGAGCTGCGGCGGCGCATCAAGGGCGACCGCGTGGCCGAGTATGACCGCTGCCTCAGCTCGCACACCGTCGCGCTGGAAAACGGCGCGTACTGCTACTGCACGCTCGACTGCGCCATGCCGCTCGACGAGTTCCTGCCCTACGCGCAGGCGCAGGTGGCACAGGCTGTCGCCGCGCCTGAAATGGATGACGGCGAGGACCCGGACGAGCTGTATTTCGTTTCGTCGCTGCCGTGGCTGAGCTTTACGTCGCTGTCCCTGCCCGTCCCGAATCCGCCGGACAGCAACGTCCGCATCACATTCGGAAGGTTCTATGCGCAGGACGGAAAAACTCTCCTGCCCCTAAATCTGACGGCGCATCACGCGCTGGCCGACGGCATCCACCTGGCCCGCTTCTACGAAGCCTTTGCCCGCCGTGTCAACGAATTTGCATAAAAAAGCAAGGGACCGCAATCGCGGTCCCTTTGGCTTTTCAGCTTGTCAAAATTGCAAAATAGGAATAAGGAAGATTATTTTGCAATTTTGCCCGCTGCGGCGGGGTTATTGAACGTGAAAGGGAACCCTGACGGTTCCCTTTCACACTTTTCCTCCCTCCGAAACCTTTCGTTGGGCAGTTCTTTGACAGTCTAAAAAGCAAGGGACCGCAATCGCGGTCCCTTTGGCTTTTTACTTTTCTTCCGGAGCTTCGGCCTCGATGGGAGTGAAGCGGAAATTGACAACATCGAACAGACCCCGGTCCGTGAGCTTCAGCTCCGGAATGACCGGCAGCGACATGAAGCACAGCGTCATGACCGGCTCGACCTCGCCTGCGATGCCCAGCTCATGGAACGCCGCCTCGTGAATGGCCGTCAGCTTTTCATCGACCCAGCGGCCGCTCTGGTCGCTCATCAGGCCCGCAACCGGCATCGGCATCCGCTCGATCACCTTGCCGTCGCGCACAAGGACGATACCGCCCTCCTGCTCGGCGAGCGCCTCGACGGCGCAGGCCATCTCGTCGTCGCTCACGCCGACGACAATGATATTATGCGAATCGTGCGCAACGGACAGCGCCACGGCACCGTGCCGGATTCCGTAGCCGCCCAGCAGCGCCACGGCGACGTTGCCGGTGTATTGATGCCGCTCCACAACCGCGACCTTGACGATATCGACCGCCGGGTCGCGGACGAATTCACCGTTTTCATCGCGCCTCACGCGGACAACACGGTTTTCGGACACCACGCCGCCGGGGACGATCTGAATCACGTGTGCGTAGTCGCTCTTGAGCGGCAGACGCAGGCGGTCGGCGGAGAAATCCTTCAAATGGACACTGCCCTTGACGGCGGAGATGTCGTGGCGGTGAACCTCCAGCAAATAGGTGTTATCAATGGAGCAGAGCTTTCCCTGCAACCAGACCTTATGAACATGGAATTCCTTCAGGTCGTCGAGCAGCACGATGTCTGCCCGCAGACCGGGGGCGATCGCGCCGCGATCATTCAAATGCCAGCATTCGGCGGCGTTGAGCGTCGCCATGCGGATGGCGCTGACGGGGTCGAGGCCCTCCTCCACGCAGATGCGCAGATGGTTGTCGATGTGGCCCTCGCTGAAAATCGTTTTCGGCTGCCGGTCGTCCGAGCACAGGACGCAGCGGCGGCTGTTTTCCGGCGTAACGCCCTTGAGCAGCGGGCGCAGATCGTGGCACGCCGAGCCTTGCCGCAGCAGGACGTACATACCGCATGAGATGCGTGCCTGCATTTCCTCGACCGTGGCGCATTCGTGGTCGCCGCGGATGCCGGGGGCGCTGTAGGCGTTGAGGCTCTTGCCCATGACCGTGGGTGCGTGGCCGTCGATGAGCTTGCCGTGGTTGATCGCGACGAGCAGCTTGTCCAGTACCGCGTCCTCCGCGCCAATCACGCCGACGTAGTTCATGAACTCGCCGAGGCCGAGAATATTCTCCCGCGTGATCGGCTCGCGCATCTGCTCTGCGTCGATCACCGCGCCGGAGGTTTCAAACGGCGTGGCCGGAACGCAGGAGGGAAGCATAAATTTGATGTCCAGCGCCGCGTCCTTTGCGGCGTCCATCATGTAGTCCAGGCCCTTGATGCCGCAGACGTTGACGATCTCATGCGGGTCGGCGATGATCGTTGCCGCGCCGTGCGGGACAAGCAGGCGGCTGATCTGCTCTGGAGTAACGTAAGAGGATTCGATGTGAATGTGGCTGTCGATAAAGCCGGGGGCGGCGTAGCGGCCCTCCGCGTCTACGACCTCAAGGCCCTCATAGCTGCCGACACCGGCGATTTTTCCGTCGCACAGCGCGATGTCGCCCTCACGGATCGTACCGGAGTAAACGTCCACAACGCGGCAGTTCTTAATAACAACATCTGCGGGCACCCGCCCGGCGGCAACGTCGATCAGTTTCTTCAGTTCCTGTTTCGTCATGCTTTGCAGCACTCCTTTCGTCTTTCCTATAATATAGCACAAGGAACCGGCTGCGTGTACAAAAATTTTTAGCGGCTCGGAACTTTTGGCAGAAGTTACAAAAAGACCGGGGGGGTTTCCGTGGTGCAAGGCGAAATTTTTGTGCAATTGTGCGGTTTTTCCTGTCAGGCAGGAACGATATCGGGAAAAAGCCAACGCGAAAAAACAAAAGTCAGCGCAATCTAAAAAAGCAAAATAGGCCCGTCAGTGGGGAAGCACCGACGGGAAAAGCTGAAAAATTTTTTGGACGCGTGGCTAGGGGGAGAGGGCAGCGTTCATGTGGTTTGAACCCTGCGTGTCATTGCGAGACCCTGCAAGGGCCGTGGCAATCTCGCAGGACGACCCGAGGATTCTGGCAAATTTCGGCGAACTCGGAACATTCTGCATGAGATTGCCGCGTTGCTTCGCTCCTCGCGATGATAGGCTTGGATGCGTTGCCCTTCTTGGGTGAAATGTGCGGAACTCGGGGGGTCGGAAGCTGCTAATCAAGTGGAGATGGTCGCTGCCGGAGGCAGCGACCAGAAGGGAATTCGATTCCGACTTCTGGCGCAAAAAAACCGTTACCCGAATGGGTAACGGTTTTTTGGTACGCCAGAAGGGACTCGAACCCCCGACCTTTTGGTTCGTAGCCAAACACTCTATCCAACTGAGCTACTGGCGCATAGCGCTCTTAACGCTCAAATATGATAGCACAGACTTTTTGAAAAAGCAAGCACTTTTTTGAAAAAACTCAAAAATATTTCTTCTCTCCGGAAGGACGGCGGAAGGACGGCGCGGGGAATTTTGAAAAGCGGGTAAAATTCCCCATATTTTTCGCCAAAATCGGCGTACAATACAAATAATTCCGGCGTTTATGAATTCTAAAAGGAATATTCAACAAAAACATGAAGAATCTTTCTCGACGCTTGCAATTTTTGTGCAAAGTGGTATAATAGGGACATATAAAATCGAACTGCGCTAAGGAGGCTGACAGAGAATATGGAGCAAAACCTGCACAATGCCCTAAAACGATTTGCTTCCGGAGATGAATTGCGCGCTTACACGTACCTTGGCTGCCATCCGTCCGAGCGAAACGGCGTCAGTGGCTATAGCTTCCGCGTCTGGGCGCCGAACGCCGCGGGAGTCAGCGTCGTCGGCGACTGGAACTTCTGGAATCCGGACGACCTGCCGATGCAGCCGGTGGAATACGGCGTTTGGGAGGCGTTTTCTCCCTACGCAAAGGAAAACGATGCGTACAAATTCTTCATCCGCAAGCGCAACGGCGGAACGGTGTATAAGTCCGACCCCTACGGCTTCCGCTGCTGCGCGCTGCCGGAAACGTCCAGCCGCGTGTATACGCTGGAGGGCTACGAATGGAAGGACGCCGCCTATCGCCGGCAGCAGGGCAAGCGCAAGCTGCTTGACTGCGCGATGAACATCTATGAAATGCACTTCGGCTCCTGGCGGCGCAAGCCCGACGGCTCCTGCTACGGCTACGACGAGCTGGCCGACGAGCTGGTGCCGTACCTCAAGGATATGGGCTACACGCACGTGGAGCTGATGCCGCTGTCCGAATACCCTTATGACCCGTCATGGGGCTACCAGGTGACGGGCTATTACGCGCCGACGTTCCGCTACGGCGAGCCGAAGCAGCTCATGCACTTTGTCGAGCGCTGCCATCAGGCGGGCATCGGCGTGCTGCTCGACTGGGTCCCGGCGCATTTTCCGAAGGACGAAAACGGCCTGTATGAATTCGACGGCACGTGCTGCTACGAGCTGTCCGACCCGATGATGAACGAGCATCCCGACTGGACGACCCGCATTTTTGACTTCGGCAAGGGCGAGGTGCAGTCCTTCCTGATCTCCAACGCCGTCTATTGGCTGGAGATGTATCACATTGACGGCCTGCGCGTGGATGCGGTGGCCTCAATGCTGTATCTGGACTACGGCCGCCGCGAGTTCCACCCGAATAAATACGGCGGGCGGGAGAATCTGGAGGCCATCACCTTCCTGCGCAAGCTCAACCGTGCGGTATTCTCCGTGCGGCGCAACGCCATCACTGCGGCGGAGGAGTCCACGGCCTTCCCGATGGTGACAAAGCCGGACTACGACGGCGGCCTCGGCTTCCTGTTCAAATGGAACATGGGCTGGATGAACGATATGCTCAAGTATATGTCGCTCGATCCCCTGTGGCGGAAGGGGAGCCACAACAACCTGACCTTCTCGATGACCTACGCCTATTCGGAGAATTTCATTCTGCCGCTGTCGCACGACGAGGTCGTCCACGGCAAATGCTCGCTCATCAATAAAATGCCGGGCGAGTATGACGAGAAATTCCGCAATCTGCGTGTGTTTTACGCCTATGCCATCGGGCATCCGGGCAAGAAGCTGAGCTTTATGGGCAACGAATTTGCGCAGTTTATCGAATGGCGCTACGATCAGCAGCTCGACTGGATGCTGCTGGATTATGACCGCCACCGCCAGATGCAGGACTACGTCCGGACGTTGAACCATTTCTATCTGGACAACAGCAGTATGTGGAACAACGACTCGGACTGGAACGGCTTCAAGTGGATCTCCGCCGACGACCGCGACAACAGCATCATCGCCTTCCGGCGCATCGACCGGCGCGGCCGCGAGGTCATCTGCCTGTATAATTTCTGCCCGGTGCTGCGTGAGAATTACTGCCTCGGCCTGCCCCGCGCGGGAGAATATGAGGTTGTGTTCAGCTCGGAGGAGGAACGCTTCGGCGGGCGGGGCGTCCCGCAGCAGAGCGTTACGGCACAGCGCGTCCCGCTGCACGGCCTGCCCTACAGCGGCAGCTTTACCGTCGCACCGATGTCCGCAGTGTTCTATAAGCGCAAGGTCACACCCCGAAAAACCGGGACGAAGGCCGACTGAGCCGTCCCAATCTTGAACAAGGAGAGATGAGCATGAATTTTCAGAAAAAGCGCTGTGTCGCAATGCTCCTTGCCGGTGGGCAGGGAAGCCGTCTGATGGTGTTAACGGAAAACACCGCAAAGCCTGCCGTCCCCTTTGGCGGCAAGTACCGCATCATTGATTTTCCCCTGTCCAACTGCGTGAATTCCGGCATCGATACCGTGGGCATCCTGACCCAGTATCAGCCGCTGGAGCTGAACGAATACATCGGCAACGGCCAGCCGTGGCATCTCAACCGCTCGCACTGCGGCGTGCAGGTGCTGCCGCCCTACGCCCGGAGCAAAAAATCCGAGTGGTACAAGGGCACGGCAAATGCCATTTACCAGAACATCGCCTTTATCGAACGGTATGATCCGGATAACGTCCTGATCCTGTCCGGCGACCACATTTACAAGATGGACTACGCGGCCATGCTGCGCTACCACGAAAAGATGAACGCTGACTGCACCATCGCCGTCCGCACCGTTCCGCTCAAGGAGGCCAGCCGCTTCGGCATCATGAATACCCGCGAGGACGGCACAATCTACGAATTTGAGGAGAAGCCCAAGCATCCGAAGAGCTCCAACGCCTCCATGGGTATTTACATATTCAAATGGGACATCCTTCGCCGCTTCCTCATTGCCGACGAGGAGGATCCCAATTCCGAGAACGATTTCGGAAAGAACGTCATTCCCGCCCTGCTCGCCGCCGGCCACCGGCTGTACGCCTACGAATTTAACGGCTACTGGAAGGACGTCGGCACCATCAACTCCCTTTGGGAGGCGAATATGGAGCTTTTGGGCACCGATCCGGCCTTCAATATCTACGGCGAGAAGGGCAAGCGCATCTATGCCCGAAACTACGCCATGCCGTCGAGCTTTATTGCCGCCGAATCGGAGAATTGCAATAGCTTCATTGCCGAGGGCTGCGAGATCTACGGCAGCATCCGGCACTCGATCATCTCCACCGGCTGCACTGTCGAGCATGGTGCGCTGGTCGAGGACAGCGTGATCATGCCGAACGTCCACATCGAAAGCGGCGCGATCATCCGCCACGCCATCATCGGCGAGGACTGCGTGCTCCGGCGCGGCTGCGTGATCGGCGGGAGCTTTGCCGACGACGAGCCGAAGCGCATCAGCGTGGTCGGCAAGGCGAAGGTGCTCGAGCAGAACACAACGGTCAAGCCGGGCGAGATTTACTGAGAAGGGGAGGGCCAACACCATGTCAACGATGGGTATCATTTTTGCCAATATCTACGACAGCTCCCTCGGAGAGCTGACGAACAAGCGGACGATGGCGTCGCTGCCCTACGGCGGGCGCTACCGCCAGATCGACTTCTCCCTGTCCAATATGACCAATTCCGGCATCTCGCATTTGGGCATTATCACGAAGCACAACTACCAGTCCCTGATGAACCACATCGGCTCCGGGCAGGAATGGGATCTGGAGCTGGGCGAGGGTGCGATGGAGTTTTTGACGCCGTTTGCAATGGGGCATAACGGCTCCTTCCGCGGCAAGCTCGAGGCGCTCAATTCCGCCATGCGTTTTCTGGAAAACTCGCAGGAGGAGTACGTTGTGCTGGCTGACAGCGGCGTTCTGTGCGCGATCGACTTCCGCGAGGTAATCGAGCAGCATATTGCCTCCGGTGCTGATCTGACGATCGTGACGAAAAAAGGCATCTGCAACGGCCACAAGCAGCTCGACCTTGCCGTTAAGGTCGATGCCAACCACTGTGTGACGGACATCGCCGTCGATTACTGCGCCGACGAGAGCTACCTCGCCTCGATGGGCATTTTCGTCATCAGACGGGAGTTCATGATACGCGAGGTCAAGGAGGCCGTGGCGCATAACCGCTATCATTTCGAGCGCGACCTTGTGATGCACGGCTTTGCCGAAGCGGGGATGCAGGTCAACGCGTATGAGTTCCAAGGCGTGGCGCTGTTCAACGAAAGCCCTGCGGAATACTATCACAACAATCTGGCCCTGCTCAACCCGGAGGTGCGGCACGGTTTGTTCGGCCGCCCGGACCGCACGATCTATACCAGAGTCCGCGACGAGGTCCCGGCCTACTACGGAGATGCTTCGCAGATTGACGACTGCATCGTCGCCGACGGCTGCACGCTGGAGGGAACGGCGCTTCGCTCGGTCCTGTTCCGCGGCGTCCGGCTGAGCAAGAGCGCCATGGTGCGCGAGTGCATCGTGATGCAGGAATGCCAGATCGGCGAGGGCGCGGAGCTGGACTATGTCATTCTCGATAAGGGCGTGAAGGTCCATTCCGGCGCGAAGCTCTGCGGCACGCCGGAGCATCCGCTCATTATCACTAAAGGAGAAACCGTATGAAAATTGCAATGATGGCATCCGAAGCGGCCCCGTTTGTCAAAACGGGCGGCCTCGGCGACGTCGCGCAGGCTCTGCCGCAGGCGCTGTCCGGAATTCCGGGCAACGAGGTGGCGCTGTTCCTGCCGTATTATAAGCGCATCAAGCAGAATCCGGACGTTGCGGTGGACTTTGTCGGTTCGTTTTCGATGGAGCTGGCGTGGCGCGAGAGCTATGTGGGTGTATTCCGCCTGCGCAGCCGCCGGAAGAAGCTGAAGATCTATTTTATCGACAACGACTACTATTTCGGCGCACGCAGCTCGATCTACGGCGACTTTGACGACGGCGAACGCTTCGCCTACTTCTCCAAGGCCGTCATGGCCGCACTGTATTACATCGACTTCAAGCCCGAAATTCTGCACTGCCACGACTGGGAAACGGCGATGGGCATCATCTACTGCCGCGCCCTGTACGGCCAGTGGTGTCCGTATGTCAGGACGGTCTTTACCATCCACAATGTCGAGTATCAGGGCTGGGCAGACCCCACGTTCTTCGATAACACCCTCGGCCTGCCGGAGGAATACCGCTGCAAGCTGAACTTCGACGGCGCGGTGAATATGATGAAGGGCGCCATCGAGGTGGCGGATATCGTCACGACGGTTTCCAAGACCTATGCACAGGAGCTGTGCTATCCGTACTATGCTCACCGGCTCGACGGTGTGCTGCGGGAAAAATGGCTCTGGGGCATCACGAACGGCATCGACACCGATGTTTATGACCCCGCGAAGGACCCCGCTCTTGCCGTGAACTACAGCGCCAAGAAGATGGAGGGCAAGTGGGAAAACAAGCTCGCCCTGCGCAAGGAGCTGGGGCTGCGGACGGACACCGACGCGCCGATTCTCGCAATGGTGACGCGGCTGGCCGGGCATAAGGGCATCGATCTGCTCTGCTATATTGCCCAGCGCCTGCTGGAGCGCGAGGTCCAGCTTGTCATCGTCGGCACGGGCGAAAAACAGTACGAATACGCGCTAAGTGCGCTGGCACGGCAGTATCCGGGCCGCGTTTCGGTCAATCTGTGCTTCGACCCGGCGTTTGCCGCGCGGGTCTATGCGGGTGCGGATATGTACCTGATGCCGTCGAAGTCCGAGCCGTGCGGCCTGTCGCAGCTCATCGCGATGCGCTACGGCACGATCCCGATCGTCGCTTCGACCGGCGGCCTGCGCGACACGGTCCCGCCGTATAACAATCAGACCGGCGAGGGCCGCGGCTTTACGTTCCAGAGCTATAACGCCGACGACTTCCTCGGCGCGATTGACCGTGCGGTCGGGCTGTATTACAACGCCCGCGACGAATGGAACGCGTTGGCAAAGCACGATATGGAATGTGACTTTAGCTGGAAGGCACCTGCGAACGAATATATGCAGATGTACCAAGAGCTTTTGACAAAGTAATTCGCAATGCAACTTAGGAGGACCCCATGAAAAAGCAAGAAACAAAAGAAGTATTGGAAACCAAGCGCGAGGAGCTGACGGTCGAGCCGACCGCTGCGCTGAATGACGCGCTGATGCGGATGTTCGGCACGGACCTGTCCGGTGCGACGGAAAAACAGGTCTACCGTGCGCTGTGTACGGTCGTGCGCGAGTTTTTGACCGATAAAAACCACGCTTTCGACCGCCGCAACAGCGAGCAGGAGCGCAAGGAAGTTTATTATATGTCGATGGAATTCCTCGTCGGCACCAGCCTGCGCAACAATCTGTTCAATCTGGGCATCGAAAAGAGCTACCGCGACGCGCTGACCGCAGCGGGCTTCGATATCGACGCGATTTACGCGATGGAGCCGGACGCGGGCCTTGGCAACGGTGGCCTCGGACGGCTGGCCTCGTGCTATATGGATGCGGCAACGGGACTGGAATATCCTGTAACAGGTTTTTCCATTCGCTATGAGTTCGGCATCTTCCGTCAGAAGATCGTCGATGGCTGGCAGATGGAATTCCCGGACAACTGGCTGGAAATGGGCGACGTGTGGCTGCATACCCGCGAGGACGATGCCGTGGAGATCAAATTCGGCGGCGAGGTCCGCGAGTGGGTGGACGAAATGGGCCGCTTCAAGGTCGCGCAGGTCGGCTACAACTCTGTTGTCGCCGTGCCGCACGATATGTTCATTTCCGGCTACGACAGCGATGCGTCCAACCGCCTCATCCTCTGGAGCGCCAAGCTGCCGCAGAGCTTTGACATGGCGGCCTTCTCGCGCGGCGACTATGTGCAGGCGCTGGAGCGCAACGCCATGGCCGAAACGATCTCCAAGGTGCTTTACCCCGCCGACGATCATATTCAGGGCAAGCGCCTGCGTCTGAAGCAGCAGTATCTGCTCGTTTCCGCATCGCTGCAAAGCATTCTTAAGAGTCATTTTAAGAAGTATCACACGTTCGACAACCTCCCCGACAAGGTTGCAATCCATATCAACGACACCCATCCGGCCCTGTGCGTCCCCGAGCTGATGCGCCTGCTCATCGACGAGCATGACTACGGCTGGGACCAGGCGTGGAAGATCACCTGCGCCACGTTGTCTTACACGAACCACACCGTCATGAGCGAGGCGCTGGAGCGCTGGAACGTCGATCTGTTCCGCGAGCAGCTGCCGCGTGTGTACTCCATCTGTGCGGAGATCAACCGCCGCCTGATCGAGCAGCTCAGCGCCGCCTATCCCAATGACTGGGGCAAGATCAATTATATGGCCGTTATCGCCAACAATGAAATTCGCATGGCGAATCTCTGCCTGGCCGCCTGCCATAAGATCAACGGCGTTTCCAAGCTGCACACGGATATCCTCCGCAACGGCATCTTCCGCGACTACTGCCAGCTCACGCCCGACCGCTTCCTAAATGTCACCAACGGCATTGCCTATCGCCGCTGGCTCAACCAGTCCAATCCGCTGCTGGCCGACTATCTCAAGGACATCATCGGCGACGGCTTCCTGCGCGATGCCAACGAGCTGGAAGGACTGATGAAATACCGCGACGACGCGCAGGTGCTGGCCCGCCTCGCCGAGATCAAGCACGCCAACAAGGAGCGCCTCGCCGCCCTGATCGCCGAGCGCAACGGTGTCCGCGTGGACCCGAAGTCCATCTTCGACATTCAGATCAAGCGCCTGCACGAGTACAAGCGCCAGCTGCTGAATATTCTCCATGTCCTGCATCTGTACTGCCAGATCAAGGAGCATCCGGAGCTGCCGTTCGTTCCGCGCACGTTCGTCTTTGCGGCAAAGGCTTCGGCGGGCTATGTCCGCGCGAAGCAGACCATCAGCCTGATTGTCGCCGTGTCCAACTTCATCAACGCCGACCCCGCCGTCCGCGACAAGCTCAAGGTCGTCTTTATTGAGGACTATAAGGTGTCGCTGGCCGAGATTATCATCCCGGCGGCCGATATCTCCGAGCAGATCTCCGTCGCCGGCAAGGAGGCCTCCGGCACCGGCAACATGAAGCTCATGGCCAACGGTGCAGTCACCATCGGCACGCTCGACGGTGCGAACGTGGAAATTCACGAGCAGGTCGGCGACGAGAACATCTTCCTGTTCGGTATGAAGGCGCATGAGGTTGATGCACTGTGGCAGCGCGGCTACGACCCCAACGAATTCCTCACGCCGGAGCTGAAGCAGGTTCTCGATATGCTGACCAGCGGTGTCCTCGGCCAGCGGTTTGACGATCTGGTCGCCTCGCTGCTGACCAACCGCTTCGGCGTTGCCGATCCGTATATGACCGTAGCGGATTTTGCCGACTACGCCCGTGCGCAGCGCGTCGTCAGCGAAACGTATCTTGACACGACTCGATTCGGCAATATGTCGCTCGTCAACATCGCCAAGTCCGGTATCTTCTCGGCCGACCGCGCGGTGAAGGAATACGCCGATAACATCTGGTATCTCAAATGAGAATTCTCTATAACAGCAAAGACGCGCAGTATAAGACCCCGTTCGGAACCATCCGAACGGGGCAAAGCTGTTTCCTGCGCATTGACATTCCAAAAACCTGCGCGGCCGTGCGGGTAACGCTTGTCGTGGAGGACTGCGACGAGAAGCCGTGCCGGGAAATTACCCTCACCCGCGCGGAGGAAACGACAGATTACGTTCTCTGGCGGACAGAGTTCACGCTGGAGCACGGCTTGTACTTTTACTGGTTCCGCGTGGAAAAGCCCGACGGCAGCTTCCGCCTGTTCCGGCAGGGCGACGGGACGAACATGGAGGCAGGGGAGAAGTGGCAGCTCTCCAGCATCCCGGCGGATTTTATGACGCCGGGATTTGCACACGGCGCGATCATGTATCAAATCCTGCCCGATCGGTTTTATCAGAAGGGCGAATGCGATCTGAGCGAAAAGCTCCGCCCCTTCCGGCTGCATCAAAGCACGGAAGAAACGCCGTATTACACTGCGGATGCGGCGGGGAACTGGTGCAACGATTTTTACGGCGGCAATCTGGCGGGCATTTCCGAAAAGCTCCCATATTTGCAGGAGATGGGCGTTGAGGTTCTGTACCTGAACCCGATCTTCATGGCCTACTCCAACCATCGCTACGACACCGCCGACTACAAGCGCGTCGATCCCATGCTCGGCACGGAGAGCGACTTTGTCCGCCTGTGCAACGAAGCGCATACGCGCGGGATGCGTGTTATTTTAGATGGCGTGTTTTCCCACACGGGCAGCAACAGCGTCTACTTTGACCGCAACCATGTGTTCGGCGGCGGCGCGGTGTCCGACCCGAATTCACCCTATCGTGCGTGGTACCGTTTCCGGCACTATCCGGACGATTATGACGCGTGGTGGAATATGCCGACGTTGCCGAACGTGAACGAGCTGGAGAAAAGTTATGTAAACTACGTCATCGAGGACGACGACTCCGTGATTGCGCATTGGCTGCGCCTCGGTGCAGATGGCTTCCGGCTGGATGTGGTCGATGAGCTGCCGGACGAATTCGTCGGAAAGCTCAAACGCCGCCTGCGGGAGCTGAAGCCGGACGCGCTGTTGATCGGCGAGGTCTGGGAGGACGCGTCGAACAAGCGTGCCTACAGCGTTTCCCGCCGCTACTTCGTGGACGGCGAGCTGGACAGCGTGATGAATTACCCGTGGAGGAGCGCGATTCTGCGCTACGTCAAGGGCGAGGATGATGGCACGGCCCTACGCCAGATGATTGAGCAAATTACAGAAAATTATCCGCCACAGGTGCTGCAATGTGTTATGAACTGTCTTGGAACGCATGACACGGCACGGATTCTGACGGTCCTCGGCGACGATTTTTGCGGCTCGAAGGCCGAAAAGGCCGAGCGTTTCCTTACCCCGGAGCAGCGAAAGGTCGCGCTCGACCGCCTGCTGCCCGCGCTGCTGCTGCAATTTACCTTGCCCGGTATGCCGAGCGTGTTTTACGGCGACGAGGCGGGGGCACAGGGCTTCGAGGACCCGTTCTGCCGCTGCTGCTATCCATGGGGACGCGAGGACCAGGGAATTCTGCACCTCTATCGCGCCCTGATCCGTCTGCGCAAAGAAAGCCCGGCACTGCGCTCCGGCGGCATCCGCATTACAACGGCGGGCGGCGGGAAAATCGCATTCGAGCGCACCTGTGAGTGCCAGACCGCAAAGATTTATGTAAACCGATCGGCAGCCGTCTGGCAGCTCGGCATTCATTCCTGTCCGCCGCAGTTTGCCGCCGGCCTGATTTGCTCCGGCAGTGAACTCGCCCTCCAACCCGGCGGCCTGTGCGTGATTCTCTCTTGAAAACGGAACGCATTTCGAGTATCATACATTACAATAGTCGCAAGGCCCGCCGCACGTAACGCCGTATCCGCGTCCCACGCGTAGGGGCCGATGTCCACATCGGCCCGTGCTGGCAGCATCGAACACCGTTCGTAGGGCGCTCTGCCCTCAGCCCGCCGGTGCAGGCACCATCGATAGACGTTTGTAGGGGGCGGCGTCCCCGACGCCCCGCGTGCAGGCAGTATCGGTTTAGTGAACAGTGAATGGTGAATAGTGAATAATATAATAATGGGTGTGCGGGGGAAACCCCTCAGTCAGCCTGCGGCTGACAGCTCCCTCGTCAGAGGGAGCCAAGGGGCCTGCGGGCGTGGAGGAGTAAGAAAAAACAAATTACCATAGATCAATACACAGGAGGAAAGTACAATGAAATTTACCGAAATGCCGTATCAGCGGCCGGATGTGGCGGCGCTCAAGGCTGCAATGGAGGATGCAGCGGCGAAGATCGCCAATGCGTCCGGCGCGCAGGAGCAGATCGACGCGTTTGAAGCCTACACCGCGGAGTCCGTGCAGTGGAACACGCTGCAATCGCTGTCCTACGTCCGCAACACCGTCAACACCAAGGACGAATTCTACGCCGCCGAGCGCGAGTATTTCGATACCGTCGGCCCGGAGCTGCAGGAGGTGGCGCAGAAGATCGACGCGGCGCTGCTCGACTCGCCGTTCCGCAAGGAGCTGGAGGCGCACTACGGCACGCTGCTGTTCAAGAACATGGAGATCTCCCGCCGCAGCTTCAAGTCCGAGCTGATTCCCCTCATGCAGGAGGAGAGCAAGCTCGAAATGCAGTATCAGAAGCTCTACGCAGGGATGACCGTGGAGTTCGACGGCCAGACCATGCCGCTGCCGATGCTGGGCAAGTATAAGGAAAGCGCCGACCGTGCCGTTCGCCGCGCTGCCTTCGAGGCCGAGGGCAAGGTGTTCGACGCGCATCAGGCGGAGCTGGACGAGATTTACGACAAGCTCGTCAAGGTCCGCAATGCGCAGGGCCGTCTGCTTGGCTATGACAACTACATCCAGCTCGGCTACGACCGCCTCGGCAGAAACTGCTACGGCAAGGAGGAGCTGAACGCCTTCCGCGAGCAGATTGCCACGGAGCTGGTGCCGATCATTGCGCAGGTCAAGGAGGCGCAGCGCAAGCGTATCGGTGTGGACCGTATGTGCATCTATGACGATAAGTTCCGCTTTACCGATGGCAACGCCGCGCCGGAAGGAACGCCGGAGGAGATTCTGGCCGCCGGTAAGGCAATGTATCAGGAGCTCAGCCCCGAAACGAAGGACTTCATCGAGGCGATGTTCGACGGCGAGCTGTTCGACGTGCTGTCCCGCGACGGCAAGGCGCCCGGCGGCTACTGCACAATGTTCCCGGCTTATAAAGTGCCGTTCATCTTCTCGAACTTTAACGGTACGTCCGGCGATGTGGACGTTCTGACCCACGAGGCGGGCCATGCGTTCGCCTTCTATCGCGCGCTGCATAACCCCGCCATCCATCCGGCCCTCCAGCAGCCGACGATTGAAGCCTGCGAGTGCCATTCCATGAGCATGGAGTTCCTCACACAGGATTATCACAAAAATTTCTTCGGCGACAGGACGGCGAAGTACGAATTACAGCACTGCGAGGACAGCCTCGACTTCATCCCCTACGGCTGCATGATCGACGAATTCCAGCATCGGATGTATGAAAACGAAAACCTGACCCCCGCCGAGCGCAACGCGGTCTGGCAGGAGCTGGAACACAAGTACCGCCCGTGGCTGGATATGGACAGCCTGCCCTTCTACAGCCGCTATTCGCACTGGCAGTGGAAGCTGCACGTCTATCTGCACCCGCTGTACTATATTGATTACTGCATGGCCCAGACCGTGGCGTTCCAGATCTGGACGCTCTCGCTCAAGGACCGCGCGGCGGCTTGGAAGAAGTATCTGGCCTTTGTCGATGCGGCCGGAACCAAGACGTTTGCCCAGCTGTGCCGCGACGCAGGCCTGCGCATCCCGTATGAGCCGGGCACGGTGCACGACATCGGCGCGGGCATCTCCGAATGGCTCAAGACGGCAGCGGAGAAGTTTTAATTAAATAAACCCCAGCGGCGAGAGGCAAACGCCTCCCGCCGCTTTTGCTATGCAAAAGCATAGCAAAACAAGAAATGTGCCATTTCCTCGCCCCTGC
>OIZL01000454.1_pt1 | contig 30417 bp, 32 predicted proteins | sample 1588541 | NCBI WGS metagenome assembly OIZL01 (sample SAMN03283285) | human gut metagenome | biome: human-associated habitat; material: feces | host: Homo sapiens | place: Peru | collected 2012 | reverse complement strand
GCAGATTAAAATCTGTTATCTAGGTGGTATAAATGGCAAGAGTTAAAGGCGGAAATGTTGCAAAGAATAGAAGAAGAAAAGTTTTAAAAGCTGCTAAAGGATATTTTGGTAGTAAGCATCGTTTATTTAAAACTGCTCAAGAACAAACTTTTCATAGTGGCGCATATGCTTATAGAGATCGTAAACAAAATAAGAGAAACTTTAGAAAATTATGGATTACAAGAATAAATGCAGCTTGTCGTGAAAATAATATTTCTTATTCTAAATTCATTGGTGGTTTAGAAAAAGCTGGTATTATTATTAATCGTAAGATGCTTTCTGAAGTTGCTATTGATAATCCAAAATATTTTACTGAACTTGTTAAAATTGCTGAAAATGCTAATAGGGGTGTTATGCCTAAAGCAGCTGAGCCTGCAAAAGAGGTTAAAGCTACTAAGGAAGTTAAGAAGGAAGAATCAACTGATTTATCTAAATTAACTGTAGCTGAACTTAAAAAATTAGCAAGCAAAAAAAATATTGAAGGTTATACTTCAATGAAAAAAGCTGAATTAATTGATGCTTTAAAGTAGTTTAAACAGAAAGATGATTTATTTCATCTTTTTTTTATGAAAATTTTTATTAAATGTGCGATTTTTAAATAATTGTAAATTGTGTGGTAAATAGGGTGATTGTGCGATATTTTAGTTGAAGTTTTGAATTAATTAAATTCATTTTAATCTACTATTTAAGCTATCTTGCAAGAATTTTAATCTAATTTTAAAAGTTTGTTATGCACTAAAAATTTACTCTTGCATTGCTTGAGTTTACATGTTAATGTAACTTATCGAAGAGCACTAGGTTAGACTTCTCCCCTTAAATTTTTAAAGAATGAAAGAGGGGTGATGAACAGATGAAAAGCATTAAAGAAATACTTCAGTTAATAATCATCTTAGTAGTCTTTCTAATTATTTTAAAATATATTTAATTAACTTAAAATAAAAAGAAAAAGTCAAACCCAACCTTAAATGGATTTGACCTTTTCGGACAAAAACTGGAGAAGTCTAACCATCAGGGGGTTAGTGCTCTTCCTCAATAAAATTATAATATATATTTACAATATAATGCAAGTATTTTTAATAAATTTCAACTATCAAAACAAATTTTTAAATTTAATTAAAACATAAATAAATAATGAGTTTAGCAGTAGTTTATTATAAAAATACGTGTTAAGTATAAGTATAAAAAATTAAGTGTTTAAGGCACTTTCCTAAGAGATTATTCCAATTTTAAAAGTCTGACTTGGCGTGAAAATTTACTCTTGCGTAGTCTAAGTTTATATGTTAGTGTAACTCATTGAAGTGCACTAGGTTAGACTTCTCCTCTTAAATTTTTAAAGAATGAAAGAGGGGTGATGAACAGATGAAAAGCATTAAAGAACTACTTCAATTAATAATCATCTTAGTAGTCTTTCTAATTATTTTAAAACTAATTTAGCTTGAAATAAAAAGAAAAAGTCAAACCTTCCTGTGTGAGTTTGACTTTTTCAAATATAACCATTGGAGAAGTCTAACCATCAGGGGGTTAGTGCTCTTCCTTAATTTGATTATACTACATTATGTTTTTTTTATTCAAGTATTTTATGAATTTTTATTTGTAGTAGCATTTAATAATTGATTACTTATGTATTTTTCATATTGGCTTTTTAGTTCTGAATCTTCAATTTTCATGCCATAAGATTTACGAAGTTCAACTAAGGCATTGATTGATAATGCTTTATCATTTTCAATTTTTTCAGCACTTAATTTTGAAATAATTGTTTCTTTTGAATCTTCTAGAGAAGCTTTTTCTTTTTCACCAGTTTTTAAGATAATATGATATCCAAACTTTGTTTTAACTGGTTCTTTAGTATATTCGTTTAATTTTAATTGATAAGCAGCTTTTTCAAATTCTTCAACCATTGCACCTGTATTAAAGTATCCAAGGTCGCCACCTTTGCTAGCATTTGAACTATCATCTGAGTTTTCTTTAGCAAGTGTAGCAAAGTCTTCACCAGCATCTAATTTTTTGATTAATTCTTTAGCTTTGTTTAAAGCTTCTTCTTCAGCTTTCTTCTTTTCATCGTCTTTCATATCATCTTTAGTATTTGGACTAATTAAAATATGACTACATGAAATGTCTCCAACAATTTTATCTTTATAATAAGTTTCAATCTCTTTATCAGTGATGCTTTCTTTTGCATAATCTTTAACTGCTAAATCACGATAGTAACTTAATTTAAGCATTTCTTTAAATTCCTTGATTGTTGAAATACCATAATATTGATTTAAAGCTGATAGTAGAGTTTTCTCATCGTATTTACCATTATCGTCAACATAGTAAGTTTTGATTTTCTTAAATTGATCTTCAGCGCTTTTTTCAGCTTCACTTTCTTTATCGCTGTATTTTTCAGCAAAGATTTTACTGTCTACCATATCAATTAAACTAGTAAGCGCGTAGTTTACTTTAACCTTATTATATAAGTCTGTTGCACTAATTGCTAAATCCTCTTTTTCGAATGATACGACTGCATTATCGCCATCTTTCATTACTGGTACTTTACCACAGCCAGTAGCAAAGCCAATGATTACTAAAGCCATTAATATTTTTTTCTTCATATTTTCCTCCTAGTTACTTATTATAGCAACAATATATTTAAAATACAAGAACACAATTGTAAGTTTTCGCGTACAATAAAGTGAGTAATGAAAAGGAGGGAGAGTATGAACGGTTGTTGTGGAAATAATAACTATGGTATAAGTGGTGCTGCTTTTATCTTAGTATTATTTATCTTATTAGTAATTATTGTAGGAGCTGCTGTTATTTAAAGTAAAGGAGGAGCTTATGTGTAAGAATCAAGAAAACCAAGGACGTGCTAGTGAAGCTTTTATCGTATTAGTACTATTTATTTTACTAGCTATAATTCTTGGTGCAGTTTTAATATAATAAAGAGGCCTAGTCTCTTTTTTCTTGGACTTTTTTAAGATATTATAGTAAACTTATTATAGAATAGGTGATGAAAATGTTTGGTAAGATTAAATCAATAGTAAATAATTATGTTATTTTAGAAAATGTTAGTGATAAATTAGAAGTAAATTATTTAAATTACCATGTTGTGTTTCCTGAAAATAATAGGATGGTTGTAGGAGAAATAGTAGGAATTTCTGAAGATGAAATTAAAATATTTTTAGTTGGTGAAATTAGAAATGATGTTTTTACAGCGGGAGTAATTAAAAAGCCACATTTTAATGCGAAAGCAAGACTGGTTTATAAGAGTGAAGCAGAGCTATTTTTAGGTTGTCAGGATGTAAGTAATTCAGATTCTATATATATAGGAAAATCAAATACGTATGATGGATTTAATATTTGTGCTAATTTAAATGCTTTTTTTGCTAATCATTTTGCAATAATTGGAAATACTGGTTCGGGTAAATCTTGTGGAGTTGCTAGAATTTTACAAAATTTATTTTTTGATAGAGAAAGAGTACCAGTAAATGCTCATATAGTTTTATTTGATGTTTATGGTGAGTATAAACATGCTTTATCTGAGCTTAATAATCAGGCGGGTATGGGGTATAAGAATTTAACTAGTAAGTTAGATATGTCTGATGGGGAGATTATAAATATTCCAGCATATTTTTTGGAAGTAGATGATTTAGCTTTACTACTTTCAGCAACGTCTTCTTCACAGTTACCGATATTAGAGAAGACTTTAAAGTTAGTTTATATTTTTAAGAGTCAAGATGAGAAGATGATTTCTTATAAAAACGATATTATTGCTTCTTGTTTACTTGATATTTTAACTAGTGGTAAAAATAGTACACAGATTAGAGATCAAGTTTTGGCGATTCTTTCTAGGTATAATACTGATTCTTTAAATGCGAATACTGAGATAGTGCAGCCGGGTTATACAAGGACAATAAGACAGTGTTTAAATATTGATAATCAGGGTAAAATGAACGCAGTTCAGAATGTTACTGATTTTTTAGAGCAGTATCAAAAACTTGATTTAAGTAGTTTAGAGGTTACTAAAGATACCGTTTATGATTTAGATGATTTGTATTATGCTTTAGAGTTTGCTTTAATTAGTGAGGGAGTTTTAAAGAGTGATAAAGCTTATGATGATTATAATGTTTTAAAAGTAAGATTACAGCAAATAATTAATAGTGAGTATAAAAAGTTCTTTGATGTAACTGAAGAGAGAGTAAGTAAAGAGTATTACATTAGAAATTTATTTAATAATCATAATGGTAGGTATCAAGTTATTAATATGAATTTAAATTATATTGATGAAAGATTTGCGAAGACACTTACGAAAATATATACAAAGATGTTTTTTGATTTTGTGACGTCTTTAGAGTCTAGAGCTAGTTTTCCAATCCATGTTATTTTAGAAGAAGCCCATAGATATGTTCAAAATGATAGTGATATAAATATTTTGGGTTATAATATTTTTGATAGAATTACTAAAGAGGGTAGAAAGTATGGTATGATTTTAGGGCTTATTACCCAAAGACCTAGTGAGTTATCTAGTACAGCACTTTCTCAGTGTTCAAATTTTATAGCGTTTAGAATGTTTCATCCTGAAGATATTAGAATTATTAGTAATATTTCAAGTAATGTTAGTGAAGAGACAGTAGAAAAGATTAAAAATTTAGTGCCAGGGACGGCGATTACATTTGGGACAGCTTTTAAAATACCTTTAATAGCTAAATTGGATTTGCCTAATCCAATGCCTGAAAGTACGAGCGTAGATGTAAGCATGCGCTGGTTTAGTGAGTAGAACTGTGAATTAGTTCTATTTTTTTGCGCAAAAAAAATATCAGATTTTCTGATATTAAGCAGCTTTTTTTAATGTTCTTGCTTCTCTTGCTGTTAGTCTAACTTTAACTCCGTTAATTTTATAAGTTTGTAAATTTGGATTTTGTTTAGTTCTTGTTTTGTTTTCAGCATGAGATACTAGGTTTCCTGATAAAGGTTTTTTATTTGAAATCTTCTTTGCCATAATATTTTCCTCCCTTAATTACGAATTCTTTTAGATTTTATCATAAATAGAGGTGCGTGTCAAACGAAGATAGGTTTTAATAGTTATTTTATGTTAAATTTTACTTAAGGTTATGGACTTTTATTTAGTAATTTAATATAATTATGGCTAGGGTGAATGTATGAATGATTTAAAAATACCTAACCATTTGGGAATCATTATGGATGGTAATCGCAGATGGGCAAGAGAAAAAAATAAAAAGACTATCGAAGGCCATTTGGCTGGGGCTAATAGAATATTATCTTTAGCAAAGTATATTTTTAAAAGAGGAGTAAATTATTTAAGTATATATGCTTTTTCTACTGAAAATTTTAATAGAAGTGAAGAAGAAGTTAGTTATTTAATGAATTTAATTGTAAAGTTCTTTAATGAAAGAGCTGATGAATTAAATGAAAATAATATTAAGATAATTGTTTCTGGTAAAAGAGATCATTTCAGTAGTAAGGTTTTAAAGTGTATTGATGATGTTTGTAAGATGACAGAAAATAATACAGGTGGAGTACTTAATGTTTGTTTAAATTATGGTGGTAGAGCAGAAATAATTGATGCGATAAAGAAGATAAGAGAAACTGATGAAGAGGTAACAGAAGAAAACTTTGGAAAGTTCTTGTATCAAGATTTGCCTGATTTAGATTTTGTTATTAGAACAAGTGGAGAAGAGCGAATTTCTAATTTTATGTTATGGCAAATCAGTTATGCAGAATTTTATTTTCCGAGTGTTTATTTTCCGGACTTTGATGAAGAAGAGTTTGAAAAAGCTTTACTTGTATATAATAAAAGAGATAGAAGGTTTGGTGGTAAGTAGATGAAAAAGAGAGTAATTAGTGCAGCAATTATGATTGCAATTATAGTGCCGTTAGTTATTATTGGAAAAGTTCCTTTTATAATTTTAGTTGGTTTAGTTGCAGTGCTTGCTTATAAAGAACTTAGTGATTTATATAATTTTCCTTTAGTAGTAAAATTACTTGGGGCAATTGGGTTACTTAGCTTAGTTTATAATAATTTTGATGCTAATAATATTCATTTAGGACTTAATTATAGTGTTATTAATATTTTATTACTTTTAACGCTTACACCAATCGTAGTTTATCAAGTGAAGAATAAATATAGTACTGAGGATGCTTTTAAATATTTTGGTTTTATTGTTCTTTTAGGAATTGGGTTAAATTATTTTATTTTAATAAGAAATTATGATATTAAATATTTTTGGTTGATGGTGCTTACACCAATTATTACTGATACATTTGCTTATGTAGGTGGAAGTTTAATTGGAAAGCATAAGGTAACTAAGCTTAGTCCAAATAAGTCTTGGGAAGGCTATATAGTAGGTTCTTTAATGGGAACGTTTATGATGAGTATGTATTATACTACTTTTATTTCTAGTAATGTGAATATAATGATGCTAATATTAATAATATTTTTAATGACAGTGGTTGGACAAGTTGGAGATTTATTTTTTAGTGCTATTAAAAGAGAACATGGAATTAAGGATTTCAGTAATTTAATTCCAGGACATGGTGGGGTAATGGATAGGCTTGATAGTTTAATATTTGTTTCATTAGTATTTATGATATTTATTGATAAATTATAGGAGGATGAAAGATGATTGTTACAATTTTAGTTTTAATATTAATTTTAGGTGTACTTGTATTTGTTCATGAGCTTGGACATTTTATTGCAGCAAAAATGGTTGGTGTATATGTTCATGAGTTTGCGATTGGGATGGGGCCTAAGTTATTTTCTTTTAAGAGAAAGAATAAGAATGATCCAACTGTGTATTCAGTTAGATTATTACCAATTGGTGGCTTTTGCGCAATGGCAGGTGAAAACGAAGAAGATGCTACGGATTTAAAATTACGTAAAGACCAGTATATGTGCAATAGAAGTAAGTTTGAAAGATTTTTAATTTTAGCTGCTGGCGTTACTAATAATATTATTTTAGCGATTATTATATTGTTTTTTCAAGCTCTTATTTGGGGAACAACTGAACAAAGAAGTATAGTTGGTAATGCTCCAGAAGGATATCCTATTAGTGAAGCAGGTATTGAAGTAGGAGATAGAGTACTCGCGGTTAATGGACATAAAGTAAATACTTGGGATAAACTTACAATAATTCTTAATTTAAAACATGATAAAGATACTTATGAATTTGAAGTAAAGAAAAAAGATGGGGAAATTAAGAAATATACTGTTACTCCTAAAAAGGAAGTAAATGAAGATGGTAGTGAGGTTACTGTATTTGGTATTGGTGCTGATAGTACTTTACATAAGGGATTTGGTAATGCGGTAAAGTATGCATTTACTAAACTTGGTTCTATAGTTTCTAGTATGTGGATTATACTTGGTTCATTATTTACCGGTAAACTTGCTTTAAATAATTTAGCGGGTCCAATTGGTATGTATAGTGTTGTTGGTGAGACAATGAAATACGGATTAGTAAATATACTATATTTGATGGCTTATTTCAGTGTTAATTTAGCTGTTATTAATGCGCTTCCATTTCCAGCATTTGATGGAGGAAGGATATTCTTTGTGTTAATTGAAGCAATTAGAGGTAAGAAGATTGATCAAAAAGTAGAGGGAATTATTCATACAATTGGATTTGCACTTTTAATGCTTTTAATGATTTATATTACTATTCAAGATATAATTAGACTAGTAAAGTAAAAATGTGAGAGATTTCTTGCATTTTTTTTGGATGTTTGCTATATTATTATTGTAGAGTAAAAGGGTGATTGAAAAAATGGATAAATTAAATGCATTATTGGATAAGTTATATGCTAATCAAGAATCAATGATATATTTTTATGGAATACTTGGTGGTATAGCACTGTTATTAATTATTTTAATAATTATAACTAGTTTTAAAATTAAGAAAGCAAAGAAAAATGAGGTTAGTGTAAATGAAATAAAGGAAGCAGATGTGGGAATTAGCACGATAGAACCTGTTATGTCGACAATTACTAGTGAACCAGTGAAAGATGAGATTTCAAAAGAGGCTATTTCTGAGCCGGTGGTTAAAGAAAGTGAAACTGTACCAGAACCTAGTCAAAACAAGCCTGTTGCAGAAGAAAATTTGAATAATGAACCTTCTATAAGTGAAGTTGTAAGTACACCGAGTAAAGATGATTATGTTAGTGATGAAAGTGTTAACGATGTTAAGCCAGCTAATGAAAGTCATTTAGAAGAAGAATTTATTAAAGAGCCAATTAATGCTCAACAAACAAATGAGAATGTGATTAGTTCTGCTGAGGAGGAGGTTCCTGAAATTGAAATGCCAAAACCTGCGGAAACTAAAGAACCTATTTTAGAAGAGAGTCCGGTTATTAAAGAAAATAAACCTGATGATAGAGCAAAAACCATTAGTGAACTTTTAAATAGTAATGAAGAACCTAATGTTATAAAAGATGCTACAGATGAATTTGGTACGAAGCCAACAGCTAATGATTTAAGTGATTTAAAAGCTAGATTAGATAGTATGAGAAGAAAATAAGACAATTTGGTTTGTCTTTTTTTATTTGTTTTGTTATAATTTAGTAGGTGATAGCAAGATGAATAAATACGATGAAAGTTCAATAACTATTTTAGAGGGGTTAGAAGCTGTTAGAAAAAGACCAGGTATGTACATTGGTAGTACTGATAAGAGAGGTTTACATCATTTAGCTTGGGAAATCATTGATAATAGTGTAGATGAAATTATTAATGGTTTTGGTAATAAAATAACTGTTAAAATAAATAAAGATAATAGTTTAACTGTTGCTGATAATGGTCGTGGGGTGCCAACAGGAATGCATAAGAGTGGTAAGAGTACTCCTGAGGTTATTTATACTATTTTGCATGCAGGTGGTAAGTTTGAGACTAATGGGTATAAAGTTTCTGGTGGGTTACACGGAGTAGGTGCAAGTGTTGTTAATGCTTTATCTGAATGGATGGAAGTAACTATTTTAAGAGATGGAGCAATTCATCAGATCAGGTTTAAAGATGGTGGTAAGGTAGATATACCACTTCATAAGATTGGAACTACTAATAAAACCGGGACAATTGTTACTTTTATGCCTAATAGAGAAATTTTTAAGAATTTAAATTTTAGTTATACAACTATTTGTGAAAGAATGCAGGAAAGTGCTTTTTTGCTTAAGAGTTTAACTTGTGAGATAGAAGATGTTTTAGATGATAAGAAAGTTAGTTATCATTATGATAATGGAATTACATCTTTTGTTGATTATATAAATGAGGGCAAGAGGGTTTTACATAAGGTAGTTCCTATTCATGGAAATAGGGGCGGTATGGAAGTTGATATTGCCCTTCAGTATACTGATGAGTATAGTGAGAATATAGTTTCTTTTGTTAATAATGTTAAAACTGGTGATGGTGGTACTCATGAAGTGGGTTTTAAAACAGCTATAACTAAAGTTTTTAATGATTATGCGAGAAGTAATAGTTTATTAAAAGCTAAGGATAGTAATTTTGATGGTAGTGATGTTAGAGAGGGTTTAACTGCGGTTATTAATATGAAAATACCTGAGGATTTACTTCAGTTTGAAGGACAAACTAAGGGTAAGTTAGGAACTCCTGAAGCAAGAAGCATAGTTGAAGCTACTGTGTATGATGCTTTAAAGTATTTCTTAGAAGAAAATAGGGAGAGCGCTGTTGCAATATTAGATAAGATGCTTAAGAGTAAGACTGCTAGAGAAGCTGCTAGAAAAGCAAGAGAAGATGTTCGTTCTGGTAAAAGTAAGAAGAATGAAGCTCGTTCTTTAAGTGGTAAATTAACGCCTGCACAGGCGAGAAATCCAAAGATTAATGAATTATTTATTGTTGAGGGTAATTCAGCTGGTGGTACTGCTAAAAAGAGCCGTGATAGAAAGTTTCAAGCGATTTTGCCACTAAGAGGTAAAATTATTAATACTGAAAAAGCTACTAGTGCTGATATCTTTAAAAATGAAGAAATTAATACAATGATTCACTGTATTGGTGCTGGTTATGGTAGTGATTTTGATATTAAGGATATTAATTATGATAAAGTTATTATTATGACCGATGCCGATGATGATGGGGCCCATATTCAGTGTTTACTTTTAACTTTCTTTTACCGTTTTATGAAACCACTTGTAGAAGAGGGACATTTATATATAGCGATGCCTCCGTTATACAAAGTTGATTTTGGAAAGAAACATGTTTATTGTTGGACTAATGATGAACTTAAAGATATTACTAAGGGTAAAGAAAATTATAAAGTTCAAAGATATAAAGGATTGGGTGAGATGAATCCTGAGCCATTATGGGAAACTACTATGGATCCTGAAAGAAGAAATTTGATTAAAGTAAGTATTAATGATGCGGTGCTTGCAGAAAAAAGAGTTAGTGTTTTAATGGGGGATGTTGTAGAACCTAGAAAAGAATGGATAAATGAGAATGTAGAGTTTTCTCTTGAAGATGATTACAAGATATAATAAAAACGATAAGTGTGATTATCGTTTTTATATTTCACGCATTTTATCAGCGTTTTTATAAGGATTTTTTTTGTCTATTTTATCTACGAATAGGATGCCATTAAGATGGTCTATTTCGTGCTGGAAAGCTACTGCCATATCTTCTCTAACTCTTAAGGTAAATAAATCACCTTTTTCGTCATAGGCTTCAACTGTAAGTCTAGCGTTTCTTGGAACAATACCTTCTACTTCACGGTTAACACTTAAACAGCCTTCGCCTTCGCCAACGTAGATTAGTTCTTCGCTTTTACTTACAATTACTGGATTAATTACAATGTGACGATTAAATTTGTTGTTACCTAAGTCTTCCGAAATAACAAAGATACGCTTTAGAATACCCAACTGAACAAAAGATAGGCCCATACCTGGTCGTAAGTCATATTTTTCACTGTACTTATCTATTTGACTCATTTCAAGATAGTCTAGTGCGTCATTAATAATTTGTTTAGTTTCTTCATCAAGTGGGAAGGTTACTTCCTTAGATTTTTGATGCAAGACTTTGTTTGATTCATCTAATATTTTAATATTTGGTAATTTTGAATACTTCATAAGATTCACCCCTTAACTAGACTAGTTTAACAAATATTAGAAGAAAAATAAAGAAAAAGTTATATTTTGATTTTTTGACCTAGGTGATATTTCTTACTTTGACCGTTTGGAAGTTCAAGAGTATGCGTTGATTTTCTTAAAATTATAATTTTATTTTTAGGAACATTTGAAATAATCTCAGTAATAATATTTTCTTTATTTAGACCAATAATATCTATTTTTTCTTTCATAAAGTAGGTGTGTATTTTGTTAACGTTTGGAAAATAGATGCCATGTTTAATATTTTTTTGTCCCATAAAACCAATAAGTTTTTGTTTAAAAGTTTTTGCTATAATTATTTTCATAGTTTACCTCTTAATTATTATATATTTAATTGACAAAAAATGCAAAACATAATATTATTATATTAGGTGAGTCCTAGATGAGGAAGAATAGTAATCGTGGTCAAGCCTTAGTTGAATATGTTTTAATTATAAGTTTGATTACTGTATTAGCCGTAGTTCTTGTTAAATATCTAGGTGGTTATTTAAAAGATGCTATTACTAAGGCTTCTTGTCCTTTAGTAGGTGAGGAATATGTTCCTGGAGAAAAAAGAGGAGAAGGAAAGTGTGTTTCTAGTAGTAGTGATAATCTTTGGGATTAACCTCATGGGTATGAAGCCAGCAATTTTTAATTGTTAGTCCTAGGATTTTTTTGCGCTTTTTTTTGCTTTTTTATTGACTATTTTTGGCATTTTGTGGTACTATATAGGTCCAAGTGGATACTATGTAAAGTGTCAAATTTGACAAAATGCCCTTTTTATGCTATAATTTAGGTGTAATTAAGGGTGATGGGGGTTTTATTTATGAAAGGATTTATTTTAGATTATATTAACGAAAATGAGTATAAGAAGTTAGAAAGAGCATTAAAGAAATATAATATGCTTGCTTTTAAGAAACTTAACTTTACTTACTATCCAGCACTTAGAAATGGGGATTTTGTTGGAGAACTTGTTTCTAAGAATAAAAAAGCTGGTACAAAAACATATGAATTAAAATTGCCAAGTGATCATATGTTTAGTCAAGTGCATGGTGATATTAAATTACATTATATTGTTTATGAAAAAGAAGGCGTAGTTATGCTTGATACATTAACACCATCTGATATATTACTTGAAGGACATATGGCTGAGCTTACTACTTATAAAGGCGTTATGATTAGTAAAAATAATGCTGAAAAAGATATGTTTAAAATTGATTTGCTTAATATGTTACAAAACAAGTAATCATACTTGTTTTTTTAAACCAATGGAGGGTAGAAATGTTTAAATTATTTAGAAAGAATGATGCTAGAAAAATAATTATTCCAAGTGATTATGGAGATACTAAAAGAGTGTATACTTTTGATAGAGAAAATCTTAAAGGATATTTTCCTATTGTTATGGATATGATACAAGCTTTAAAGACTAAATATCCTAATACAGATACTAGTATATTTGAAGAAAGAGTAAAAAGTCTTACTTTTTATGATATGACTTTCATTAGAAAAATTGCTGATAAAATATTACCACAGGGAGTGTTACGTTCTAATTATAATGTAGTTAATAATGAGATAAAAGTTTATGATAATGCAGATTTTTTAAGTGTTTATAAACTCTTATTAACTTGTGCTTCTTTTAGAAGAGATGAAGCTGGGGCTTATAGTGGACTTACTTTCTTTGAGAATAAGGGTAAGATTCATAATGTAGCAATAGGTGATGGTTATAGAGCTTTATTATGTGAAAAAATATTTGATAAACGTAGTGATAGTTATGCTAAACTTATTTCAGAATGTGCTGAGTATTTAATTGGTGAAGAAGAAATGATGAATTTGTTCTTTAAAGCTGATTTTAAAAATTTTGTTTTAAAAATGGAAGAGTTTGATCCATCTTTTGTTAATGCGATGGGCGCTATTGATGAATTAAATGAAAGCTTTGCAATTAATAAAATGCTTGTTAGTGAAAGCGAAGTAAGGGCAGTAAATAGTTATTTTAAAGAATTAATTAGTAAGAAAAGTGCTAGTGGTAATGATGATGATAAAGCTAAAGCTAGTGAGTTAATTAGTAGATTAGATGGCTATTTAGAGAGTGTTAAAGATATTAACAAGATGAAAGAATTTAAATTAATGCAATAAAAAAGTTCAATTTGTGTGTTGAACTTTTTTTAATTTTCATCTTTTTCATTTAGTAGTTTTAATATTTTATTTTGAGTTGCAATTATTTTTTGCATTTCATTATGTAGTTCTTCTAAGATTAACTCACTTTTTAAGTCAGTTTTATAATCGTTTGAACTACGCATACGGTCTTTTTTTGCCTCTCTATTTTGGCTCATCATAATGATTGGCGCTTGCAAGGCGGCAATACAAGATAATATCAAGTTTAATAAAATAAATGGGTATGGGTCTTGATCTTCTAATATATACAAATTTAGTAAGATCCATAAGGTTAAGAAGATTATCATACCAATTATAAATTTCCAACTACCAGCAACTTCTGTTATTTTATCTGCTAGTATATCACCAAAAGAACGACTTTCATCGCTTTGTTTATCAACATCTACAGCGATAGGCTCATCAATTAACATATTGATAAGTTCTTCTTCATCTAATGCATTTAATTCTTTTTTTAGAAGCATTTGAACTATTTCTTTTTTAGTTTTTTTATTTTCCATATTTTTTTATCACCTTAACTGAATTATATTATGATTAGAAATTTTTATCAAGGCTATTTAACAAAAATATTTCTTGCATTATCAGTGATTATATATTAAAATTATATTGTATATTGAGGTTTGATAATTATGAAAAAAAGAACCATTTTTTTGATATTTATAATAGGATTGTTTTTAATTTTAAATACGAATGTATTTGCAGATGATGCAACTGCTGAGACTTGTAGAGGGTTACTTGGGGATAAAGTAATGAATGATTTGGAAATGATTTTAAAATATGTTAGAATTTTTGGACCAATTATTGTTGTGGTTTATACAACTTATGATTATATTTCAGCAATAACTAATAAGGATGCTGATGAGTATAAAAAAGTTAATCAGAAACTTATTACAAGATTAATACTTGTAGCGGCGTTGTTCTTTTTACCGATTTTATTAAATCTGTTGTTATCATTTATTAATGAGGCCTATACAACTTGTATAAATTAGGAGGGATAAGCGATGGGATATTGGATTAGTGATGCTTTTTATGGTATCCTTCTTACTTTAGATTATATTGTTTATATATGTATAAATTTTAGTTATCAGTTATTTGAGGTAGTAAGTAAAGTTGAAATATTTAGTAATGATGAACTTGCTTTAATAACTAGAAGAGTTTATATGATTTTGGGAATAGTTATGCTATTCGTTTTTGCGTATAATATTATTTTAGCAATTTTAAATCCGGATACTGTTAATGGAAAAGATGATAAATCCTTTAAGGGAATGATTAAGAATCTAGTTATTTCGGTAGTTTTACTAATTACTTTTCCTTTAATTTGTAGGTATTTACAAATTTTTCAAAATCATATTGTTGAGGATAATACTTTAGGTAAAATTATTACGGGGTCTACTGTTGGTTCGGATTATACTAAAAAATCTGCTTTAGAGGTGCCTGTGACAATCTTTACAGCGTTTTATCATCCACTTAGTGAAAATGGAGAAGTTGTAACAATGTTTGAATGTCAGCATCAAGGAGAATCTAGTTATGTAAATGATGCGGGAAAAACGATTGAGCTTACTAATATTGGTACTGCTGAACTTTGCGATAGATATGTAGAACTTGCGGAAAAAGCGGCAACGGGAAATATTTTTGATTTAAGTAAGTTTATGCAAGATAAAGAATTGAAACATGGCATACCAGACGGTAAAATGGAGTATTTATGGTTAGTTAGTACTATAGCTGGTGGTTTGGCAGCTTATATGTTCTTATCTTTCTCTCTTGATTTAGGGGTAAGAGCAGCAAAACTAGCTGTATTAAAGTTAATTGCGCCGGTACCTATTTTTGTTAAGGTTTTTCCAAAACAAAAAAGTATGTATGATAAATGGCAAGGTGAGTTTATCAAAACTTATTTGCAGGTTTTTGAAAGAATCATAGTAATTTATTTTGCAATAGAGGTTATTAGTTTTATTCCTAAAATAGATTGGACAGCTGGTGGTGGTGGATGGTTTATTAACTGTATTGCTTCCGTTGTAATAATTTTGGGTATTTTAAAATTTGCTAAGGAAGCTCCAAAATTATTAGAAGATTTATTTGGTACTAAAATACCAGAGCTTTCAATTAAAAAGAAACTTGGAGAAAATGAATACGCTATGCGTGCTGCATCTACTATAGGAGCTGCAGGGCTTACTGCTGTGGGAAATGGAATAAATGCGTTTAAAAATGGCAAAAAGTTTGGAGATATTCTTAAAACTGGTTTTGGAGGTTTAGTTGGTGGTGGAAGACAAGGTTGGATTCAAAGTAGAGGCCTTAATGATATTACTAAATTAAAAGGCACTATCACTGGAGCGAGGGCTACCGCTGATGAACATAGAGATGATAGAGAAGCTCATAGTAGAATGCTTCAAAATAATTGGAAAGAGGCATTTGCGGACAGCGACGATGGAATTGAAATGAAAAATAATTTAGCTGCTCAAATGCGTCGCGATAATCCTAATGTTACAAAAGAAGAGATTGATGCTACATTTGATAAAATATTGCTTGAATATGCAGCTAAGAATCATGTCGGTAACTTAAAAGATAGAACAAAGGATAATATTACTAGTATGGCGGAAGCGTTTGGAAAATATGTTGCTGGTGGTGGTACATCTATTTATCAAAGATCTGTTGATAATCAAAAAACTTTACAGGCTACAGTTAAAACACTACTTGATGATATTGCTAATCAAAATGATTATGCCGGTTATAAAAGTGCTAGAGATGCACTTAGGAATGATGCAAAGCAAGGAAAACTTGGAAATGCAAGGCTCGCCAAAGTTTTACAAGATGTTAATGGAAATGTAAATACAGTTTTTTCTGAAATAGAAGAAAATGGAAAGAAAAAACGGGTTGTAAGTGGAGTTGAAATTAATGGTAAAACCTATAAATTTAATGATATTAATGGAAAAGAAGATGCTATAAAGGCTGCATATCAGTCATTTATGTCTTCTGCTCAAGTAGAAAACCTTTCAAAATTAGGTGCAGAGAGTTGTGCTAATTATGCTAGTGGTTTAGCTTCTCAATTTAATAAAATGTCATTTACTATAAGTGATGAAAAGGCTAGAAATGAGTTATCTAGTATGGTTCAAGATTTAGTTAGTCAATCATCTAATCTAAATACTGATGCAGATTTTGAAAATTTTGCAAAGTTGTATGAAGATATTAATAAACGTTTAACTTCTTCTATTAAGATTGATCAATCAATGTTAATTAAGGAACAATCCAAAAAGGGGGATAAATAATGGATAAGATAGATGCTCAAATTATTTGTAGAATTTGTTCTATGTATAATGTTTATTTTGAATTTCTACTTGATATTGAATTTGAAGAATTTCAAGCTATTAAAAAAGCTTGGGATGCAGAAAAACAACGTGTTTTAATGGGTGAAATAAAAGGCTCTACCAAAGAAGTAGACATGAAATATTATCGTCAAATGATTGGAGTTTTAGATCGCATTAAAAGGGATAACTTTGGATTATATCGTAGGTGTACTGATGAAATGAAAGATATTCTAAAAAAAGATAAAGCATATTGTAAAAAAGCGGGTTTAATTGTTAAAGATGATGCAGATTATACGAATGTAGAATATTATGTAAATTATTTATTCTCTGAAAAAGCTTTGAATAAAGCAAAAGCTATTTTAGGTTCATTTGGTAAGAAATAAATACAATAAAGGAGGAGTAAAGAGTGGGAAATAATAATTATCTGATACCAGCAAACTCTAAGAAGTCTATGCTGATACTTGGATTATTTAATGTGACTGATTTGATAATATTTGGTACAGGTATTGTAGTAAGTTTTGTACTGATGCTTAGTATAACGACCAATGATGTTAAAACTGCTGCTATGATTCTTAGTCCAGCACTTGTATGTACGTTTTTAATAATTCCACTTCCTAATCAGCATAATGTAAGAACGTTTATTAAAAATGTATACACGTATTATACAAATCGTCGTATTTATTATTGGAAAGGTTGGTGTAATAGTTATGGCAAAACAGACAACAAGTAAGTATTCAGAGGATTGGGTACCAGTTAAAGCAATTCAAAATGGAATGATTATTTTAAATAATAATTATTATGTTTCAGGAATAAAGATTGAGCCTAAAAATATCTTTATTTTGGATTATCAAACTCAAAATAATATTATTTTTAATTTTAGAAATTTCTATAATGTTATTGATTTTGAGTTTTGGCTTGTAGTTGCTGATAGACCAGTTGATATTAAACTTTATTTATCACAGTTACAGTTACAGTATGATTCTGCTCCTAATCAAGCTATTAGAAAGTTAATTAATCAGGATATTCAAAAGGCTGAACTATTTAGTGGTAGTGCTATAAATGCTGTTGATACTGAATATTTTATATTATTTAGAGATAAGAAGTTAGATGTTGTTCAAAAGAGAATTCAAACTTTAATTACTAATTTAGCAAGTACTGGTTTGAATTCTAGACAAACAAGTGATGATGATTTGAAATTCTTGTTGCAGAATTTTCTCAATGGGGGCGCAAAAAATGAATATGGGACGGTGATGAGCAATGTCTAATACATTTAAGAGTGAGATTGCCCCAAAGGGGTTAAAGTTTGATGTTAATGAGTTTATGGTAAGTGATAAGTATGCTACTATTCTTACTGTAATTAGTTATCCAAAGGTTATTGGACCGGGTTTTTTGTCAAATATTACTAATTTGCCGGGCGTAAAAGTTGTTGTTAAACATATTCCAATAGATTTTTCTACAATGAGTAGAATGATTAATAAGGAAATTGCTGATTTAAAAGAAAGATATCAGCATGAAAATGAACGAACTTTACAGGAAAGAATTCGTCAAGATTACGAGTCTTTGGAGTCTTTTGTACAGATGCTTGCAGCTACACAATCAAAAATCTTTGATTTTCAAATGCATATTATGCTAACTGCTGATACTAAAGAAGAGTTAGAGAATAAGAAAATGCAGGTAAGAAACTATTTGGATGCAATGGGAATGCGTGGTATTCCAATGATGTTTGAACAAGAAAAAGTTTTGAAGTCTATGTTGCCAATTTTTCCAAAGCAAGATATTGAAGAAAGGGTTGGTATTCCAATACCAAGTCCAACTATTGCTGCTATGTATCCATTTGTGTTTGATAGTATAAAAGATCCAGGTTCTAGTACATTACTTGGTGTAGACTTTTCTGGTGGTGTTGTTTTGTTTAATCAATTCTTATATCAAACTAAGAAAGAGTTTAATCGTAATAATGCAAATATGATTATTTTAGGTACATCTGGTAGTGGTAAATCTACGTCTGCTAAGTTAATGCTTCGTACTCATATTAGAAATGGTTGCAGAATAGTAGCAATTGATCCGGAAGGCGAACTTGGTGAAATGACTAAGAACTTTGGAGGAGATTTTATTGATCTAGGTAAGGGTGGTCAGTTTGGTATGATTAATCCTTTAGAGGTTATTTTGGATGCTGATGAAGAGGAACTTAGTCAAGGTTTGGGTTATACAGTATTAACTAGAACATTACAGTCTTTAAAAGCTTTTATGAAGTATTATTATCCTTCTATTGAAGAAGATGTTCTTGCAATGTTTAGTGAGGTAGTTCAAGATACTTATAAGAGATTTAATATTGATTTTAATACAGATTTTAGTAAATTTACTAGTAAAGATTTTCCAATTTTTGATGATGTTTATGCAACTATTAAAGGTAAATTACTTTCAATGCCTGAGGCTACTAGAGAAAAAGATGTTATGGAAAGACTAGAGCTTAGAGTTAGACCATTTGTTAAAGAACTTAAATTCTATTTTAATGGTCATACCACAATAGAAGCTAAGAGTGATTTTATTGTATTTAATATTCGTGAACTAATGAATAGTGACGAGAATATTAGAAATGCCCTTTTCTTTAATATCTTAAAGTATGCTTGGGGATTATGTTTGGATAAGAGTACTAATACAGTTATGTATGTTGATGAGGCTCATGTATTATTATCTAGTAAAAATGAGCTTGGTGCTGAGTTCTTAGCACAGATTCAAAGAAGAAGTAGAAAATATAATACGGGTACAATTATTATTACGCAGCAGCCAACTGATTTTGCAGCTGAAAATGTTTTTGTTCATGGTAAAGCAATCTTTGATAATGCTGCTTATTATTTAGTAATGGGACTTAAGAAACAGGCTGTTGAGGATTTATCTAGATTGATAGATTTAAATGATAATGAAAAAGAAAGTATTAAAACGTATAGTCAGGGTGAAGCATTGTTTGTATGTGGAAACCGTCGCATGCGTATAAATGTGGTTTTAACGCAGGATGAACTTGATTCATTTGGTACTGGCGGAGGACTATAAAAAGTTTAGGCGGTGATAATTATGGCGAGAAGCTATGATTTATTAAAAAAACTATTAAAAATGGGTATTTTATTAATACCTTTCTTTTTAATAGTGTTTTTTAGTTCTATAAGGAGTGTTTCTGCTGCTTATTTTAGGTATGCTGATTTTGATTTTGATGTTTTTGCTAAACAAAATTTAGGATATTGGACTTATGTTTGTAGTGATAATAGTACAAGTGAAAGTGAATTAAAGGAGTGTCAAGAAAAGATACTTGCTAGTCAAAAGAAATTTTATGTTAGGTTATATAAATTACTTGCTAAATATCAAGCAAAAGGAATGTATATTGATGATAAGATTATTATTATGACTTCGTTTTTTGAACTTGATCCAGATATGTTTGCAGATGACCCATCTAATTATCAGGACGTAACAAGTTCTAATGGTTTACCTTATTCTGGTGATGATAGTGATGATGCTTATGATATAGATAATGATTATAGTGCTGAGTATTGGGAAAATGAAACTGATACAATAAAGTTATTATTAAAAGCTATGATTGGTTATAAGGCTTATTGTTATGGAATTTATCCTGCTAGTACAAAAGATAATGAAGATGGTTCTGTAAGTTATACTTGCGATGGTGGGGGAGTTTTAGTTGGTGACCAGTGTGAAGAGCTTGTTAGAACTAGTGAGATTGGTTTTTGGGAAAAGATTATGATTAAAACCGGTGTTAAATCATTTTTTGGAATAGCAGCTGAAGAAGAACAAAAGTGTATTCAAGAGGTTCAGAGTAATCCTAAATATACTTCTCATAGAATTGATGCGTCTGATACTAGAGAAGTAACAGTGAATAAGTACTGGGAGTTTTTGATTAAAGGTGATTATTTTGATAAAAAACCGCATTTAAGTAATCATTATTATAAAATATTAGACGTTACCGGTCATAAAAAGAATACAGAAATTACTGATAGTGAAAAAGAAACTTATAGCGAGGAACTAAAAGAGGCTAGAACCGAGATAGTTGATTATATTAAAGAGTTACTGGATAATTATGGTAATGATGATTATATGGTTAACTTTGTTAGTGGGGCCGGTGGTGGATCGTTTTGGTGGCCAATAGGTTCAGCTGAAACCACAGAAAAAGGTGGAGTGCTTTTTGCAAGTGGTGAACCAATGAGGTCAGTAATAACTAGTTATTTTGGTCTAAGGGATGCTCCTACTGAGAATGCTTCTACTAATCATGGGGCGATAGATATCGGACCTTCTGGTTATGAAATTGGTACCGTAAATGTTATTGCTTCAAGAGATGGGGTTGTTGCTGATGTGCATACTGGATGTATTTCTTATGGGGATTCTTCTTGTGGTACTGGTTTAGGTAATTATGTTTTGATTAGTCACTCTGATGGAATGTATACAATGTATGCTCACATGCATCAAAATACTGTTACTGTAACAAACGGAGAAAGTGTAAGACAAGGACAAGTTATCGGTAAAGCAGGAAGTTCTGGAGTATCTACTGGACATCATTTGCATTTTGAAGTTAGAACAGATATTAATACTAAAGTAGATCCACTTAACTATGTAGATATGGCTAATCCAAGACCGGCAGCATCAGCTGGGTCAAGTAATATTACTGAGTTTATTATAAGTTTTGAAGGTGGAGATACTGATGGAACAACTTATACAGTAATTTGTCCGCCGGGAGATATACCAACGGTTGGTCATGGTATAACGTTAAAAAATAATTTAGATTTGTTTGCTAAGTATGGTTTATCTTTAAGTAGTACAAATGATTATTATAATTATTGCGGGCAGGAGATGGATAAATCAATAATAGATAAAATATACTATGATAGAGTTGAGATTGATAAAGAGTCTATATCAGCTTATCTAGTTAGTAAAGGACTAAATTTAGCAGATTATCAACTTGATGCTTTAATAAGTTTAAAATATAATCATGGAAATATTAATGGATTTGTAGATGCTTATCAAAGTTATGGAGCTACAGAAGCATTATGTACTAATTGGTGGAATGATTATGCAGTTAATAAAGGAACTGGTACAGAGGCTGGTCTTAGAAAAAGAAGAAAACAAGAATGTCAGTTATTCCTTCATGGATATTAAGGAGATGCTTTATGAAAAATAAAAAAGGGTTAATTATTGCGATAGTATCTATTTTGTGTTTGGTTTTTATTGTTAGTTATTTTGCTTTATTTAAGAGTAATAAGACTAATAATAAAAACTTAAATACAAAAGTTAAATTAACAACTAATTATTCTATGTTTTTTACAGTTAGTGGGTGTATTAATACATACTACAGTTATGTTGGTAAACTAGATGGTGAAAACGTTATTAAATTACTTAATTCTGATTATATAAAAAATAATAAGATTAATAAAAATAATGTGTTTGATAAGATAACTAGTTATGAAAACAATATTGTAACTTTTAAAGCTAAAAAGATGTATGAAGCTATGCTAAATAGTAAGATAACTATTTATTATGTTTATGGTGATGTCTATCTTACTACTGTTCAGGGTGATAAAAAAACTGGAGATGCTTATTTGGAAGTGAGAATAGATAATTCTAATAGACTGTTTGATATTACTCCAATAAATAAAGATTTTTATGAGGAGGTTATAAATGGACAAAATTAATTCAGATAAGGTATCATTAATTGTTTGTGGGATAGTTTTATTATGTGCAATTGTTTTTGCAGTCATTTCAAATAAAGATAGTTTTGATGGTAGTAATTATGATGGTAATAGTTATTCATTTTTACATGATTATGAAGTTAATGAAGTTGTTTATATGAGTGTTGATGAAGAAGCAATGGCTAGAAAATATTTGGGAGAATTTGTAAATTTAGCGGTTTTTGATAGAGAAGCTGCTTATGCTTTAATTGATGATGAGTATAAAGAAGCAAAGTTGCCAACTATAGAAGATTTTAATAAAAAGATTGATTCTATTAATTCTACTAATTTTAGGAAGGCTAAAGTTACTAGTTATACAGTTAAAAAGGCTAGTAATTATAAACTTTTTTATGTTATAGATGGGTCAGATAATATTTTTGTTTTTAAAGAAAATAGTATAATGAATTATAGTGTTTATTTAGATAGTTTTACTATTAAAAAGTAAGAAAGGAGGTGCCTTTTATGGGAGATGAAGATGTATATCAAGCTCAAAGCAATGGTTTAATACCTGAAGAAGTAGAGCAAGTTAACGCTGGAAAAGCAAAGAGTCAAGATGAAAAAAATAGTGAAAATAATGCAAATAATATTAGTAATGCTGCTAACGTTGCTATGAAATCTGGAGTTCCAGTTGCGATGGCTGTTGGAGCTGCTGTAAAAGGTGCCGATAAAATTACTGGTGGAAGAGTTTCTAAAACTGCTGGTAAGGTTTTAACTAAGATTAATAAAGTAAATCCGATTGGTAAAATGATCCAAGAAGCTTCTAATAAACTTAGCGAAAGTGGTGTTAGTGATGCAGTTGGAGCTGCAACAGCAGTAGATAAAAAAGAACAAATGCAAAAAGCGGTTTCTGCTGGAACTAAAGGATTAAAAACTGTAACACAGAAGCCAAGTGAAGAAGAACGAGCTACAATTAAGGGATTAAAACAAGAAGAAAAAGATACAAAAAAATTAAAAAGAAAGAGTTTAGTGAAAAAAATAATAACTAGACCAATAAAAATTGCATTAATTATTGGAGCTTTTGGATTTTTCTTTTTTGCTTTTGTGATATTATTAATTGTTTTAAGTCCAAATTTAGGTAGTATGCTTGATTTAACTAGTAAGGGGTCTAATAATAGTGGAGTTAGTACGATAAATCAAACTAGTGATACTTCACTTTCTGGTGATGAGGCTTCTGCTTATGATTATCCTGGTGCTAGTGAGAGTGATGAACTTACTGGAGAGTCACTACTTAGTAAGATTGGTGCTGATGGGATAGCTGAGCTTGAAAGTAAAATCAAAAGTGCAGTAGGGAGTGGTTGCACAGGTAAAAGTGTTGCTAAAGCTGCGATAGCACTTATAGATGGTTTGTATGCAAAAGGGATCAGAATACCATATTATTATGGTGGAGGACATACTTTGAATAATAAACTAGTTGATCCAGAATGGGGAGGCAAGACTAGTGCTAGTCAAGTAACTCCTAAAGGGAATGTTTACTATTATAAAGGCCTTGATTGTGGAGGATTTATTTCTTGGGCTATGCAAGCAGCTAATGTTAATGCAGTGTTTGCAATATCTACTGTTTTAAATAATGATACAAAGATATCTTTTGCTAGTTTAAGTGCTGGTGATGTTGTAGGTAATAATAGTCATGTTATGCTAGTTTTAGAAAATGACGGAAATACTTTAACGCTAGCGGAAGCCAATGGTGGAGGAGTACAATATTCTAAAAAAACTTATGCACAGTGCTCTGATTATAATGCGATAGATATGGATGCATATTATGCTGCTAATTGTAAGAATAGTGGGGTAAGTGTATGATGAAGAAAATATTACTTTTAATGTGTTTGTTTTTACTTACTGGATGTAGTGCTAATTATAATTTAGTAATAGATGAAAATATATATCATGAGAGTCTAGAAATAACTAATAGTAATTATGATGATATTTATAAAAGTCAAATAGAAAATGCTTTAAATGCTAGTGTGCCAGCTAATATTAATTATTATGATCCAGTAAGTACTCATAAAGTAGATGGGGTTAATTATTATGAGGTAGAAAAGAATTTAGATGATACTAATTTGGGGTTAACTTATAAATATGATTTTTATTATGAGAATTATCAGAATTCTACTATTTTAAAATTGTTTGATTCAAGAAGTGAATTACTTCAAAATAATAATATTGTTTCTTTAAATGCTACTGCTGATTATAAAGTATTTTTAAAGTATCCAGAGTTAGATAAATTGAATATTAAAATTAGTACTAATAAGAAAGTATATACTCATAATGCTGATAGAGTAAGTGGTAATGATTATTATTGGGTAATACTTAAAGATGATAGTACTAATAAGAAAATTAATTTTAGTTATGATAAGTATGAAAATAAGCAAGATGTGATAGAAGAAAAAAATAGTAAAATTATATATATTATTCTTGGTGGAATATTATTTGTGGGTTGTTTGTTTTTATTTATAAAGATTAAAAATTCTAATAAATAAACTAGTATTTAAAAAGTTTTATGTTATAATTATTAAAGGAGTGAGCGAAATGAGATTTAGAGTAACTGCTAAGGATTTAACTATTTTTATTATATTTTGTGTGGTTTTACTTATTTTATCGTCACTTGCTGTGCTTAATGTGACTAGTTTATTAAATACAACTGAGTTTTATGGTCTTAATTTTTTAGATGGTTTTACTAAGGATTATATTGCACCTACTTTATTAGTATTTTTTGCAGTTTTAATTTCTATTTTTTTTAGTGTTTCTTCTTATATTTTTGAAAAAGAAGATGGCAAGGGTTTTGGTTTAAAAATTGGTGAAAAAAATGAAAAAGGATATAGTAGATGGTCTAAGGCTAGTGAGATTAAAAAAGATTTTGGTGTTGAAAAAGTAGTTATTAAAGAGCAAGAGGCTAAGGCTGCTGGAATACCACTTATTAATGATGGAAAAAATATGTGGGTTGATAATGGTGATTATCATACTTTGGTTATTGGAGCTACTGGTTCTGGTAAGACTAAATGTTTAGTAGATCCTCAAGTTGAATCTCTTGCACGTAAAGGCGAGTCTATGATTTTAACTGACCCTAAGGGAGAACTTTTTAGAGACCATTCTGAGATGCTTCGTTCTAGAGGATATAAGATTATTGTACTTAACTTTCGTAATCCTAATATGGGAAATGCTTGGAATCCATTAACGCTTCCATATAAGTTATATAAAAGTGGTAATACTGATAAAGCGACTGAGTTATTAGATGATGTTGCACTTAATATTTTGTATGATCCAGAAAATAAGAATGATCCGTTTTGGGAAAAAAGTGCTGCTGACTTTTTTTCAGGTCTTGCTTTAGGATTATTTGAAGATGCTAAAGAAGATCAAATAAATTTAAATTCTATTAATTATATGTCTACTGTTGGTGAAGAAAATTTTGCGACAAGTAATTATACAAAAGAATATTTCTTACTTAAGGGAGAGAATTCTAGTGCTTATGTTTTTGCATCAAATACGATAAATGCACCAACTGAGACTAAGGGAAGTATTTTATCTGTATTTAGACAGAAGATAAGATTATTTGCTTCGCGTGAACAATTATCAGAAATGCTTTCTTATAGTGATTTTAATATGGAAGATATTGGTAAACAAAAAACTGCTGTTTTTATGGTTATTCATGATGAAAAGACTACTTATCATGCACTTGCAACTATCTTTTTAAAACAAGCTTATGAGACATTAATAGATGTTGCTCAAAATAGTCCAAAGGGTAAGTTACCTTATCGTACGAATTTTATATTAGATGAGTTTGCAAATATGCCGCCTTTAAAGGATGTAACAACAATGGTTACAGCAGCAAGAAGTAGAGCAATTAGATTTACATTTATTATTCAGAACTTTGCTCAGTTAAATGATGTATATGGTAAAGAACAAGCGGAAACTATTAGAAGTAACTGTGGTAATATTATTTATTTAATTACATCTGAACTTGCAGCTTTAGAAGAGATTAGTAAACTTTGTGGTGAGGTAAAATCTAAGGATAAAGAAAAGACAGCTTCAACACCACTTATTACTGTAAGTGATTTACAAAAGTTAAAATTATTTGAGGTTATTATTTTAAGATCAAGATTAAATCCATTTAGAACTAAATTAACTCCAAGTTTTGAAATTGATTGGGGTAATGATAAATATGGAAATGGTTCTTTTGTAGAAAGAGAGAAAAGACCAATTGATTTATTTGATATTAAAGAATTTGTTAAAGTTAAAAAGAGAAATAAGTTATTCGAAGCTTTAGATAAACCAAAGGATATGACACCAACTCCAGTTCCTAAAATAGAAGAAGAGAAGAAGGAAGAGGAGTTAGGTAATAATAAAGCTGTAGCTTTTAATCCTTTTGCTAGTAAAATTGAAAATATTAGTAAACCTACTGATAATGCAGTTTTAGAAGATAATTATATGAGTAAATTAGATCAGATTAGTAAAATGGATAAAGAAGCAACAAATGAAGACTTTGCACCAATGAAAGAAAAAACACCAGAAATGCCTTTTGTAGATCCTATTAATAGCTTATTTAAAGAAAATTCTACAGAGGAAAAGAAGGAAGAACCAAAGGCTGAACCTAAATTTAATGTTGATGATTTAGTTAAAAGAATAGATGCTAAAATTGCAGAGCTGGAAGCTAAAGAAAAGGAAGAAGCTTTAAATGAAAATAAGATAGAGTCTTCAATTAAGGAAGAAGAAACAAAAGATGAAGAACCCATTGAAAGATTTGATTTAGATAGTTTTAAAGAAGAAACTGAAAAAGATAAAGAAGAACCAATTGTTAATGTAGATAATGATAGCATTGTAGTTGGTGATGATAATACAACTGATGATCAGTATTATGATGACTTTTTTGGAGATGATGAATAGAGCTTAGGCTCTTTTTCTATGCAAAAAAATATTTTGTTCATAAACTAAAATATGAAAACAATAAGTAAAAAAGATTATTTTGGTGATGGAATGTTTATTAATTTAGATAATTATGGTAGTGCTTATGAAAACTTACTTCTTAATCATCAAAAATATTTTAAAAAAAATAAAAGGTATTATATATATTGTCAGAAGGGATTTAAAAGTAAGAGAGTAGCTAGCATTTTAGAAGCTTATGGTTATGATGTTATTAGGGTGATAAATTAGATTGCTATTTTTAATTACTTGTAGAAGTATTATAAGAGCGATAGCAAATAAAAAAGCGGCGATTCCGGCCATAGCAGAGAACTTAAAACAGGTACTAGAGAGCAAACTCTAGTCTTTTATTTTTTAGAAAAATAAGATATACTATTATTAGTTAAATAAGGGTGATAGTAATGGATTTTGTAAATGACAGTAATTATTTAGATCAACACTTTTTAATTGATGAAAAGATTATTAATGACTTTATTAATTTAGGTAATTTTAGTAAAGAAGATACAGTGTTAGAAATTGGCCCTGGTAAGGGAGTTCTTACTAAGAAAATAGCACCATTAGTAAAGAAATTATATGTAATAGAGAAAGATGAAAGATTGATTCCTTGCTTAGAAGAGATACCTAATATTGAAATAATTTTAGGTGATGCTGTTAAGTGTGAATATCCCAGTGTTGATAAAATTATTACATCGCTTCCTTATAGTATTATAGAGCCGTTTATAAAAAAAATAATTAAGCTAGACTTTAAAGAGTTATATCTACTTATGGGGAGTAATTATATTAATAATTGTATAGAGAATAAAATAACTTATTTAACTTTACTTACTAATATATATTTTGATGTTAAAAAGATAGAAGATGTACCAAAAGAGTGTTTTAAGCCGGCACCTAGAGTAATGTCTTCTTTAGCAGTTTTAACGCCTAAAATAGAATACTCTAACATGGATATGTTCTTTAGATGTTTATATAGTTTAGATGATAAATTAATAAAAAATGGTATGATGGAAGCATTTATTAAAGTTAAAAATATTACTAAAAGAGAAGCTAAAGAGATAATTAATAATTTAGTTATAGATAATAAAATACTTGGTAAGAAGTTTTTAATGATAACCAATGAAGAGTTAAATATAATATATAAAAAAGTAAATGGAGTAGTATAAATGAAGAAATATAAAGGGAATATATTAGGGGTAATAGTATTTTTAATTATAGTAGTAATTGGCATAACTTTTGGAATGAAACTAGCTAAGAAAAACAATTTGGAAATAGTAAATATATTAAATAAAATTAATATTAGTATTTTTAATGATGAAGAGGTTAAGTATACTGATTTAAGTAAGATATTAAAAATAGATGAGATTTGTGGTAGTGATACGGGAATTTGTGATAAGGATTTAAGTTATTTAAAGATAGATAATGATAAATATAAGTTAAAAGTATATGTTAATTTTGATAATTTAGAAAGTAGTAATTATATAATTTTTAATAATAAGAAAATAGATAATTTAAGTAATATTGACAATTTATATTTGCTGGGTGATAAGTATTTATTATTTACTAATAGTGATGCGGATAGTGATACTTATAAAATATACGTTTATGATGTAAATGGGAATTTAGTAAAGGATATTGATGCTTATTATGATGAAAAGAGTATTAGTTTAGTAGATAATGTTGTTTATTATAACTATTGTGAAAAGAATGAAGAAAAAAATATACTTTATACTTATGGGATAAGCAGTAATAATGGTGTTAATACTTATGAGATTAATAAGGAAGAGAATAAATGCTAGAAATAATATTGTAAATTTAAGAATAATTGTTTATAATATTTTATAGGATAGTAGGTGCAAGATTAATGAGCGATACTGAAAAAAATCAAAGAAAACTTAGTATTTATACAAGTTTATTATTAATTGTTGTTTTATTAATTGGAGTAAGTTATGCTTTATTTCAAATATTTGCTAGACAAAGTGGACAAAATAATATTAGTACGATAGATTGTTTAAGTATTACTTATGAAGATGTAAGTGATGCAATTAGTTTAGTAAATGAGTTTCCAATAACTGATAATGAGGGATATCAAAAATCTCCATATACTTTTAAAGTTACTAATAATTGTAGTGAGTATGTTGGCTTAGAAATAGGTGTAGAAACTTTAACTAGCAGTACTGTAAAACCTCAGTATATTAAGGGTAGTGTTAATAAAGTAGGTATAACCCCTATGGCAAAAATCTTATCTACTGGTAAAGTAGGAGAAGCGATGAATGGTGGGACTAACTATATTATTAAGAAAGATGGATTAAATGCTAATGAAAGCGTTAGTTATGAACTTAGATTATGGATTGATTATGATACAACTGAAGCACAAGCTGGAAAAGAGTGGCATGGTAAAGTAGTAGTGAGTGCTGTGGCTGAGGCTGGGCCTCCTACGTGGGAAGAACCTGGAACTGGAACGTTACTTGCAGCAATTAAAAGAGATAATACTGTAGTAACGCCAGCAACGACACCAGGATCTGGAGCATCAACTTCTACTGAGGCAGTTTTAGCAAGCACGGAAGATGATTATGGAACCTCATATTATTTTAGAGGTGCAGTTACTAATAATTTTGTGGAATATGCTAATATGTGCTGGCGAATAGTAAGAATAACTGGAAATGGTTCTATAAAATTAGTTCTATATAATTATAATGGATTAACAAGTACTAATAATACACCGTCTAGTAGTACACCTTGTAATGTGACTGGTGATACTTATGCTTATGCAAGATATGAAGGAGATACTTATGAATCAGCATTTAATTCAAGTTATAATGATAATGCTTATGTAGGATTTATGTATGGTACGGCAAGCGCAAGTAGTTATACGGAAGCACATGCAAATACTAATGCAAGTACAATACTAACTAATTTAAATAAATGGTATACAAATGTTCTTTCTAAGCAAGCAAATTTTAAAGATAGCCAGTTAGCTGATACAATATGGTGTAATGACAAAAGCGTAGTAACTGATGCTACGTTTAATCCTGGCAATTATACACTAGGAACAAATTATGGTGCAGGAACTAATGGAAATTATTATGGTGCTACTAAGAGACTCGTACAGGCATCATCATGGAGTAAAGGTGGAACTGGGCCAAGTTTAATATGTCCAAATGATAATAATGGAGGAAAGTTATCTAAGTTTACAGTAA
>OIZL01000452.1_pt1 | contig 30469 bp, 20 predicted proteins | sample 1588541 | NCBI WGS metagenome assembly OIZL01 (sample SAMN03283285) | human gut metagenome | biome: human-associated habitat; material: feces | host: Homo sapiens | place: Peru | collected 2012 | reverse complement strand
ACCAACGTGTTACACGGACGCACAAAAAAGATGTCAAAAGAAACATTGCAGAAGGTCCAGGCAGTGATAGACAGTTCTGACTATGTTTCAAATATGGGAGCAAGACTGCTTGCTAATTATGGCTCGAAGATCATTGGCGTAATTCTGAACTATGACAGACGAGGCGAGAGTAATATCATATCGGATCCCTTTTATGGGACGGTGGTTGGTTCTTTGGAAAAAGAAATCCGGGAACACGGTTATTATATGATGCTCTATACGGCTGGAAATATTGAAGAAACGGTGAGATTGGCAAAATCCTGGAATATTGAAGGATTGATCGCGCTCGGATGTAAACCGTCCGATGCCAGAAAGATGAAAGAGCAGATGGATCTGCCGGTAGTATTTATCGATTCTTATTTTGAGGACAAGGATTATGAATATCATAATGTAGGACTGAAGGATTTCGAGGGTGGTTATCTGATGACGAACTATCTGATCAATAAGGGACACAGGAAAATTGCGTTTCTTGCCGATGAAGATGAGGTAGTCGGTGTAGATAAGGCGCGTCTGGACGGATATAAGACGGCTCTCAAAGAACATGGGATCTTATTTCATAAAGAAGATTACATTTCTCTTAATTTCCGAAAGCAGATTCGTCATACCAGATTGTGGGAATTTGCGCAGCTTCGACTCAAGGATTATACAGCGCTGTTTTTTGCGTCGGACTTTTATGCAAGCGAGGCAGTCAATATATTTGAAACGCAGGAGATCCATGTACCGCAGGATATTTCGGTGGTTGGATTTGATAATAATATTTTCTCTATAAACTGCAGACCCATGCTGACAACAGTGCAGCAGGATGTTGAAGCAAAAGGGTATTATGCTTTTGATATGCTGTATAAGTTGATTAAGGGCGAAACGTGTGAAGAAACGAATGTGAGACTTCCCGTTAAACTTGTCATTCGGGAAAGCGTGAAGAAAATAAAATAGGTTTTCGAAAAAATACTGGATATTACAAAACGACTATTTTGTATATTTTGTACAATATAGTCGTTTTTTTATTGTGAAAATAATTGGTGTTACACAACACCTATTGCGATGGTACATTTCCTGTGCTATGATGACAGCATAACAAAGGTGTTACGAAACACCAACCGTAAAAAGGAGGAAAATATGAGAAGGAAAAACTGGTTATCTATTATAATGACAATGACTCTGACAGTGGGTTTGCTGGCAGGATGTGGAAATGAAAATACCTCTGTCCAGTCGACACAAGGTGCATCGGAAACTGCAGATGGAGGTTCACAGGAAGCTGTTGAGCTGGAGCTTTTCTCTACAAAAACAGAAAATGCAGCCATTTTACAGACGATCGTGGATGGTTTTATGAAGGAAAATGAGAGCATCACCATCACCTTAACATCGGAGGCAGACGCAAGTACGGTATTAAAAACAAGATTGACCAAGAATGATATTCCCGAAATTGTTGCAATGGGAGGCGACGCTCATTATACAGAGCTTCAGAGTGCAGGCGTTCTTCTGGATCTGAGCGGAGAGGATTTTATTTCAGAAGTACAGCCGGCTTATCTGGATATGGTGTATGATGTGAACGGCAATCAGGAACAGCAGGCGTACGGAATACCTTATGCGACAAACGCGTCGGGCGTGCTTTACAATGAAGATCTTTTTGCACAGGCAGGAGTTGAAGTACCGCAGACCTGGTCAGATTTTCTCGATGTGATCAATAAACTGGAAGCTGCAGGGATTCAGCCGTTTGAACTTACTTTTGCGGACAGCTGGACCTGTCTCCCACCATGGAACAGTATGGCTCCTGTTATTCCGGATGGAAACTTTACTTCTGACAGAAAGGCGGGAAGCACAACTTTTGCAGGAACGCACGAAGAAGTACTCGAAAAGTACCTTACCATATTGGAGCATGCACAAAACGATTTCATGGGAACGACGTACAATGATGGAAACGTAGCTTTTGCAAACGGTGAAGCAGCCATGATGATCAACGGAAACTGGGCAATCTCGGAATTTTTGAATACCAACCCGGATCTGAATGTAAATATGTTTGCTTTTCCTTCGGTAGATGATGCAGATAAAAACACGGTTACTTCAGGTGTCGATGTGCTCTTTGCCGTTTCTAATCAGGGAACAGAGGCACAGCAGGCAGCATCCAAGAAGTTTATCTCCTATGTTCTTCGGTCTGATGTTGCACAGTCCTACATTGATGATCAGTTTGCTTTTTCAGCAGTAAAAGGGGTTGAACAGAAAAATAAAACCGTCATTGGACTGGCAGAGGATATTGAAGCGGGACGGGTTTCCAATTTCCCGGATCACTACTATCCGGACGGATTTGACCTTTCCAGCATTTTACAGCAGTGTGCGCTTAATAAAGTGAATGGAATGGATGATGCTCAGAACATCAGTGAGACGTTGAAAGAATGTGATGAGCAGTATGATGTGGCAAATGTGGAATAGCCCTTTTCATAAAATCACAGCAGATGAGCCTCGCAGAATTTATGCGGGGCTTACCTGTCACAAAGCGAGGACATAAAGAAATGAAGAAAAAGAGAAAAATCAATCTATCCTTTTATATTATGGTCATTCCGATGGCTGTATTGTTTTTTGGTTTTCATACAGTACCTTTCCTGAGGGGCGTGTTTTACAGTTTTACGAACTGGAAAGGCTATGGAAATTGGGAATTTGTAGGTCTGAGAAATTATCTCCATATCTTTAAGGATAAGAATGTTTTGAACTCTTATCTGTTTACTTTTAAGTTTGCCATTGCGGCGACAATCTGCGTAAATGTGATCAGCCTTCTGATCGCAGTGGGGTTAAATGCGAAAATCAGATGTCGGAACTTTCTGAAAGCGATGTTCTTTTTGCCCTATATGCTCGGAACATTGATTATCAGCTATGTTTTTAAGTATATCTTTTCAAATCTGGTTCCTTCCGCTGCACAGGCATTGGGTATTGCTGCTCTGAGCAATAATATTCTTGGAACAAACCATGCGTGGATCGGGATTCTGATTGTTACTGTCTGGCAGTCGACCGCGCTTAATACGCTGATCTATCTGTCGGGATTGCAGACGGTAGACAGAGATCTTTATGAAGCGGCAGCATTGGACGGGGCAACAGGAGTAAAAAAATTTTTCAAGATCACGTTTCCGCTGATTGCGCCTTTTTTTACAATCAATATGGTATTGAGCGGAAGAAATTTCCTAATGGCGTTTGATCAGTTTTTGGCTATGACGGCAGGAGGTCCCGGAACGGCTACGACAACCATCTCTTTGCTGATCTACAAAAAGGGATTTAGCGGAGGACAGTTCGCATACCAGTCGGCAAATGCGGTTATGATGTTTGTAGTGGTTGTGCTGATATCCGTCTTTCAGCTCCGTGTTTTGGAAAAGAGAGAAAATGAGGTGGGTGCATAATGGGAAAGAAAAAGTACAAAAAAGAGAGGGTAAACTGGTTTGTCACGATCCTTTTGCTGCTGGTCGTTTTTGCATTCATCTTAGGACCGCTGTACATGGCGGTAGTGATTGCACTGAAAACGCCTCAGGAAATGGCAAATGTGCTGGCGCTGCCAAAAACCTTTGCACTGGATAATTTCAAAACGGCCTGGAGTATGACAGATTATCCCAAAAAACTTGTCAATACAGCCTTTATCACAATTATCAATTTGATTTTTACAGTGTTTACTAATGCCATGGCGGCATATGCTATTGCACGCAACCGCAGGAAAAGCAAGCTGTTCAACGCACTGTATTATTATTTTATAAGCGCCATGTTCATTCCCTTTAATGTCTTGATGCTGCCGTTGGTAAATGAAGCGACGGTACTGCATATTGACAATATTTATGGAATCACATTACTCTATATTGTGTTTGGTCTGCCTATGAATACTTTTTTGTATACGGGATATATTAAGTCAATCCCGGAGGCGCTGGACGAAGCCGCGTGCATTGACGGCGCTTCTCCCTTCCAGACTTTTCTGATAGTGATGTTTCCGATTTTAAAGCCTATGACAGCAACCGTGGCAATTCTTTCGGTTATGTGGACATGGAATGATTTTCTGATGCCGCTTGTGCTTTTGAGCGATCAGAAACAACAGACTTTGCAGCTTTCCCAGTATGTATTCCAGGGACAGTTTAATACGCAGTATAATCTTGCATTTGCTTCCTACCTTCTGGTGCTTCTGCCGGTACTGGTATTTTATATTATCTGTCAGAAGTGGATTATTTCAGGGGTAGTTGCCGGATCAGTAAAACAATAAGTACAAAGTGAGGATCAGTATGAAAAGAGCATGGTGGAAAGACAGTATTGTTTATCAGATTTATCCGAGAAGCTTTTATGACAGCAATGGCGATGGGATCGGTGATCTGAGAGGTATTATCAGTAAATTGGATTATCTGAAAATGTTGGGAGTCGATATCATCTGGCTCTGCCCGGTGTATCAGTCTCCGAACGATGACAACGGCTACGATATCAGCGATTATCAGTCGATTATGAAGGATTTCGGAACAATGGATGACTTTGAATGTCTGCTGGCAGAGATCCACAAGAGAAATATGCGGCTTATCATGGATCTGGTCGTCAACCACACATCGGACGAGCACCAGTGGTTTATCGAGAGCCGTAAGAGCAAGGACAATCCTTACCGTGATTACTATATCTGGAAAGAAGGTAAGGGTGATAATCCTCCCAATAACTGGGGATCGTGGTTTGGCGGAAGCGCCTGGGAATATGACGAGACGACAGAGATGTATTATCTTCACATCTTCTCAAAGAAACAGCCCGATCTGAATTGGGACAATACGGAGGTCAGGCAGTCAGTGTATCAGATGATGCGCTGGTGGCTGGAAAAAGGAGTGGACGGCTTCCGCATGGATGTCATCAGCCTGATTTCGAAGGATCCCTCCTTTGCCGATGGAAAAATCGACGGAATGTACGGCGATCTGACGCCGTTTTGTGCGCACGGCCCGCATGTGCATGAGTATCTGCAGGAGATGAACCGGGAGGTTTTGCAGAAGTATGATGTGATGACAGTCGGCGAGACAGCCTGCGTCACGCTGGAAGAAGCCAAAAAATATGCCGGTGAAGACCGGGGTGAGCTGAATATGGTATTCCAGTTTGAACATCTGGAATCCGGAAACGGCGAGTACGGAAAGTGGACGGAGGATCCGCCGGACTTTATGCACCTGAAAAGCGTGATGAAAAAATGGCAGGAAGGACTGGAAGGGATCAGCTGGAATGCACTTTTCTGGGGAAACCATGATCAGCCGCGCGCCGTGTCACGCTTCGGAGACGACCGGGAATACTGGGATAAATCAGCAAAGATGCTGGCGGTGTGCATGTATCTGATGAAGGGAACGCCCTATATCTATCAGGGGGACGAGCTTGGAATGACAAATGCGGGGTTCGACGATCTCACGCAGTACCGTGATCTGGAATCCCTCAATGCCTACCGTGATCTGGTGGAGAACAGAGGTCTTGACAGGGATCAGGTGATGCGTTTCCTGAAGAAGATCAGCAGAGATAATGCGCGGACGCCGATGCAGTGGAATACCTCAGAAAATGCAGGATTTACGACCGGAACGCCATGGATCGACGTCAACCGGAACTATAAGCAGATCAACGCTGAAAAGCAGTTGAACGATCCCGATTCGATCTTCCATTTTTACAGAAAGGTCATCGAGCTTCGTCATGAGGAGGAGACGGTCCTGGATGGAACGTTTGAAATGCTGTTGGAGGACGATCGTCAGCTTTTTGCTTACCGGAGGACTCTTGGAGATACCCGGATCGAAGTGATCTGTAATTTTACACCGAATCATGTAACGTGCGATATCATCCCGCAGAGCAAAGAAGTTCTGCTGGACAATTACGAGTATAAGGGAAGCACGCTTCTGAAACCATACGAAGCACTGGTTTATAAGGTTCTATAGGAGATAAAGCCGTATTTCGAAGAGGAATACGGCTTTTCAAATTTCTGAAAAGATAAAAAAATTACACCAATATAAAAAATGAGCACCTTAAATTGCATTTGTAAACTTTTATAATAAATCTAGGCGACTATTATATGGGAATAGTCTCCAGAGGTTACAGATATGCTGCGGATTACAGAAAGTAATCTGCGTAGATTCTAATTGGGAGGGTGACAAATGCGAAAAAAGAAACCTTTTTTCAACCGCTTGATCACAATGACGCTCTGTGTGTCTATGGTGGTCACATCGGCCGGCATACCACAGCTTCATGTGGAGGCCGCAAAGGAAACGACAGATGACACTGTGCAAAAGCCTTTTGGAGAGGTGATCGGCTATGATGCAGACCAGCAGGCGATCACAGTAGTCTGGGGAAACGGCGACGCAGACGGCTCGTTAGGATATTCCTACTGCGTCAGCATAACCGGACAGGACACGGAAGAAAGCTATGCAAAGGAATACGATGACTTGCCCTGTGCGGCGCAGGCCATTCTCTATGAAGGAGAGGGCGAAGGATATGAGGCAGGCAAAACCTATCTGGTAGAGCTTCAGACAAAGCAGGACGGAAATTATTCGGAGGCCGTTTCTTCTGCTGTGAAGATTCCGGGCGGTGATACAGAACCAGATGCGGGAGAAGAGGAAGAAGGTCAGGAGAAAGGGTCGGACGACGAAGAGATTAAGCTGCCTGTTGCACCAAGCGGCATCGTGGCCGGTTATTCGGATACGCAAGGCTATGAGGGAAAGATTTCCGTTACCTGGGGAGCAGCGTTCGGAGAGGGAGGAACCCCGACAAGTTGGGAAGTCTCCATTGATGGAAAACTGGTTGGAACGGAAACCGCCGTTGCAGCTTACTATTATGACAATATTTATGAGGCAGGAGAACATACGGTATCGGTGACCGCTGTCAACGAGGCAGGCAAAAGCGATCCGGGAGAGACAACCTTTACGCTGACAGAGGCGCAGGCGGGAGTCGGTAACGATGAGGAGCCTAAACCGGAGCAAGAGTCAGAGTCGGCAGAGATCGTGATCTCGGAGCAGGAAGCACAGGCCATTGCAGGAAATGCGGTCACATTGACCTATGTGGCGTCATCTGGCTTTGATTTTACGGATTACACGGTGACTGTGAATGGACAGTCCGTATCTACGGAAAATATCGTAATAGGTGAAAATACGATTCAGATGTCCGCAGACCTGTTTGGAGCAGAGGGCGTATATAAGATCCAGTTTGCCAAGGACGGTTACACATTTACGCCGGTATACCAGAGTGTGTTCGGCACCTTGAATGAAAAAAATACCTGGCATCTGGTGTGGAATGATGAGTTTAACGGAACGAGCATTGACCGCACCAAGTGGGACTATCAGACAGGAACCGGCGCGGAGTATGGCGTTGGCGGATGGGGAAACTCTGAGGAAGAATACTATACGGATTCCCCGGAGAACAGTTCTGTAGGAAACGGAACGCTGACTATTACAGCCAAGAAGGATAACAGCAGAGGGACAAATTATACTTCTGCAAGGCTTCGTACCGTCACGGAGGAGATTTCCGGCGGCAAGGCAGGAAAAGGAACGCCGCTCAAGATCGGTACTTACGGAAGAGTCGAAGCAAAGATGAAAATGCCTACCGGAAACGGCGTGTGGCCGGCATTCTGGATGCTTCCCTATGATTCCAGATACGGGACATGGGCAACGTCCGGAGAGCTGGATATTCTGGAGGCGAGAGGAAGACTTCCGCAGGATATCTGCGGAACTATTCACTACGGCGATGTATGGCCGAACAATGTGCACAATGGAAAAGATTATACTTTCCAGGACAGCAGCATCGCGGAGTACCATATTTACGGTGTGGAATGGGAGCCGACCGAAATCCGCTGGATGGTAGACGGTGAGGTATACGGAACGATTTCGAACTGGTACAGCGTAGCGGGTGAGGAAGGAAATTATGCGTTCCCGGCGCCTTTTGATGAGGAGTTTTACATCCTGCTGAATCTGGCAGTCGGCGGAACCTTTGACTCGGCGGTATCATCGGATCAGATCCAGGTGGACGAAAATGGTGTCTGCATGGACGTCGATTATGTGAGATGGTATCAGCTTGATGAAGAGGTATACAAAAACTGGAATATCAAACAGTCCGATGCGGATAAGGATACTTCTGAGGAAGCAGAGGCGCTTCTGAAGCTGGCGGACGAGAGCGGAAACTTTATCAAGGATAAGGATTTCACACAGATGAATACCACTCCGTACACCAAAGGAGGATCCTGGAATATTGAGCGCGGTTACTGGGCGCCGCTTCTGATCCCGGAAAACGGGAACGGACAGGCAACCTGGTCAAAGGTGACGAGAGACGGCGAGAATTATCTCAAGGTAGCAGTTGCCAACGCCGGAAGCCAGACGTATTCTTCCCAGATGCTTCAGTATTTCCCGGTTGTCAGCGGCTATTCCTATGAGATATCTTATAAGGCTTACACGGACGCGGCTGCGACAAAGGCGGATGTTGCATTAAAGATTGGCGGAGACGACGACAATTCCTGGGCCGTTTATTCGGGAAATTACACGGACGAGCTGACGACTACGCCAAAGACATATTCACACAAATTTACAATGAACGCCGATACCGACCCGACGGCGAGGTTTGAGTTTAATCTGGCGACCTCGGCGGGAAATGTGTATCTGAGCGATGTATGCGTAAAGCTGACACAGATCAATGAATCCGACGGGGAGGATGACGCGAAGCAGCCGCTCTCCAATGGAAATCATGTATATAACGGAGAATTTAACGCAGGCTCGGATGGTCTTTTGTACTGGCATTGGAGCGGGGATGATTCCAAGGATGTCGTTTCCGTATCGATAGGTGCAGACAAGAACCGCAGAGCGGATATCAAGATTGACAACGCACCGGTTTCTATCTGGCAGAAGGGTATCAATCTGCTCCAGAAGGACAGTTATTCGCTTTCGTTTACCGTAGATACACAGGAAGCGCAGGATGTTATCATCACGCTTGAAAGTGTGGATGGAAGTCAGACATATTATACGGAAACAAAGAAGGCTTCTGCCGGAGAATCCGTGATCTCTACTACATTTACACAGCCGGAGGGCAAGACCGATACAGAGGCTGTTCTGAAGATCACGTTTGCAAAGTCAGCAGCCCTGGATGCAGTGAAGATGATCCGGACGACGAACTTCAATGTGGATTTTGATTCCATGGAAATCTGGCCGGTCTATAACGGTGATTTCTTCAACGGCAAAGACGGCTGGAATATCTGGAGCGAGGGCGCAGGCTACATCACCTCCGACGTGAACGCAGACGGTAAGCTGGATGCGCAGGTGACCGTGGGAGCGGACGCTACATTCTACTGCGTGGGAATCCAGTCCCAGAGTATGACGCTGGATAAGGGAATCAAGTATCGTGTGAAATTTGACTATGAGATTCCTTCTGAGAAGAATTACAAGATTGAACTTGCGGGAGAGCAGAGAGATATCACGCTTCCGGCAGGAGCGCACACCTATGTGAGCGAACCCTTTACCGGGGCTGGAAACAGCAAATTTACCCTTTATCTGGGACCTGACCAGACGGCGACCTACCGTTTCCTGCTGGACAATGTAGAGGTGTACATCGATCCGGACAGCATCACGGTTCCGGAAGGCTACGCAAAGCCGGTCAGCCTTGCGCAAAAAGTACAGGCAAAGGCACAGAGCGACGTGGTAGTAAACTACACGGAGGATCCGGTGTGGGAGGCTGCCGCAAAGACCTATGAAGTAGACGGTAAACAGATCGATGCAGATCTGGTAGAAATGGATGCAGCAAACAATACGCTTACCATTGCCGGAAGCTGTTTCCCGGAGAGCGGAAGCTACGGATTTGCAGCAAAGGCAGAAGGATATACCAAGACAAAGACCATACCGCTCAGTATTCTGGAGGCAAGCGGAAATCTGCTGTTAAACGGCAGCTTTGCTTCCGGCACGGATTCCTGGGGCTTCTATTATGCGGACTGGACGGCAGCAGGCAGTTTCCAGGTCAATGAAGACGGTGTGGCGGTGATCGAACATAAGTATGACGGCGGCGAGGAATGGCATTTCCAGTTGTATCAGGACGGGCTGGAGTACATGGCAGGTGACTATCTCGTTACCTTTGACGCCTGGTCCGATGTGGAAAGACCGATCGGCGTTCAGCTTCAGAATGGAAATGAAGTTCTCGCGGGAACTGCAAATAAGGTATTGCTTTCCACGCAGAAGCAGAGCTATAAGCTGATGATGAAGGGTCTGGCAGCAGGCTCCGGCATCAAGCTCGATTTCCCGATGGGAAGCATGACATACAATGGAGTGACGGCTCCGAATGACGGAGGCAGTCCTTATAATATTTATCTGGATAACGTCGTATTCCGTCAGGTTACGCAGGCAGACATCGACAGCGAACCGGCGACGATCGCGCTGGCTGTTACAAGCCAGAAGATCGGGCAGGATGTACAGGTGAAGTATGCCGAGGCAAACAACACCTGGAAAGCAGCAAAAAAGACCGTTTCGATCAACGGCACGGCAGCACCGGCGGACAAGGTAACCGAAAGCGAAGATGGAATGATCCTGGATCAGAGTCTTTTCGAAAAAACGGGAAGATATGAGATCTCCATTACGGCAGCAGGCTTCGAACCCACCAATTCGGTGTTCCAGAGGATCACGGCGGCAGACGGAGATCTGCTTCTGGACGGAGATATGAGCGACGCCGCGCTCCAGACATGGACGGTCTACAACGAAGATCCGGAGAATCTCAGCAAAGGATCTATTGCGGACGGAAAATTCCAGCTGGACTACAAGGCAGGCTATTACCGCTCTGACTGGAATGTCTGGGTAACCTGGTCTTCCCAGTTGAAGCAGGATGGAATCCTGATCGAAGGCGGAAAGAAGTATATTCTCAATTTCAAGGCTTCCACGGATCTGAAGGATGGCCGGGATATCGTGATCGAGTACGGCGTAACCGGAAAGACAGCGCAGAAAACGGTTCATATTGAAGAGGGAAGCGCGTACTATCAGATAGAGCTGGAGCACAGCGACAATGCGGATGATTTTTATCTTGTTTACCTGTTAGGACCGACCGATGCAAAACTGCAGGTGGAAGGGACAGTCCTTCATACCATGACGCTCGATGACATCAGTCTGCGGGAAAGCTCCTCTATGGATGCGTTCCGCGAGGCTAAGGCAAAAGAGCTGGCAGAGACCATCGGGGAGAAGGAACGGTACAGCAAAGATAATTATACCGAAGAGAGCTGGAAGACATTCCAGGAGGCTCTCCAGGCAGCAAAAGAAGTAGATGTGGAAACGGCAGATCTTCAGACGATCCTCGATGCGCTGGATGCGTTAAACACGGCGGCTGACAATCTGACTCTGCTGCAGGGACTCCGGGTGGATGCGATCGAAGATCAGGTTTATACAGGATCTAAGATCACGCCGCAGATCAAGGTGTACGATGGAAGCACGCTTCTGGGAGCAAAGGATTACAAGGTTACTTATTCGAAGAATGTGAATGTAGGAACGGCTACCGTGAAGGTGACCGGTAAGGGAAATTATAAGGGAACGGATGAAGTGACCTTCCAGATCCTTCCCTGCCCGATGGAGAATGTGACGGCAGAGGATGTTTATGCTGTGATCTCCTCGAAGAACAAGGTGACGAATCCTAAGGTAACCGTAAAATACGGCAGACTTACGCTGAAGAACAACAAAGATTACAGTATTACATGGCCCGAAATTTCTTATGACGGGCAGAATACGCCCGTTCCCGGGAAATATCCGGTAAAGATCAGTGCAAAGAGCGCAAACTATACAGGAGATAAGCAGATTTCGCTGATCGTAAAGGAAAAAGATGCGATTTCGATGAGCAAGGTGAAGGTAAAAGTGGATCCTGTTTCCGTAGCATACAACGGAGAAGAGACGCCGGAGCCGCAGGTCACTGTGACATATGGATCCGGTAAAAAGGCACAGACGCTTGTCAAAGGGGAAGACTATCAGGTATCCTTCCCGGATGGATGGAAGAAGATCGGCAAGGTGACTGTGACGATCGCGGGTACAGAGAACAGCAGGTATTACGGGACTAAAACCGCATCCTTTACCGTGACCGGCACAAAGCTGACCAAAAGACAGATGACGGTGACTGGAATCGAAGCAAGCTATGAATATACCGGAAGTCCGATCAAGGTGGACGATACGCTCGTCGTTACCGATGCGGCGGCCGACCACAAGATGGAACAGGGAACGGACTATGAGGTTTCCTATCCGAAGGACAAAAACTGCAATGTAGGAAAGGCCACCGTACAGATCACCGGCATAGGGGCATACACCGGAAGCCTCAGTTTCAGCTTTAAGATCACGCCTGCGGATCTCAGTAAGGCAGAAGTGACCGGCGAGGATAAGGCGGTTTATACCAATGCGGGTGCAAAGCCCATCTATACGCTGACCTATCAGGGACTTACCCTGACGGAAGGCAAAGATTATAAGGTTGCCTGCAAAAATAATAAGAAGATCGGAAAAAGCGCTGAGGTGACGATCTCCGGTAAAGGGAACTTCAAGGGAACGTGGAAAAAGACCTTTGAGGTGACGGCTCCGGCGGAAGGCGCAGTTATCATAACTGCACAGGATGTAGTCGTGCCGAAGAAGCTGAACTCCTTAAAGACAGGCGTTGTGCTGAAGGATGTGGTGTCAGGCAAGGCGCTGAAGGCTGGAAGCGACTATGACAAGAAATTTACCTACTATGTGAAAGAACAGGGACAGGAGCGAGCGGTTACTGCGGAAGACCTGAAAGCGGATCAGGAGATCTGGGTAAGAGTTACCCTGAAAGGCAATTATGTCTCCGCAGGCGTTGTAGAAGATTCGTTCCGCCTGTATACAGTGAAGGCTTCTACCTTTAAGGTAGATAAGATCGCAAATCAGACGTATACCGGAAAAGAGATCTGCCCGAAGGTAGTGGTAAGATCCAAGAGCGGAGTTATTCTGGAAGAGCACAAGGACTACGAAGTGCGCTATGAAAAGAATATCCAGAAGGGAACGGCAAAGGTGTACGTTACAGGTATCGGAAACGGCTATGGGGGAACAAAACAGACCAGCTTTAAGATACTGCCTGCCCAGATGAAGTGGTATCAGAGTGTCGCAACCCAGATGCTTGAGTTTTTTTCTAACTTAGTTTCCTGACTTTTTTTCTCATACTAATCCTTATAACGAGGGCATCGGCTACGGCCGGTGCCCTTGTTGCTTGTCCGCAAAAAAAGGACTGCCGTGCGGTTAAGCAGGCAGCCCCTTGTGAGGAAGGGAAGAAATGAGGATTTACGGGAAAATCCCCTTAATTTCTTCAGCGTAAATCAATTTTCTAAGCGCCACGATGTACGCTGCCATACGGAAGGTACAGTGACATTCGCTGATGACGTCCAGCAGATCCTGGAAGGACTTTGTCATCAGCTTTTCCAGCATATCGTTGACCTGTTCTCTGTCCCAGGTCAGCTCCTGGATATTCTGAACCCACTCGAAATAGGAGACGATGACGCCGCCGCTGTTGGCGTAGATGTCAGGGATCAGAGTGATGCCGCGCTTTTCGAGAATGTCATCGGCCTCTTCGGTCGTCGGACCGTTTGCAGCTTCAACGACGTAGGAGCACTGGAGCTTTTCGGCTATTTCCGCATTGATCTGATTTTCCATGGCGGCGGGCACAAGCACGTCGCACTTACAGGTCAGAAGCTCCTCGTTCGTGATATGGGTGATTCCCGGTGCATCATAATATTTCAAAAGATTTCCAAACTGGTTCAGGTAGTCGGAGATCGCTTCGATGTCCAGACCGTCCGGGTTGTAGATACCGCCGGACACATCGCTGACAGCTACGACCTTTACATTTCTGTGATAGAAGATCCGTGCGGCGTTGCTGCCGACATTTCCCATACCCTGGATCGCTACGGTCGTGCCCTCCAGTTCTTTTCCCTTCGTGGCAAGCAGCAGCTTGGTACTGATCACAACGCCGCGCCCGGTTGCGGAATTTCTGCCGCGGGAGCCGCCGAGTTCTACCGGTTTGCCGGTGACAACGCCCGGACAGGGTTTTCCCTGGAGCTGGCTGTAGGTGTCGAGAACCCATGCCATCGTCTGGGAGTTTGTGTTGACGTCCGGCGCCGGAATATCGGTGTCAGCTCCGATGATCGGTGCGATCGCAAAGGTATATCTTCTGGTAAGTCTCCGAAGCTCTCCTTTGGACAGCTTTGAAGGATCGACCTTGATACCGCCCTTGGCGCCGCCGTAGGGGATGTTTGCCACAGCACATTTCAGGGACATCCAGGTTGCCAGAGCCTTGACTTCATTCAGATCACAGTCCTGATGGAACCGGATGCCGCCTTTGAAGGGGCCACGGATATTGGAATGCTGTACCCGGTATCCCTCAAACACTTTTACGCTGCCGTCGTCCATCTCCACGGGAAGATAGACCTTCGTCTCGCGCTGCGGATTTTTGATGATGTCGAACATTGCCTTGCTGATATGTCCGACGTCCATTGCTTTTGCCATGGTATCGATTACATTCTGATAGGGATCATAAGCCTTTTTTGGTGTCATGCTGGTTTCCTCCTGATGTCCGTCTGCTCCGGTTCCCGTAAAGAAATGCTTCCTGGAGCGGGCAGGTTTTTTAAATCTGTTTCGCATATTAGAACGCGGCAGAAGGAAAGTCAATATAGTCAGAGAAAAAGCGTTTTTATTTAAAAAATTCAGCAAAAAACTTTAATTACCAAATAAAATGCAAAAAAAACTTTCTTTTTTTAAGATGATAAGGTAGAATAGAAACAACTTAACAAAAGCGGTATGCGATTACCTGCAAAGATGCAGATCTCATTTCGAGGTCTGTTTTTTTATGTAATAGGAAATACCGTGTTGCATTTCCTATAGAGTAAAAAGGTATAGGAAATTGCCCGTAAGTGATGAGAGAAACAGGAGGAGGGCAGCGATATGAAAAAAAGTGAGCTGGACAGTGTAGATATTGAAATTGTAAATCTGCTGCAAAAACGCGGAAGAGTGCAGCTGAAGGAATTGTCGGCGCAGATCAATCTCTCGCCCCCGGCGACGGCAAGCCGTATCCGTCGTCTGGAGGAAGAAGGGATTCTGGAGGGATACCAGGCACAGATCAATCCGATTTCACTTGGGTTATATACCAAGGCGTTTATTCTGCTGGAGGTCGCGCCGGAGCAAAAGGATGAGTTTTACCCTTATATCAGAGGGGTGGGAAACGTCATCGAGTGCAACTGCGTCACCGGCGATTATTCCATGCTGCTGGAGGTACTGTTTTCCAACACGATCGAACTGGATCAGTTTATCGGTGAGGTCCAGCGGTTCGGGCACACGAAAACCCTCATTGTATTCTCAACCCCGGTGGAGCACCGGGGGATCGAGCTGCCGGAGAGTATGGGCAGGGACGGAAACGTCTAAACCGTTTGAGAAGTTTCCTAGCTCTTTATGACCGTGCTTTCGCCCTGGATCAGCTTGGGCAGAGTGGTGTAGCTCTGGATCAGAAGTTCCGGGTGCTCTAGCTTGCGGATCATCATGCTGCCTGCCTGTATCCCCATATCGTGCACATTGATGTCGATGACTGTCAGGGAGGGATCGATCACACTCGAATAAGGATAGATATCGAAGGTGAGAAGTCCCATATCCTGCGGGATATGGATGCCGGCGTCCGCAAGCGCCTTTGAGACGCCCAGCGCGAGCAGGTTGTTTTCACAGATCACCGCCTGCGGAAGAGGCTGCTTCTGCAGGATCTGGGTCATGACTTCACAGGCACCCTGCCTTGTGGCGTTGGTGTAGCCGATGCGCTCTCTGGGGATATGGTGCTTGTGGTTCAACATTCCCTTCAGAAAGCCTTTCAGGCGCTGGTTGGAGAGGGTATCGCTTTTTCTTCCGGCGATAAAGGCGACGTCGGTGTATCCGCAGTCGATCATATGATTGGCGGCATATTGCCCGGCAAGGGCATGGTTTGTGTCGATCCAGCAGAGCTGGTCGTCTGATTCGGGATGACCGATGATGATATGCGGGATCCCTTCATCTGAAATATGCTTTCCAAGTTCTTCATTGACCGCAGATCCGTGGATAATGATCCCGTCTGCGGATCTTCTTTTGATTTCCTGAATCGCGCGTTCCCCCGGATAAGCTTCCTCCGAGATATCCACAAGAGTCATGGTATAGCCGTGTGCCGACAGCTCATGGTGCACGCCGCACATGATGTCAAACATATGCGGATTCTGGTAGGCGGTATCTTTTCCCAGATTCGTCAGGTACACGATATTTTTGGCAGACTGCCTTGCGAAGCTCACCGCTCTGGAATTTGGTATATAATGAAGCTTTTCAATGGCGGCGTTTACCTGGGAAACAGTTTCCGGGGATATGGTGCTCCAGCCGTTTAATACCTTGGATACAGTTGATTTAGAAACGCCTGCCTCATTGGCGACGTCTGTGATGGTGACAGGCATAGGCTCCTCCTTTATTACTGAACAGTTGCAATAAATTTAACACTATAGTATAGCGGTTTCCTAACAAAGTCAATTCCTGATTTATTAAAAACGTTGTTTTTATGCCATTTTGATACTAAGATTAAATCAAACAGAAAGAAAAAAACTGTTTACATTCAATTAAAACAGGAAATCAGTTTCCAAAGGGAGGTAGAAACATGAAGAAAAAAGCAATCGCTTCTATTCTGACAACAGCAATGGTATTTTCCATGCTGACAGGCTGTGGTTCCAACGGGACAACAACTGAGACAGCAGGCACGGCGGATACCCAGACAACGGAAGAGGCGCAGACAGAAAGCGCAGACACCGAGGCAGCGCAGGAGAGCACAGATACCGCTTCGGACGCCGATGCGGCAGATCCGGTGGCAAACCTGATCGCAGCGACGGAAGGAACCGTTGATCTGACACTCTGGTGTTCTGAGACAGAGGCATACCAGAAGGTGATGGCACAGCTCGTAGACGAGTTTAAGGCACAGTATCCCGATGTAGATTTCAATATCACGATCGGCGCAGAGTCCGAGGCTAACTGTAAGGACGACGTGCTGGCAGATGTAGAGTCCGCGGCAGACGTTTTTGTATTCCCGGACGACCAGCTCTATGATCTGGTACAGGCAGGAGCGCTTCAGAGTGTGGACGCGACCTTCACCTATGATCCGTCCGTTGCAAACGCACCGGCTACGGTTGAGGCGGCTTCACAGGATGGCAAGCTGTACGCTTATCCGCTGACAGCCTCCAACGGTTACTTCCTTTTCTATGATTCCAATTACCTGACAGAGGAGGATGTATCTTCCTGGGATAACCTGCTTGCAGCCGCTGAAAAGCAGGGCAAGACAGTCGGTATGGAAGTGTCCGGCGCATGGTTTTTGTATGGCTTCTTCGCAGGAGCAGGACTGGATATGTACAGAAATGACGACGGCTCCAACACCTGTAACTGGAATGCGATCGATACCAAGTACAAAGGTGCAGACGTAGCCGAAGCAATTTCCCAGATCTGCCAGAGCAAGGCGATGGTGAACTGTGTAAACGAGGATGCGCAGGCATTTGCCTTAAACGGCGAGATGATCGCAGACGTCAACGGTACATGGGCAACACCCGGATTTCAAGAGGCATATGGCGACGGCTATGCGGCAACGAAGCTCCCTACCTTCACGGTCAACGGCGATCAGGTACAGATGGGTTCTTTCGCAGGCTATAAGTTCGTAGGCGTCAACGCATACACAAAGAATACCGGATGGGCAATGCTTCTGGCAGAGTATATCACTAATGAAGCAAGCCAGAAAGCGATCGGTATCGCAACAGGAGAAGGTCCGTCCAACTTAAACGCAGCAGTTTCCGAGGAGATCGCATCCGCACCTGCACTGGCAGCTCTTTCCGAGCAGTCCGCGTTTGCAGATCTGCAGAGAGTCGGCAACAACTACTGGGGACCGGGCGCAACACTGGGACAGTCTCTTGTAGAGGGAAGCTATACCGATGTACAGGAACTTCTGGATTCCGCTGTAGAGGGTATCACACAGCCGGTTGCAGAGGAGTAACAGACAGACAAAATAAAATGTGAGGTGAGCCGGAATGAAAATGCTTGGACGAACGTTACAGAAGTATTTCACAGATTTTTTTCAGGCGCTGGTAAAAGGTGACCTGTGGACGAAACTATCTTTGTTTATCATGGGGGCTGGTTATTTTGTCAGAAAGCAGTTCATCAAGGGAATACTGATCACGCTCGTTCAGGCAGGCTTCTGGCTTCTGACCGTGAGATTTTCATGGGAGTATATCACAAAGCTGGGAACGCTCGGCACGGTGCAGAGGGAAGAGGTGCTGGACATCGTCACTCTGCAAAAGACTGTGAACGATTATGACAATTCCCTGCTGATCCTGTTGTGCGGGATCATCGGGATCCTGTTCATCATAGCTTATCTGCTGTTGATGATCAGCAATGTGAAGGTGTGTTACCGGTTGCAGCTGTGGAAGGAGCAGGGAAAGCATATCAATTCGTTCCGCGAGGACTGCCGGACGATGATCAACGAAAAGTTCCACGTAACGCTGCTGACGCTGCCGGGACTGGGCGTTCTGCTTGCCAACATCATCCCGATCCTGTTTATGATCTGTATCGCGTTTACCAACTATGATGCGGATCACCAGCCGCCGACCTATCTGTTTACCTGGGTCGGGCTGACGAACTTCAAGGCGCTTTTCACGACGACTACGACCGTCACCTTCGGCTATGTGTTCTGGCGGATTTTGGTGTGGACGCTTTTCTGGGCGGTATTTGCCACATTTTCGACTTATTTCGGCGGGATCTTCCTTGCAAAGCTTATTAATGACAGGGAGGTGCGTCTGAAAAAGCTCTGGAGAAGCCTTTTTGTCGTCACGATCGCTATTCCGCAGTTTGTAACCCTTCTTCTGGTCGGAAAGATGTTCGGGGACTACGGGATCGTGAACAGCATCTGCAATAAGATCGGACTGACTTCATTTTTGCAGGACATCGGACTGGTCAGTCAGGGCCTGTCATACATACCGTTTTTGTCAAAGCCGGGCTGGGCGCATGTGATGATCATCCTGATCAATATCTGGGTGGGCGTGCCGTTCCAGATGCTGAGCGCAACCGGCGTGCTGATGAACATACCGGACGAGCAGCTTGAAAGCGCAAAGATCGATGGCGCGAACGAAAGACAGATCTTCTGGAAGATCACGATGCCGTATATGCTTTTTGTGACCGGGCCGAGCCTGATCACGGCGCTGATCTCCAACATCAACAACTTTAATGTCATCTATCTTCTGACAAGCGACTATGTCACGGGAAATATGAAGTATGCAAATTCCAACGCAAAAGAAGTGGATCTTCTGGTAACCTGGCTGTTCACACTGACAAACGACTATTCCAACTATAAGATGGCGTCTGTCATCGGTATCTGCGTATTCCTTCTGTGTGCAGCTATCACGCTGGTCAGCTTTGGCAGACTGATCGCAGGAAACAGAGAGGAGAATTATCAATGACGAAGAAAAAAGCAAGAGTCATCCGTAAACATGTACTTCTGGCCGTTCTCTCCTGCATCTGGCTTCTGCCGATCCTGTGGCTGTTTGTCACGTCGCTGAGCGCTTACAAGGGGATCAACACCATGCACTTTTTCCCGACGACCTGGTCGATCGACAACTACGTGCAGCTGTTTTTCCGGCCGGATACCGTTGTCAATTTCCCGGCGTGGTTCCGCAATTCGATGATCATCGGAGTCTTTAGCTGTATCATCTCGACGGCGTTCGTGCTGATGGTCTCCTATGCGATGAGCTGTATGCGCTTCCGTGCCAGAAAACCGCTTATGAGTTTTGCGATCATTCTGGGAATGTTTCCGGGCGTGCTGTCCATGATCGCGATCTTCTTCGTGATGAAGCTGATCGGACTGACGAACAGCCTGACCGGGCTGATCGTGATCTACTCTGCCGGATCTGGTCTGGGCTATCTGATCTGCAAGGGATTTTTTGATACGATCCCCGCGTCCCTCAGGGAATCGGCAAAGCTGGAGGGTGCTTCGCAGCTCACGATCTTTACAAAGATCGTTATTCCGCTTTCCCGGCCGATCATTGTCTATACCGTCATCAATTCTTTTCTGATGCCGTGGATGGACTTCGTTATGGCAAAGCTGATGATACGGTCAAAAGATCCCTGTGACTGGACGGTGGCGATGGGACTGTTCAATCTGGTGCAGAGAACGCTGGTGGGAGATTACTTTTCCGTGTTCTGCGCGGGAGGTATCATCGTAGCGATCCCGATCTCCATTCTGTTCCTTATCATGCAGAAGTTCTACGTGGAGGGAATCACCGGCGGAGCGGTCAAGGGTTAAAAGACGGAAAACAGAGGAATAGAAGCTATGAAAAAAGAGGCAATTTTACATATACCGCTTTCCCAGTATGCCTATGCGGTGGGGGAGCATACGCTGGTGATCCGCATACGGACTGCGAAGGGCGATATCAAGGAGTGCGATCTGTATTACGGAGACCGGGTAGACCAGCAGAAAGAGATCCGCGTCAGAAAACTTGCGATGGAAAAAGTGGCGTCGGACGATCTGTTCGACTACTACGAGACGAGGATCGAGGACCGTTACACCAGAATCTGTTATTATTTCATGCTGGATGACGGCGAGGAAAAGCTCTACTATTATGAGAGAAATTTTTGCAGGGAGCTTGCCTGCGAGAGAACGGAGTATTTCCAGTTCCCTTACATCCGCAGGGAGGATATCCTTTCTGTGCCGGAGTGGGCAAAGGATACGGTGATGTACCACATCTTTCCGGACAGCTTCGCCAACGGCCCGTGCCGGATGCAGCCGCAGGAGCTGAACGGAAAGTGTCTGGGGGGAAATATCCGGGGAATTATCGACAATCTGAATTATCTGAGTGGGCTGGGGATCAACTGCATTTATCTGAACCCGATCTTTTCCGCAAGCTCTTATCACCGGTATGACACAGTGGACTATCTCTCGGTGGAGCCGGAGCTTGGAACGCTCGACGAGGTGAAGGAGCTGGTAAGATCCTGTCACGACCGGGGGATCCGGGTACTCTTTGACGGTGTTTTCAATCACTGTGGGTCGGAGTTCTTTGCTTTTCAGGACGTGCTGCAAAAGGGAAAGGAATCGAAGTATTACGACTGGTTCTACTATATGCCGGAGCCGGTTGCCTACACCGATCCGCCGAGTTATGAGGCGTTCGCCTATGTGAAGGAAATGCCAAAGCTCAACACGGGCAACCCGGAGGTGGAGGACTATCTGATCAAGGTGGGAACGTACTGGATCCGGGAAGTCGGGATCGACGGATGGCGGCTTGATGTGGCGAATGAGATCAACCATGATTTCTGGCGGCATTTCCGGACGGCGATCCGCAGGGAGCGCCCGGACGCGCTGCTGATCGGGGAGATCTGGGAGGACGCTGGGGCATGGCTGATGGGAGACCAGTTTGATTCGACCATGAACTACCGATTCTCCTACCTGTGCAAGGATTTCTTTGCCGACCAGACGATGAGCGTGTCGCAGTTCGACGAGCAGATCCAGAAGATGATCTTCCGCTATCCGGAACAGGTGAGTCTGGCGCAGATGAATTTTCTGGATTCCCACGATGTACCGCGCTTTTTGAGCTACTGCAAGGGGGATCGCCGGAAAATGAAGCTGGCGTACTTTTATCTGTTTATGGCTTATGGAATCCCGTCGGTTTTCTACGGGGATGAATACTATATCGAAGGAACGACAGAACCGGAGTATCGCCGTGCAATGCCGTGGCAGCAGGAGGACAATGCTTGTGCGCTCTTTGCAGAGTGGATAAGCCTCAGGAACGAGCACAGTGCGCTCCGGCGCGGAAGATACCAGACGGTGCTCTGCGAAGATGAGCGGGGAATCTATGTGTTCAGCCGCCGCGATGAGCAGGAGACGGTGATCGTCATCCTGAACAATTCGGAGACGGACTACTTTCCGCAGGATCAGTTCTGGCAGACCATCGCAGAGAGGACCGGCAGACAGCCGGGAGACAGACCGGGCAGATTTGCAGCGTTTTCCGGTCAGGTGTTATGATAACAGACTATTAACTTTTTTCGTCTCTTTCAAAAAAGAACAGAGGAGTTTTCACGATAAGGAGCTCCTCTGTTCTTTGCATTTCTAAAATTTACGATCGTTAAGGCTTGAGAAAAAGTCCGACCGGGCAGTGATCGGATCCCATCACCTCGGTGTAGATGGCGGCGTCCTCCAGACGATCTTTCAGACTTTCAGATACGACAAAGTAGTCGATACGCCACCCTGCGTTTTTGGCTCTTGCGCTGAACCGGTAGGACCACCAGGAGTAGATCCCTTCCTGGTCGGGATAGAAATACCGGAACGTATCGATAAATCCGGCCTGCATAAGCGCCGTGAACCGGCCGCGCTCCTCGTCCGTGAAGCCGGCGTTTTTGCGGTTGCTCTTGGGATTTTTCAGGTCGATCTCGTTGTGCGCGACATTGAGATCGCCGCAGAAGATGACCGGCTTATTTTCTTCCAGCTTTTTCAGATAAGAGAGAAAATCCTCCTCCCACTTCATACGGTAGTCCAGCCGCGTCAGCTCATTCTGTGAATTGGGGGTGTAGACCGTGATGAAATAAAAGTCCGGGTATTCCAGCGTGATAACGCGTCCTTCGTGGTCGTGTTCCTCAATGCCGATCCCGTAGGCGACGGACAGGGGCTCAGCCTTTGTAAAGATGGCTGTTCCGGAGTAGCCTTTCTTCTCCGCATAATTCCAGTATTGATGGTAGCCGGGCAGCTCCAGATCGATCTGCCCTTCCTGCAGCTTTGTTTCCTGCAGACAAAAGATGTCGGCGTCCGCCTCCTTGAAGAAGTCAAGAAATCCCTTGCCCACGCAGGCTCTGAGACCATTCACATTCCATGAGATAAATTTCATAAGCGCTCTCCTTTTGTGTAGATGTGTTTAAATATATTATGTATTATGTAGATTGTGCAAATGAATAACCAAGCAAGGGGACCTAGTAGGACGCTGGCACTTAGTGGCTGTTTTTTAGCCACTTATGTACCATTGCGTCCGGATTGGAGCGAAAGCGAGCCCTGGCGGGTTATTCATTTGTACAAGTAAAGATCTACGGATAGTTCTTCCCAATCTGATACCCAAGCTCCCGCATCCCATCCAGGCGCTCTTCGTAATTTTCTTCCGTCAGCCGTTCTTCTCCTTTTGAGAGTTTATCGAAGATATAGTAATTGATATCCTTCGAAAAGTGGATCATATCCATGTAATTGTCCAGCGTCGTGATGACGGGTTCGTCGTCCTGGTAGTAGTAGATTTCTGCGTTGTCGTATGCAAGAAGGGCGCGGATGGCCTGTTTCTCGTTGTAGATGACCGCCTCCAGCTCCCCGCTGCGGTAGGCGTTGTCCCACCAGAGCATGGAATAGGGAGAGAAGAAGAACTTGAAGGTTGTTTCCGGGTGTGCCTCAACCTGCGAAGTGAGTAGCGCGATATTGCCGGCAAGCTCTTTGGCGTTGGCGGTTTCGGGCTGCATCGGGGATATCTCATCCAGCCGGATATAGAGTCCCGTTGCCGTCTCCTCGTTGAAGTTCTTCCACTGCGCCCAGTTGTAGGAGTTTCCTTCATCGTAATCGCCGATAAAGGAAAAAGCAAGCATATAAGGAATCTTTTCCAGCAGGACGTCCTTGTTGAAAAAGTAGGGATAGTCGTTGAAAACGTTCCGGTCATAGAGGTACATCGGGCAGCCGGTCGACACGTAGGTCGGCTCCGTGCTGGCAGACAGAGAGGACGGATCGATGTTGTAAAACACATACTTTGGATCGTGCTCCTCGTAGGCGGTGTCGAGCAGATAACACAGGTCGGCGGTTGCACCGTAGGAACGGATCGCCTTGATCGAGGTGCAGCCAAAGGCTGTGTCGAACCAGCCATTGTTATAATTTTCACAGACAGAGGAGCCCACGATCAGAGCGTCGTAGTCAAAATTCCGGAGCGTGCCGATGCACTGGTATTCCTTGTCAGTCAGGACTGCTTTCAGACCGGGGAGGGGCTTATGATACTGATAGAAAGGGTCAAAGACCACGACCACGGCGATCACCGCAAGCAGCAGGATCAACATTCTTATGAAAAAATTTCGGATAAACTTACGTTCCATAGGATCAGCCTCCAGAAGGTTGCTCTTTTTACAAACTAAAAATTAAAGTACAGGAAGGTGCTCACCTGTGAAAGGGAGATGATGCACCAGGTCAGCAGGATGCAGATGATCCAGCATCTCCTGGAAGTCAGCTCGCCGTTCATCGTGCGCTCGTATGCGTTCGGACGGAAGATCAGGTAGAAGGCGAGGATGAACAGAGCCGCCAGAACCACCAGATACAGATAGCTGACATAGGCTGGCGAGATCAGATCGAGAGCCTGCCGTACGACGTAGATCTCGGATAAATCAAGCTGTGCCGCGATATCGAAGATCTTGCCGGTATATCCTCCGGTAAAAAGGTTTTTGAAAAGCGCCAGTGCGCCTGCCATGCTCTCACTGCGGAAAAAGAACAGAGAGAGGTTGAACAGGGAAAAGGTGCAGAACCATCCAAGCCATGCCGGGATGTGGAAACGGGAAGGTCGCTTTTCCTTCCGGCCGCGGATCCCTACGACGCCCAGATTGTCCCATACGACGAGAACGCCATGAAAGACGCCCCACGCGATATAAGTCCACGCGGCTCCGTGCCACAGGCCGCTGAGCAGGAAGATCACAAAGGTGTTGAGCAGCATACGCGCTTTTCCCTTCCGGCTGCCGCCGAGCGGAATGTAGACATAGGTGATAAAAAAGCGCGAGAGCGTGATATGCCAGCGCTGCCAGAATTCCTTGATGCTGCATGAGCGGTAGGGGGAATTGAAATTGACAGGCAGCTCAATATTAAACATTTTGCCAAGTCCCATCGCCATATCGGAGTAACCGCTGAAATCAAAATAAAGCTCAAAAGTATAGGAAAGGACAACCGCAACGGTAGAGAGGCTGTCAAGCGAAAAGGTCTGTGCGAATCCGTAGTTGGCAGGCAGCGCGAAGGTGTCGGCGAGCAGCACCTTTTTGGCAAGCCCCAGGACAAACAGGTAGATGCCTCTGGAAAAGGACTCCGCCTGGAAGCGGCGCTTGGACAGATCTTCAAACTGCGGGATCATTTCGTCGTAGAGAACGATCGGCCCGGCGACGAGCTGCGGAAAGAAGGTGACGAAGGTCACGTAGGAGAGAAGCGGATAATGCTCCGTTTTTCCCTTGCAGCGGTCAATGATAAAGGAAAGCTGCTGGAAGGTAAAGAAGCTGATACCAAGCGGCAGCAGGATATGACGAAGCGCGAAGTCCGTGTGGAACACCGCGTTGATGTTTTCGATGAAAAAATCGTAGTATTTATAGTAGAACAAAATACCGAGATTCAGAAGGACGCCGACGATCAGCGCCAGTCTGCGTAAAAGGGCTTCGTGCGCCGAACTTGCGGGGATCTTCGAGATCAGAAAGCTCAGAAGATAGTTCAGCCCCATGCTCACCAGAATGATGGCGAGGTAGTAGGTGTTGAAATAGCCGTAGAACCACAGGGACATACCGGCAAGAAAAAAGCCCGCGAGCCGATACTTTTTCAGATGGTTCAGGCCATACCAGCCAAGCAGGACAAGCGGCAGAAATATGAAAATAAAAAGATAGGAATTAAACTGCATAGGAAAATGAAGATCCTTCCTGTATACCATACATATTTTTCAACAAAAGGTAAAAACTAACTGTAGTATAGCAGAGATGGTTTCAAGAAACAATAAAGAAACCATGGGCTTTCTATGAACACGCAGGCGATGGAGGGAATTATGAAAAAAGGAATTTTTATTTTGACGGCGGTACTGCTGGCGCTCATGCTGACCGGCTGCGGGAGCACATTGTCGGAGGATGATCTGGTGGACAACGGCCAGGCGTTTGAGATGAAGCAGGTCGGGGATGATCTGCAGGCGAGCAATTTTCCGATGGAGGAAAGGGAAAAGCGCCTTATCACGCTGGACGAGCTGCGCGGCGAGGTGACCGGCGTTCTGGGCGAGCGCTATCTTCCGGATGTACCGGTCTCGGAGGGCGAGCTGGAGAGACTGACGGGCATCACGAAGGATATGTATGTGGAATATCTGGCGGAAAGGCAGGCTTCGGGAGAGCAGATCGACACCATGATCCTTATCCACGCGAAGGAAGATTCGGTCGGCGCTGTCGAGGCGGCGCTGGAGCAGTACCGCGCCGACGTTATTGCAAGAAACGCGGACAGTCCCGAGGATCTTGGAAAGGCGGAGGCCTCCCGGATGGAGACGATAGAGAACTATGTCTGCTTTATCCAGCTGGGCGCGGACACCTCCGGGACCCTGCCGCAGGGACAGGATGCGGTGAGCGGTCACTGCCTGGAGGAGAACGAAAAGGCGATCTATGTCCTGGAGCAGATGATCCTGCAATAGAGCGTTCAGGCGAGAAATTCCTTTAACAGCACTTCAAGCTCCTCAGCCTCCGATCTGGAGAAAGCGGGGGCATTTTCTTTTTCACTCTGCGCGGAGGCGTCCTGCTGTCCCTGGCTGAGCTTCTGCATATCTTCCAGAGCCTGCTCGACCTGGTTGGAAAGATGGTTCTCCAGATAGTCGATGAGATTGGTCTGCAGCATTTTCGTCTTGCCCGGAATATCGATCAGCGAGGAGAGCGAGAAGTAGCAGTAGAGCCCGGCGAAGCAGATCAGATAAAAGGGAGAGATCTGGAAGATCGTCTCGTCTGCGGCGATACTCTGGCAGGCGCCGATTCCGGCGACCAGAACGGCAAGCAGCATGAGCTGTCCGGAGAGATGCCGCAGGAAGGAGAGCGAAAAGATGCCTGCGTGAAGCTGGTTGAGGAACCTGTCCACAAACACGGGTACGTTGGAAATCCCGTCGTTGATCCTGCTGCAGCCGGAGAACCGGAGCTTGAGCTGCTGTAAGGATTTATTTTTCGTGGCGGACATATTTTCCGTTTCACGGATCAGGCGGTGATATATCACGCCGAGCGTGATCTGGCATAGGATACTAAGGAGTATCAGAAATAAAATGGCAGCCATATAGTATCGATGCTGAAAAAACAGTGAAATCATGTACAAAACCTCCTTTGATGGTGCAAAGACGGCGGCGTAAGGGGCGCGCGGCCGTCTGCGATCGTCTACACCGATTGTAATATAATTTACGGGAAATAGGTCAGGTAAGGCGTCGACAAATTCCGAGCGTCTGCGGTTCCTGTTTTCGGGGACAGAATCGGTGCGGAATACTGGAAAGAGCAAAAAAAGTGTGCTATAGTAATTTCCGTAGAGAAAACAGGTGTTGCCGCAAAGCGCGGGACATCTGTGGTCAAGAGGGATTTTGATACGGAGAATATACAGATCGGAGGTAACAAGAGATATGATTTATCATCCAAAAGGAGTATGCCCCAGCGCGATCGATATTGATGTGGAGGACGGCGTGATCAAGTCCGTTTCCTTTACAGGCGGCTGCAACGGAAACCTGCAGGGGATCTCAAGCCTTGTAAAGGGCATGAAAGTGGAGGAAGCGATCAGCAAGCTCAGCGGCATTAAGTGCGGCTTCAAGAATACATCCTGCCCGGATCAGCTTGCACATGCGCTGCAGGAGATAGTAGATAATTAGGAGGCTTTATCCATATGAGCAAGAGAATCGTACTTACAGGCGGAGGCACGGCGGGGCACGTGACGCCCAACATCGCGCTGCTGCCGAGACTGAAGGATCTTGACTATGAAGTCTTTTACATGGGCTCTTACGATGGAATAGAAAAAAAGCTGATCGAAGATTTTGACATACCTTACTATGGGATCGCTACGGGAAAGTTCCGCAGGTATTTTGATCCCAAGAATTTTTCGGACCCTTTCCGCGTGGTGAAGGGGATGCGCGAGGCGCGAAAGTATCTCAAGGAGATCAAGCCGGATGTGCTCTTTTCCAAAGGCGGCTTTGTGAGCGTGCCCGTCGTGAGGGCAGCGTCCTCTCTCGGGATTCCGTGTATCATCCATGAGTCGGATATGACGCCCGGACTGGCGAATAAGCTGTGTATTCCGGTAGCGAAAAAGGTGTGCTGCAATTTCCCGGAGACGCTGGAGATGCTTCCCGCGAAAAAGGCAGTTCTGACCGGTTCGCCGATCCGGCAGGAGCTGTCGCAGGGAGATAAAAAGGCGGCTTACGAGCTCTGCGGCTTTGATTCCTCAAAGCCGGTGATCATGGTCGTAGGAGGAAGCCTTGGTTCGGCGGCGATCAATCAGGCGGTGAGAGATATTCTGCCGGATCTTCTGAAGGATTTTCAGGTCGTTCATCTGTGCGGCAAGGAGAAGGTCGACAATCTCCTGCTCACGACGAAGGGCTACAAGCAGTTTGAGTATGTCCGTTCGGAGATGAAGGACATCTTTGCGATGGCGGACATCGTGATCTCAAGGGCCGGAGCCAACGCGATCAGCGAGCTGCTGTCTTTGAAAAAGCCCAATATACTGATCCCCCTCCCTGCCAGCAGCAGCAGAGGAGATCAGATCCTGAATGCAAAATCCTTTGAGTCGCAGGGCTTCAGTATTGTGATCGACGAGGACGATCTGACGAAGAAGCTCCTCCTTGAGAAGGTGCAGGAGCTGTACTTTAACAGGGCAAGCTACATCAAGGCGATGGGGCAGAGCAGTCAGAGAGACTCGATCAGCACCATCACCGGGCTGATCGAAGAGGCGGTCAGAGAGAAAAATAAATAACAGAGCGCTCACTTTACTGGTCTTCCACGGTCAGCGTGAATACGTACAACTTCCAGTTCGTTCCGTGGCAGAGCTGTCACATAAAAACGGTAAATCCGGGCAACGTATTCTTGAAAAACCGAAAATACAATGATACACTGAATAAATAGGGTTAAACAAAGAAAAGAACAGCAAAAAGGAGAAAGAACATGAGCAAAGTTACATTTGACTATTCCAAGGCGGCTCCCTTTGTTAAGGATAATGAAGTAGAGTCCATGAAGAAGCTGGCGCTTGATGCAAAAGAGCTTCTGGTGAGCAAGACCGGCGCAGGAAATGATTTCCTCGGATGGATCGATCTGCCGGTTGCATACGATAAGGAAGAGTTTGCAAGGATCAAGAAGGCGGCAGCCAAGATCCAGAGCGATTCCGAGGTACTTCTGGTGATCGGTATCGGCGGTTCCTATCTGGGCGCAAGAGCAGCGATCGAGTTCCTTCGTCACAGCTTCTACAACCTGATCGACAAGTCGATCCGCAAGACGCCGGAGATCTACTTTGTAGGAAACTCTATCAGCTCCACGTATATCAAGCATCTGATCGACGTTATCGGAGACAGGGATTTCTCGATCAACATGATCTCCAAGTCCGGCACGACGACAGAGCCGGCGATCGCTTTCCGTGTATTTAAGGAGATGGCTGAGAAGAAGTACGGCAAAGAGGAAGCAGCCAAGAGAATCTATGCGACGACAGACAGAGTCAAGGGATCTCTCAAGAATCTGGCTACAGAGGAAGGTTACGAGACTTTTGTTGTTCCGGATGATATCGGAGGTCGTTTCTCCGTCCTGACAGCCGTTGGACTTCTTCCGATCGCTGTATCCGGCGCAGATATTGACAAGCTGATGGAAGGCGCTGCCGAAGGACGCAAGATGGCGCTGGAAGCTCCGTTCGAAGAGAATGACGCGCTCAAGTATGCAGCGCTGCGCAATATCCTCCTCAGAAAAGGAAAAGGCATTGAGATCCTTGCCAACTATGAGCCGAGCGTTCACTATGTATCGGAATGGTGGAAGCAGCTTTACGGTGAGTCTGAAGGAAAAGACCAGAAGGGTATCTTCCCGGCAAGCGTGGATCTGACCACAGATCTTCACTCGATGGGACAGTTTATCCAGGACGGTTCCAGAAATATGTTTGAGACAGTTATCAATATTGAGACAAGCAGAGAAGAGATCATCATCGGAGAAGAGCCGGTGGATCTGGACGGTCTCAACTACCTTGCAGGAAAGAGCGTTGACTTTGTCAACAAGAGCGCAATGAACGGTACGGTTCTTGCACACACCGACGGACAGGTTCCAAACCTCATGGTAAAGGTTCCGGAAGTGAGCGAGTTTTATCTAGGCGAGCTGTTCTATTTCTTCGAGTTTGCCTGCGGCGTGAGCGGATACCTTCTGGGCGTGAACCCCTTCAATCAGCCCGGCGTTGAGAGCTACAAGAAGAACATGTTCGCACTTCTTGGCAAGCCCGGATACGAGGCACAGAGAGAAGAACTGCTGAAGAGACTGTAAGCGGCAGTTAAAAACGGATATTAGATATATAGGGAAAACGGGCTGCATACGACCGGGAAAATTGTCTTACCGGGTATGACGGCTCGTTTTTTTGCTTTCCGGGACGTGCAACACGCGTAGTTTCTGTTATTTGGGACTTAATTTGAGCAATATATTTAAAAAAATAGCTTGACGAAAAGGTTAGCTGGTGCTAACCTTTATCTGTAATCAGAGGTTAGGTA
>OIZL01000447.1_pt1 | contig 30743 bp, 29 predicted proteins | sample 1588541 | NCBI WGS metagenome assembly OIZL01 (sample SAMN03283285) | human gut metagenome | biome: human-associated habitat; material: feces | host: Homo sapiens | place: Peru | collected 2012 | reverse complement strand
CCGTTCGACTTGCATGTGTTAGGCACGCCGCCAGCGTTCATCCTGAGCCAGGATCAAACTCTCAATAAATTGTATTTAATCATCCATGCCGGATGCTTAACTCAATCTATTCAAGCTTATCTGCTCTCAATAGAAATTTTCGTTTTAAGTGTCTCTCAACACTTGAACCCTTTTCTGGTGCTTATTTTGCTTAAGCTTTTTTCTTACATTGTTCAATTTTCAAGGTACATCCTTCGCTTTGCTCTCACTTGGTGAAAGCTTGCTTATTATATCTCGGAAGGTCAGCGTTGTCAAGAGTTTTTTTCGATTTTTTCAATTCTTTTTCTCTTTCCAACCTTTATTTCCGGCTCTCTTTCAAGTGCTTGTGTAATATACCACCTGTGTTCTCTTTTGTCAACAGTTTTTTACCGTTTTTTTCTTTTTCCGATAATTTTTATTTTGCCCTTGCAGACCGGCGTGCCGAAAGATATAGCGCAGCCGCTGCAAGCAGAAACAGCAGCAGCCTGCTCGACGGTGAAAACGCATAAAACAGAGCGTTTCCCGCAAGTATTGCCCAATTCCCGACATTTTCCGGAGAAACGCAATATATAAGCAAGAAAAAGCCTGCAAACACAAACAGCTCAAACGTTGTTGCCGTCATTTCTGTTCCTTTATTTCATGGCAATGCTGATTCGGCAGTCAAAAGAAGACGGGTTACTTTTTGTCTCCTATCGTGCCTATGTACGGCAAAGGCTCCTCTCTGCCGTTTGCCGCGTTCATAATGCCCTTTACCAGCAGGTACAGCCTTGAAAGCTGCACAAGTGCGCCTATGACCGGCGCCCAAGTTATCGCATCGCATATAAGGCCGTAGATAAACAGCCTCAGACCCTGCTTTGCATGGAAATTTGCCGTGCGGTCCTCCGGCTTGAAGAGCATAGGTATAAGGAAAAGAGCGCTGAAATATGACAGGATAGAAAGCAGCTTGGTATTCGACGTTTTTGACGCATTATATATAGCGCTGCTCCGCGCCGATGACTCGGCTCCGGAGGCGGCAGCATCGGTATAGCTCTGCCATTGCCCGCTCTCGCGCTCCCTCTCCCGACGCTGTTTTTCCTGCTCCGCCCATCTGCGGCTCTGCTCCTGCTGCTTTTTCCTTTGTTCATCCAGCTTTCTGCGCAGCTCCTCGTTTGTAAACGAGTAATATTTCCCCGTATCCTCAGCAGCGGTACGTGCTGCCTCGGCCTGTGCCGCCTGCGCCGCCTTGGCCGCTTCTTCTTCACTGTCAAAGCCGCACGCAAGACATTTTTTCTGTCCGTCGGGTATATAAGCGCCGCATTTATCGCAATAAGCCATACAAGCCTCCGTAAAGTTCAATTAATTAGTTTATTATATATCAGAAGCTTTGGCTTTTCAACATTTAAGCGCAGAAAATATGCTCGCCTATGGTGACGATAACGGGTCTTGACCATATCCACGCGCTTGTGGCGGTGTTCGGATTGAAGTAATATATCGCTCCGCCGCTGGGGTCCCAGCCGTTCAGGGCATCCTTGGCTGCGCGGTATGCGCTTTCGGAGACAGGCTCGTTGAATTGCCCGTCGGCTATGCAGGTAAATGCCTCCGGCTGATAGATCACGCCTGCTATCGTATTCGGGAAGGATGAATGGCGCACACGGTTGAGCACCACGGCGCCCACAGCCACCTGCCCCGTGTATGATTCACCCCTTGCCTCGGCGGAAATGAGCCGTGCAAGAAGATCAACATCACCATTTCCGCCGCCTCCGCTGCCTCCGGACGGGGAAGCGCCTGTATTTATGCCGAGAGCGGCAAGCGTGGCGCTGCCCGCCTGTCCGTCGGCGGTCAGACCGTTTTTCTGCTGAAAGAATTTGACCGCTTTTTCCGTGCGGCTGCCGTAAACGCCGTCAATAGACCCCGAATAGTAACCCCACGCCTGTAATCTCGTCTGTATTTCACGTACGACCGCCCCGCTTGAGCCGCGTTTATACAGCTCCGCAGACGCATATTGCGCAAGTGCAATGATGAACACGTTTACGGTTATTATCAGCGCTATCGCAAGAATCAGCTTTTTTCTCTGTTTACTGATTGAAAACACCCCCACAAGCTTTTTAGATAGCTTGTGAGGGTGCGCGATAAATTATTCAGATTTAATCTCTTGTCTTGTTTTCGATTTCCGAAAGAATTTTTGCTTCAAACGCCGCGTAATCCATAGCGCCGAGATCTACGCCGCCGCGTGTGCGCACCGCAACCGCACCCGCTTCCTTCTCCTTATCGCCGACGACAAGCATATAAGGAATCTTCTGGAGCTGTGCTTCGCGGATCTTATAACCGATTTTTTCGTTTCTGAGATCGGTTTCGCAGCGGACTCCGACTTTGTCAAGCTTTGCCTTGATTTCCTCCGCATAATCATTGCAGCGGTCGGTGATAGGCATGATCTTGCACTGCACGGGAGAAAGCCACACCGGAAACGCCCCCGCAAAATGCTCGGTGATAACGCCGATAAAGCGCTCAATGGAACCGAAGACAACGCGGTGGATCATAACGGGGGTATGCTTCTCACCGTCCGCACCGATATATTCAAGATTGAAGCGGTCGGGGAGCTGGTAGTCAAGCTGGATCGTGCCGCACTGCCACGTGCGTCCGAGGGAGTCCTGAATATGATAGTCAAGCTTAGGACCGTAGAACGCACCGTCGCCGGGATTTACCTTATATGTCTTGCCGATGCCGGTAATAGCGTCCGCGAGAGCATTCTCCGCCTTCTCCCAATCCTCACGTGTGCCGACATGGTCTTCGGGCATGGTGGACAGCTCAATGGTATAGGGGAGGCCGAACATGGAATATACCTCGTCGAAAAGCTGTGCAATGCGCACGACCTCGTTGGTTATCTGATCCTGCGCAAGGAGGATATGCGCGTCATCCTGAGTGAACGCACGGACGCGGAACATCCCGTGCAGCGCACCGGACAGCTCATGGCGGTGGACATTGCCAAGCTCACCGTAGCGCAGGGGCAGATCGCGGTAGGAATGAGGCTCAAGCTCATAAACAAGGATCGAGCCGGGGCAGTTCATGGGCTTTATCGCAAAATCCTCGCCGTCGATAACGGTGGTGTACATATTGTCCTTGTAGTGATCCCAGTGACCGGAAGTCTCCCACAGTGTGCGGCGCATGATCTGCGGGGTCTGGATCTCAACATAATCCCACTTCTTGTGAACCTGACGCCAATAGTCGATAAGGGTGTTTTTCAGAACCATGCCCTTGGGGAGATAGAACGGGAAGCCGGGGGCTTCATCACGGAACGCGAACAGGCCGAGTTCTCTGCCCAGCTTACGGTGATCGCGGCGCTTTGCCTCTTCAATACGGGCAAGGTACTCGTCAAGCTCGTCCTTTTTGGGAAACGCAATGCCGTAAATGCGCTGGAGCGTCTGACGGCTGCTGTCGCCTCTCCAATAGGCGGCATTGCAGGCAGTGAGCTTGATGGCGTTGCCCTTGATGCGGCCGGTGGAATCGAGATGCGGGCCGGCGCAGAGATCGGTAAACTCGCCCTGCTTGTAGAAGCTGATAGCGGCATCCTCAGGCAGATCGTTGATGAGCTCCACCTTGTACGGCTCATTGCGTTCTTCCATGAATTTTATCGCTTCCTCACGCGGCAGTTCAAAGCGCTCAAGCTTGAGCTTTTCCTTGCATATTTTGCGCATCTCACCCTCGATCTTCTCGAGTATCTCGGGAGTAAACGGGAAAGGAGAATCCATATCGTAATAGAAACCGTTGTCGATCGACGGGCCGATGGCCAGCTTCGCTTCCGGATAAAGGCGCTTCACCGCCTGCGCCAGAACGTGTGAGCAGGTGTGCCAATAGGTCTTGCGGTATTCTTCGTTTTCAAAGGTATACTTATTCTCGTCCATATTATCCTCCTATATATAATAAGAATATGCAATTGTTTTTCTGAGCCGTCCAAGGTTCTGCACCGTGATAATAAAAGCACCCTTGCGCATAGCAAGGGTGCTTGAAATCAACACGGTTCCACCTTGGGTTTAACTCATAACGCGGTAACGGGCGTTGTTCGGGAGGTCATTTCCGATCTCCGGCTCGGGAGCGGTCACACATCCGTCCGGCCGGCGCGGCTCACAGCATACGCCGCGCTCTCTGAACGGTCATTTGCAGATGGTGTTCTCCGTCAAAGCTTTTTACGGGGTAATAATAACATTGCGAGCAGGGTATGTCAATTATTTTATGCAAAATTTGTCTCGGAATTCCCCCGAAAGCGATTTTTACCGTATGTGCAGTTTTGCCAAACCGACGCAATCGTTTTTGTTGAAGTTCACGCATGACAATTTGTTGTATTTTCTGCATAAATGCGGTATACTTGATATAGTTCTTTGAGCTATCAGGGAACTACAACAACCTATCATGCAAATGCGTTTTATCAAAAACGGCACACCGAAAATTCGGTGTGCCGTTAGGTTCGCATTTCAGATTACTCGATCACGTTGAGAGTGAGAGAATCGGTGGAAGCGAGGTTCTCGTAGTTGTCATCGATTTCGATGGTGCCATCAACGATACCCTTGAGCATTTCCTGATACTCTTCAACAGTCCAGCCCTCGAGGGACCAGGTGTCAACAGGCAGACCGACTGCATCTTCGGCTGCACCCAGAGAGGTTGCTTTGCCGCCGATTTCGTCCCAAGTGCCGTCATAAGCCTTGGTGAGCGCCCAGACAACGGAGCTGCTGAGGCCCTTCATTGCGGAGGTGATAACGGTATCGGACTCGCTGGACTGGTCAACATCAACGCCGATGACTGCGCCGTCATTTGCGGAAGCGGCAGCAGCAACGGACTGGAACATGGAACCGCCGCAGCAGAATATAGCCTCAACGCCGGATTCGTACCAGCCGCTGGCCATGGTCTGAAGCTCGGGAGAAGCGGAGAAAGAGGAACCGTAGAGCCAGGAGTAGTTCATGGTAACGGTCTTGCCCATCTCGGCAGCAGCCGCAGATGCGCCCTGAACGAAGCCGTAGCCGTATCTGCAGCATGCGGGATTGTCTCCGCCGCCGCCGCCGCAGAAGCCGAGGGACTCATAGCCTTCCTTAACGGTTGCGTAGCCTGCGAGGTAGCCGCACTGCTCTTCTTTGAAAGCAATGCCTGCAATGTTGTCAAGGCCGTCAAATGCCCAGCCGTCAACAAAGATGAACTTTACTTTGGGAAATTCCTTAGCGGCTTTCTCAAGAGCGGTGCCCTGCATGAAGCCTGCGCATACGATAACCTTTGCGCCGTTGTCGGCAGCGGCCTTCATAGCGTCAAAGCGGTCGTCGTCGGTAGCCTTATCGCCGTTTGCGGGCTGATAGTACTTGTAGCTCAGGCCGTTGGCGTCTGCATACAGCTTAACGCCGTCGAAAGTGCCCTGGTTAAAGGACTTGTCCTTGAGCTGGCCAACGTCGGTGATGAAAGCAACTTCATACTTTCCGTCGGCAGAGGTCATTTCGTCCGCGATGGCATCAGCGGCTTCGTCTGCGGAAGCAGAGACAGCACACATAGCAAATACCATGCAGAGTGCGAGAATCATTGCAAGAAACTTCTTCATGATTTTTCCTCCAGATATTTTGTTTGTCTGTACGTTTTCGTACTGCCTGAATTATAGCAGAGTATTCTATCATAATCAAGCAGTAATTATCAATAAATTGTGAAAACTCGCCGTATTCAGGTTAACAAAGTTACGTAAACTTCTTCCCCGCTTTCCGCCGTGTTCCCCGCTCTGCGGTTATTTTTTTGCCATTGCCGCGGCCGTATCAAGCGCAATTTCCATCATTTGCCCGAAGGACAGCATCCTTTCATCGGCGGTAAGCGCCTCGCCGGTGTAGATATGATCGGAAATCGTACACATACACAGCGCTCTCTTTTTATGATACGCCGCGTTCGCATACAGCGCCGCCGCCTCCATTTCTATCGCCATGACGTTCATACTGCGCCATTTGTTGTTGGCCTCGGGGTCGATATGATAAAAGTTGTCTTCGGAGAGGATGTTGCCGACCTTGGGGTCGATCCCGTGTTCCCTCGCCGCGCTTATCGCGGCGGACAGCAGCTCATAATCGGCTATCGGGGCAAAACGCCCGGGAAGACCGAACGCGTCGATATAGCTCGATGTGGTGCATGCGCCCTGTCCGAAAACTATATCCATGAGCTTCACATCGTCCTGAATGGCGCCGGCGGAACCGACGCGGATGATATTATCCACCTCATATGTTGTGAACAGCTCCCACGAATAAATGCCGATCGAGGGCATACCCATGCCGGAAGCCATGACCGTGACGGGTACGCCCTTCCAGCCGCCTGTATAGCCCTGCACACCGCGGACGTTGTTCACAAGCACGGCGTCCTTAAGATATGTTTCGGCAATGTATTTTGAGCGAAGAGGGTCGCCCGGCATGAGAACGGTCTTTGCGATCTGCCCGATATAGGCGTTGTTATGGGGGGTTCTTTTGGGTTCCATAGTAAACTCTCCTTTTCTTTCTGCGGTACGGCAAGGTCTGCGCACCGGCATATGATTCAAATATGACTTCTCATTTATTTTCATTATATAAGAAAAAACGGAAAAGTCAAATTGAAACGGGACAGGAAGTGTGGTATGATGTAGAAGAAAGACAGAGAAGGAGCGGACAGACATGAGCGATGTAATGGTAATCGGCATTGCCGGAGGTACCGGCAGCGGCAAGACCACTATCACAAAAAAGCTCGTCCAGCGTTTCGCGGGCGAAGTTTCGGTAATCAATCACGACAACTACTACAAAGCGCACCACGATATGCCCTATGAGCAGAGATGCAAGCTCAACTACGACCACCCGGACGCCTTTGACACCGACCGCCTGATAAGCGATCTGCGCAAGCTCAAGGCGGGGCAGAGCGTTGTATGTCCCGTATATGACTACTCCATCCACGACCGTTCGTCCAAGACCATGCTCATAAACCCCGCAAAGGTCATAATAGTCGAGGGAATACTTATTTTCGCGGACAAGGCGCTGTGCAGTGAAATGGATATAAAAATTTTTGTTGACGCCGACGCGGATGTGCGCATCCTCCGCCGCATCACACGCGACGTGCGCGACAGAGGGCGCAGTCTTGAGAGCGTAGTGAACCAGTATCTTACTACCGTAAAGCCCATGCACGAACAGTTCGTCGAGCCGAGCAAGCGCAATGCCGACATTATCATCCCAGAGGGCGGACACAACATCGTTGCGTTCGACATGGTGGTCGAGCGCGTGAAGGCGCATATAAACAATTGACAGAGGTAAAAAATGGCAAAGCTGTACTTCAAATATGGGGCAATGGGCTCCTCCAAATCCGCGCAGGCGCTTATCACAAAGTTCAATTATGAGGAGCTTGGTATGCGCGTGTGGCTCATAAAGCCCAGCACGGACACAAGGGACGGCGCGGATATAATAAGAAGCCGCATAGGTCTTGAGGCGCACGCCCAGATAATCACGCCTGAGCAGGATATTGAAAAGGAATATCACCGTGCCGGACATCACGATGTGATAATCACCGACGAGGCGCAGTTTTTTACCCCCGAACAGATAGATCAGCTTCGTGCGCTTGTGGACGATGAGGATCTGCCCGTGCTGTGCTTCGGTCTGCGCACGGATTTTCTGACGCACTTCTTCCCCGGCGCACAGCGCCTCATGGAGCTTGCCGACTCGCTGACCGAGATAAAAACCGTATGCGCCTGCGGGCGCAAGGCCACCGTCAACGCAAGGATCGACACGCACGGAAATGTCATCACACACGGGAAGCAGGTCTTTCTCGGCGGCAACGACAGCTATGTCGCCATGTGTCATAAATGCTGGAAGCAGAAAATAAGAGAGCAGGAAATGCATCAGCAGGAGCTGGAGCTGTAAGCGCTCCCAAGATTGTCCTTTGATACTAATGAGCAGCGGCAAAATGTAAATTTTGCCGCTGCTCAGCTTGTCAAAAAAGTCCTTATAGGATTTTTGGCTTATTACGCAAAAAATCTGTATTCCGCCCATTTGCTGAACTTCTCGCCGGGTCGAAGAGCGGTATCCGGAAATTCCGGATGATTGGGAGAGTCCGGAAATGCCTCCGGCTCTATCGCCACGCCGCCCGGATGACCGCTGAAAATCTGCGCGGCCGGGAAATTTGTCCACATTTCCATGGTATAGGCGTCCGTTTTATATGTAAGGGCGTGTTCGCCGTCAAGCACAAAGGCGTCGTCAAAGCTTGTGTCAAGCGGCCGCATGGATGAAAAATCAAACCGTCCCTCGCAGGGCAGCAACACGCCTGTCGGAATAAGCGCCTTATCCACCTCAAGATGCCGCTTCGCGTTGATGCATATCGAGGGCGTCCCGCTGTAAACAAAATACGGGTGCAGCGTCGGCGCAAACACGGTGGGCGCGTCCGTTTCGCCCTCGAAAAGTACGCGCAGTCCGTTCTCGGTAAGGGAATATGTCACGGTCATTTTGAGGTTTCCGGGAAAACCGTTGTCGCCGTCGGTGGAAAGAATACTCATGCGTATTTTTTCATCGTCGGCACACTCTGCGTTCCAATAGCGTTTGTCATACGAATTGGGTCCGCCGTGAAGCTGGTTTTTCCCCTCATTGGCCGCAAGCTTATATTCTTTCCCGTCAAGGGTGAACGCCGCGCCGCCTATGCGGTTCCCGTACCGCCCGATAGCCGCAGAGTAAAACGCGCCTTTATCAACATATTCCTTCTCACTGCCGCATTTCAGAACGGTCTCACGTCCCATGAATTTAAGCGAATGTACCGTCGCGCCAAATTCCATAACGGTCAGCTCAAGCTTTTCATTTTTCAAAGAATAGGTTTTCATTGCCGTTCCTTCCTTATATATACTGTTTTTATAATCACAGTACCATTCAAAAGATCAAAAGTCAATGGAAAGCGTATGCGGCGGCGTTTAAACCCGAAAAAAGCCCGTCGTGTTCGACAGGCTTTGTTTCGGGTAATATTAAAATTACACAGCGCGGGTGACCTTACCGCTGCGCAGGCAGCGAGTGCAAGCGTAAACGTGCTTGGGAGAACCGTCTACGATGGCCTTGACGCGCTTCACATTGGGCTTCCATGTACGATTGGAGCGTCTGTGGGAGTGGCTGACTTTGATGCCGAATGCCATATCCTTATCACAAAACTGACACTTTGCCATAGCTTGAAGCACCTCCTTGCTTGTGTTTAGCTGATAAGACAGCTTGTTTATAATAGCAGACTTGCCGTCTGATTGCAAGAGTTTTTTCATCTTTTGCCGGAATTATTTTCCCCTTTTCAAAATGATTGCGGAAAAAGCTGTTGCCAAAACAAGCCGTTGCGGGTAAAATAGGAGCAATAAGACGCGATCTGATATCGGAGGCATGGGTTGTATGAAGTCAAAATATACAGTTAAGCTGAAAACGATAGTGGAGGAGCTTAATCTCCGTGTGCTCCACAAATCGCGGGATTACGACACCGCCGTCCTGAGAACGTCGGACGTGAACCGCCCTGCCATGCAGCTCACCGGGTTCTATTACTACTTTGACCCGAACCGCCTGCAAATAATAGGCCGCGTGGAAAATGCGTACCTTGACACGCTTTCGCCCGAACAGCGCAGCAGAGCCATCGAGTGCTTCATGCAGTACGATATTGCAGGACTTGTCATATGTCACGGGGTGGAGCCGTTTCCGGAGGATATAGCGCTTGCCGAAAAATACGACCGCAACCTCTTTATAACCGAGGAAGACACTTCCGCCTTGCAGGCAAACCTTATAAACGCGCTCCAGCATCATCTTGCCCCGCGTATGACAACGCACGGCGTGCTTGTGGAGATCTACGGCGAGGGAGTGCTGCTTATGGGTGACAGCGGCATCGGCAAGAGCGAGACGGCACTTGAGCTTATAAAGCGCGGGCATCGTCTGATAGCCGACGACGCGGTTGAAATACGGCTTATCGACCGCACAACGCTTATCGGCACCGCGCCGGAAATGATAAGGTATTATATGGAGCTGCGCGGCATAGGGGTTATTAATGTGCGCCACATCTACGGCGTAGGCGCGGTAAAGCCCGAATCCAACATCGACCTTGTGATAAAAATGGAGCGCTGGGAAGAGGGCAAACCATACGACAGGCTCGGTCTCAGCTCCGATATGCAGGACATTCTGGGCGTAAGCGTCCCGTCGGTTACGATCCCGGTAGCGCCGGGGCGCAACCTTGCCGTTATAATGGAGCTTGCCGCCATGAACAACCGTCAGAAGAAGATGGGCTTCAACGCCGCGGAAACTCTGGCCGCCGCGCATGACTCCGCCATTGACGCGGGAATATTCTGAACGCCCGCCGGCCGCGCCGCAAAATCCGCATGGAGGATCAATATGGAAAATCTTGAAGCTGCAATTGCTGAAATAAAAAAAGAACTGCCGGGTATGACCCTGCTTGAAAACGAGGCGATGAACACCCACACCTCAATGAAGGTCGGCGGGGCTGTGAGAGCCTATGCCGCTCCGCAGGACGTCGGCTCTTTGAGCAAGCTCTGCTGTATCCTCAAGGAGCACGGTCACGCCCCGTATATCCTGGGCAACGGGACGAATGTCGTTTTTCCGGATGCGGGCTGTCCCGACCTTTTTGTCGTCAGCACGGGGAAGCTTGACCAGCTTTTTCTTTGCGGCGATGGGAAAATATACGCAGGCTCCGGCGTGTCGCTTTCAAAGCTTGCGACGTTTGCGCAGCAGAACGCGCTTGCCGGACTTGAATTTGCCTCCGGTATTCCCGGAACCGTGGGCGGCGGCACAATGATGAACGCCGGTGCTTACGGCGGCGAGATGAAGGACTGCATTGAAAGCGTCGTGATCTACTATCTGCCGGAGCAGAAGCTGTATGAGCTTACCAATGAGCAATGCAGATTTGCCTACCGTTCGAGCCTGTTCCAGACTATGCCGGGCTGCGTGATACTGAGCGTTGTATTTTCCCTTGAAAATGGCGGCAGCGAGCAGATCGCGGAGAAAATGCGTGAGCTTAACCAGCGCCGCCGCGACAAGCAGCCGCTTGATCTTCCGTCGGCAGGAAGCGCGTTCAAGCGTCCCGAGGGACACTACGCCGCCGCGCTGATCGACGAAGCGGGGCTGAAGGGCTTTTCCGTGGGCGGCGCGCAGGTATCCGAAAAGCACGCAGGCTTCATCGTCAACAAGGGCGGCGCGACCGCAAAGGACGTTTACGAGCTTATGGATCATGTCCGCCATGCGGTATATGACAAAACCGGCGTCACCCTCGCCCCGGAGATAATTCTGCTGCCGGAGGATTACCGGCTTGAGGACAACGGCCCCAAAGTACCGAGAAATCACGTGACCGAAAACAATTCTGATTTTCCTGAGGATAAAAGATAATGGATTTTCTTATCATAACCGGACTTTCCGGCGCCGGAAAAAGCCGTGCGGCCGATGTGCTTGAGGATCTGGACTACTACTGCGTGGACAATATGCCCGTCGCGCTTATGCCGCGCTTCGCGGAGCTGTGCATCGCAACAAAGGGGCGCTATGAAAAGGTAGCCCTCGTGACGGACGTGCGCGAAAAGGAAGGCTTCGATGAGGTGCTGACGACGATAGAGCAGCTCAGAGAGATGGACTGCAACTGCCGTATTCTGTATATGGACGCCGACACGGAAACGCTTGTGCGGCGCTACAAGGAAACGCGCCGCCGCCACCCGCTCCAGAGCAGGAACGTCAGTCTTGAGCAGGCAATAGAGAAGGAAAAAGAGCTGACCGCGCCCATAAAGGCAAAGGCTGATTATCTTGTCAGCAGCAATTATCTCACCCTCGGTATGCTGCAAAACAGGCTCTTTACGCTTTTTGCCGGAAGCGGGAAAAAGCGTGAGATCGACGTGACGGTCATGTCCTTCGGCTTCAAGCACGGCATCCCCATGGACGCCGACCTTGTCTTTGACGCACGTTTCCTGCCGAACCCCTATTACGTGGAGGAGCTGCGCGATATGTCCGGTCTTGACAGACCCGTTTTCGAGTTCGTTTTCAGCTATCCGCAGACGCGCCAGATGACGGAAAAGCTTCAGGACATGATAGATTTTCTTCTTCCGTATTATGTGGAGGAAGGCAAGCTTACCCTTACGATAGCGATAGGCTGCACGGGCGGGCGGCACCGCAGCGTAGCGATAGCCTCCGCACTCAACGACTATCTTTCCGCAAAGGGCATAAGCTCCATTAACATAAACAGGGATATCGACAAATAACCATGTCATTTTCATCGGATGCAAAGGCAGAGCTGTGCCTGCAAAAAATCGATAAAAAAAGCTCCGCCGCGGCGGAGTGCTACGGCGTGCTGATGTACTGCAACACCTTTTCGCCCACGGACATCAGGATAATAACCGCAAGCGCCGATTTCGCCCAGCGTCTGCCGCGCCTTTTCCGCCGCGCTTTTTCGCTTGAGTTCGACTATCTGCCCGACGAGGGCTGCCGCGGAAAGAGAAGCTTTGAGATAACCGACGCGGAAAAGATATATAAAATACTCTCGGTTTACGGCGCGGATGCCGAAACGCTCCTCAGTCATCACGTAAATTTCGGTATGCTTGAGGAGGACTGCGACCGCGCCGCTTTTGTGCGCGGCGCTTTTCTTGCCGGGGGCAGCGTCACCGACCCGCAGAAAAGCTATCATCTTGAGCTTGCGACGCCGCACCGGAGCGTGAGCCGCGAGGTACACTCCCTTCTGCTGGATATGGACTTTTCCCCGAAGGAAACGCACCGCGCAGGCAACAGCCTTCTGTATTTCAAGCAGGCCGACGCGATAGCGGACTTTTTCACCGCGATAGGCGCGTCGAACACCGCCATGGAGGTCATGACGGCAAAGGTTGACAAGGAAATGCGCAACACCGTCACCCGCCAGATAAACTGCGACGCCGCCAACGCCGACAAAACCGTTATCGCCGCACAGAGCCAGATACGCGTTATCAAGCGCTTTGTCGCGGAAAACGGGCTTGACGCACTGCCGGACGATCTGAGGGATACGGCATTGCTGCGCATAACGAATCCCGAGGCAAGCCTTTCCGATCTTGGGCGGCTGTCAATGCCGTCCGTTACGAAAAGCGCCGTGAATTACAGAATAAAAAAGCTCATGAAGCTTTGTCAGAGCGATATGTCAGGAGAAGAAAAATGATATACGATATACTTATTATCGGCGGCGGCCCCGCGGGGCTGACTGCCGCAACCTATGCCTGCCGTGCGGGGAAAAGCGTGCTCGTTATCGAAAAAGCAGCCTTCGGAGGGCAGATAACATGGTCGCCGAAGGTCGAAAACTTTCCGTCCGTCGTGTCGATAAGCGGCGCGGAGCTTGGCGACAGGCTCATGGAGCAGGCAATGGAGCAGGGCGCCGAGGTTGAACTGGACGAGGCGGTGTCGGCGTCGCTTGACGGCGATGTCAAGCGCATAATCTGCGACTCAGGCGCGGTCTTCGAGGGACGGAGCGTTATAATCGCCACCGGCGCAAGGCCGAGAATGCTTGGCATAGAGAACGAGGAAGCCCTTGTCGGAAACGGGGTATGCTTCTGTGCCGTGTGCGACGGGGCGTTTTACAAAGGGCGCACCGTCGCCGTCAGCGGCGGCGGCAACAGCGCCTTGCAGGACGCGCTGCTGCTGAGTGAAAAATGCGAAAAGGTGTATCTCATCCACCGGCGTGCGCAGTTCCGAGGCGAGGCAAAGCTTGTGGACGCGCTTGAAAAGCGCGGCAACGTGGAATTTGTCACCGAGAGCACGATAACCGCGCTTCTTGGAGACGGTGAGCTTACCGGGATAAAGCTTGCGCAGAACGGCGCGGAACGCGAGATCGCGCTCGACGGGCTTTTTGTCGCCATAGGTCATACGCCCGACAACGGCATTTTCAAGGAATACATTGATCTTGACGCAGCCGGATACGCCGACGCCGCCGAAGACTGCCTGACAAAAACCGCAGGCGTTTTCGTGGCGGGCGATTGCAGGAAAAAGAGCGTGCGTCAGCTTACCACTGCCGCAGCGGACGGTTCCGTCGCCGCGCTCGCCGCCTGCGCTTATCTGGATAGATAAATATACGCAAGGGGCATATCTGTTTACAGGAGAAAGAGATTTTTATGGATAAAACTTCAAATAGCAAGCTTTCACAGGGTTCCGGCGGGAGGAGCAGCTTTTCAGGGCGCGTCGGATACGTGCTGGGCTGGATATCCATGTAATGCGGCAAGCTTCCGGAAATACGCAAAATAATGGGGTCGTCTCAAAATGCAGATTGTAAGAGAACAGCCCCCTTCAAAAGTTAGATAAAGCCGTGAAAATCCAGTTTCTATCGGATTTTCACGGCTTTATTGTTGGGCTGATTTTTAGAAAATTCTATTTTGAGACAACCCCATTACATTTTATCCCTTATTTTCTATGTCCTCCGCTCTTTTCAGCAGATACGGTATAGCCTGCTCGAAATTCACGCCGTAGGTGTTGTGGCTCTTCTCCGCTATTGTCAGGCGTATCGACTCGCATATAAAGTCACACGCAAGTCTGAGCGCATCGTCAATAGTCATGCCGCGCGTGACGCCGCCCGCAACTGCCGACGCAAAAAGATCGCCCGTACCGTGGAAGCTTTCAGGCTGGCGGGAAGTGAAATATTCAAAATATTCTCCCGTTTCGCCGTCAAGCTTTACCGCGCCGAGCTTATCCTTTTCAAAGCTCACGCCGGTTATGACGCAGTTTTTCGCGCCAAGCCCTTTAAGACCGTCAAGCAGCTCCAGAATATAAGTCCGGTCATAGTCCTTCCTGTACTCTTTGCCGAGCATGAAGCAGGCTTCCGTCACGTTCGGCAGAATGATGTCTGCGTTCCTGCAAAGCTCCGCCATTCCGAGTGCAAATTCAGGCGTAAATCCGGCGTAGAGCTTTCCGTTATCCGCCATTGCGGGATCGACGATGACCCTCGCGCCCTCCCCGAAATCGGCAATAAACCGCTTTACTATATCTATCTGTCGGAAGGAGCCGAGATATCCGGTGTATATTGCGTCAAAGGCAAAGCCCTGCTCCTTCCAATGGCGTGCGGCCGGTTCCATTTCATCTGTAAGATCATGGAAGGTAAAGCCCTTGAACATCGTGTGGGTGGACAATACCGCCGTAGGCATCACCGCGCACTCAACGCCGAGCGCCGAGATAACCGGAAGCGCGGCCGTCAGCGAGCATTTGCCCAGAGCGGAAATATCCTGAATAGTAACTATACGTTTCATAATCATCTGCCTCTTGACTTTTTTTCGGCTGCATTATATCATCGTTCTGATATTATTGCTATGCTCAGAATACGAAAAAAGGATAAGACCAGATGAAGTATTTTGTTGACAAAGAAAGCCGTCTTCCCGCTTATGTGCAGCTGTATACCCAGCTGCGATCCGACATTGAATCGGGCGCGATACCCGCAGGCAGCCGACTGCCGTCGAAAAGAACGTTGGCGGCGGAAACGGGCGTGAGCGTAATAACGGCAGAGCATTGCTATGCGCTTCTTGCGGATGAGGGCTATGCCGAGGCAAGGGAGCGCAGCGGGTATTTTGCCGCCGCTGCGGTGGGCGGCATGCCGCCGGTAAAGCCGGTGAGCGTTGAGAGCATGAGGGCGGAGGATATTCCGGCGGATTTCCCTTTTTCCATATACGCAAAAACCATGCGCCGCGTCATCACCGAATACGGCAGCGGTATCTTATCACGCGGTGAAAACATGGGCTGTACCGCACTGCGCCGCGCAATTTCGGATTACCTTATGCGCAGCCGCGGCATAAAAGCGGCTGCGGAACAGATAATCGTCGGTTCGGGCGCGGAGTACCTGTATTCCCTTGTGCTTCCCCTCTGCGGCCGCAGCAGGCGCATTGCGCTTGAAAACCCTTCCTATGAAAAAATACGCAGAGTGTATGAAAGCAGCGGGGCGGACTGTGAGCTGCTCGCGCTCGGTCCGTGCGGAATAGTGAGCGATGAGCTTGAAGGCTGCACCGCCGGTATACTCCATGTAACGCCGTACCACAGCTATCCCAGCGGCGTCACGGCAACTGCGGAAAAGCGGCGCGAATACGCCGCATGGGCGGAGACGGCGGACGCATACATCGTAGAGGACGATTACGATTCGGAATTTTCCGCAAAGCCAGTAGAAACGGTGTATTCTATCTGCCCTGAGCGCGTCATATATGTCAACAGCTTTTCTAAAACTATCGCCCCCTCTATCAGAACGGGTTATATGGTTCTGCCGGAAAGCCTTGCCGCACGTTACCATGAGCGCCTTGGCTTTCTGTCCTGCACCGTACCCGTATTTGAGCAGCTGGTGCTGACAGAGTTTATAACCGCCGGCGACATGGAGCGCTATATAAACCGCCGCAGAAAGCTCCTGCGGCAGAGTGTTTGATATCCCACAGGAAATTCACTTTTCAAATCCGGGTAATAATGCACAAAAAGTGCCGCCCGGGTTTGTACACAACTGTCAAAGTCGCAGAAGTGAAATATTGCTCTTGCGTTTGCGGACATTGATGGTATAATAGCTGTCGGAAAAAAGATTTTTAAGCGCGGTACAGAGATGCCGGCAAGATCGATCATATATTCACGCCCGTTTGCTGCGGGTGTGCGCTGTCGTGTCTTGCCGAAAAAGGTAAGGCATTTTTTGTTTATGCAGACAGGAGGACGCAGATGAAGCTCAAATCTCAGCTTATGGATGAAGCGGCGATGAACCGTGCGCTCATGCGTATCTCTCACGAAATTGCCGAGAAGAACAAGGGCGTTGAAAATGTCGTGCTCATCGGGATACGCAGGCGCGGAGAGCCGCTTGCCGAACGGATATGCGCGAATATTGAGAAAATCGAGGGTGTGCGCGTCCCCGTCGGCAGTATTGACATAGGCTTTTACCGGGACGACCTCACCGTGGTCTGGGACGACCCCAAAGTCCGCAGGAGCGAGCTGCCCTTTGACGTGACCGGGCGCGACGTCGTACTGTGCGACGATGTGCTTTTCACCGGACGCACCGCGAGAGCCGCGATAGAAGCGGTGTTTTCCTGCGGTCGTCCGCGCACGATACAGTTTGCCGCGCTCATCGACAGGGGGCACAGGGAACTGCCTATCAGAGCCGATTATGTCGGGAAGAACGTCCCCACCTCCAGAAACGAGCTTATAGAAGTCTGTCTGCCGGAGTATGACAACAGCACCGCCGTCTATCTCATGGAGCTGGAAAAGTAAAGACAAGCGCGCTTCTGACCAACGTTGACAATCAGCCGTCGGCTGTTGCCATAAATCAATTAAATACTTACAGAGAGAGGTAAATTGAATGAATCTGGTATACGGAATCAAAGACAAGCCCAAGCTCGGTCAGCTCGTCCTGTTTGCATTGCAGCAGCTGCTCGCTATCATGGCGGCGACCATTGCCGTCCCCGCGATCGTAGGCAACGGTCTGACCCCCTCCGCCGCGCTGTTCGGCGCCGGCGTCGGCACTTTTGTGTATCTTCTTTTCACCAAAAGCAGCAGCCCCGTGTTCCTCGGCTCCTCCTTCGCTTTCATCGGCTCCATGTTCTCCGCGTTCGGCGGTGCGGCCTCCGTTTCCGTCGGCTATGCCGGTCTTATAATCGGCGCAGCATTCGCGGGTCTTGTCTATATCATAATTGCGGTAATCGTCAAGTTCTGCGGCGTCAAGTGGATCTCCAAGCTCATGCCCCCCGTGGTCATCGGACCAACGGTTGCGATCATCGGTCTGTCTCTTGCAGGCAATGCGATCGGCGATCTTATGAAGTCCAGCGTTGAGGGCGGAAGCACCTATGTTGCGCTCATCTGCGGTCTTGTCGCGCTTGCGGTCACAATGGCCGTCTCGACCTACGGCAGCAAGATGCTCAAGCTCATCCCCTTCATAATCGGCATCCTTGCAGGCTACCTCACCGCCACCGTTTTCGCGCTCATCGGCAATGCCACGGGCAACCCCGCCCTCACGGTCATCGACTACTCCGCCCTGCTCAACATGAGCTCCTTCATCGCTCTGCCCGATTTCACCTTCCTCGGCGCCGATTGGTCCGGCGTTGACGCGGCGTATATACTGACTGTGTTTGTGGCATACGTTCCTGTCGCGTTCGTCGTCTTCGCAGAGCACCTTGCGGACCATGAAAACCTTTCCGCCATTATCGGCGTCAATCTTCTTGAGGAGCCCGGCCTTACCCGCACACTTCTGGGCGACGGCATCGGTTCCGTCATCGGCACCCTCTTCGGCGGCTGCCCCAACACCACCTACGGCGAATCTATCGCCTGCGTTGCGATCACCAGAAACGCCTCCACCGTCTCCATCTGGGGCGCGGCCTGTGCCTGCATCATCTTCTCGCTGATCACTCCGCTGGTCGCTTTCCTTGAGACTATACCCTCCTGCGTAATGGGCGGTGTGTGCATCGCTCTCTATGGATTCATCTCCGCCTCCGGTCTTAAGATGTTCCAGCATGTCGATCTTAACAAGAACCGCAACCTCTTCACCGCGTCCGTTATCTTCATCGTCGGCGTCGGCGGCATGACGGTCTCCTTCGGTGCAGTCGAAATACGCACCGTTGCCTGCGCTCTCATCCTCGGCATACTCACCAACGTGATGCTTTCCAAGGAAAAGGACGAGCAGTAAGGCCCTCTGATATATCAGCACGGGAGTGCGCGTCTTTCGCGCACTCCCGTGCTGTCAAAGGCACAAGCTTCTTTGACACTGCATTTTCGGGTCATTTTAGAAAAAAGGCTTGACAGGCGGTATTTGTTATGGTATCATCTCTAAGCTGGATTAGGGAATGACCGTGCGGGTGTAGTTCAATGGTAGAACACCAGCCTTCCAAGCTGGATACGTGGGTTCGATTCCCATCACCCGCTCCAAATATTTCAGTTGCTCAGTTGAATATGCGGCAATAGCTCAGCAGGATAGAGCAACTGCCTTCTAAGCAGTAGGTCGGGGGTTCGAATCCCTCTTGCCGTGCTGAAAATTCATCCGTAAGGATTTGACATAGATTACGCAATACCCCATATGGTGGGATTAGCTCAGTTGGCAGAGCACCGGATTGTGGTTCCGGGTGTCGTGGGTTCGAGCCCCATATCCCACCCTTTTCTTTTTGTTGGTTCTATCCGGTTTTGATTAAGATTGTATTGCCATGATATTGGGATGTAGTGTAATGGTAACACACCGGACTTTGACTCCGATATAGTGGGTTCGAGTCCCGCCATCCCAGCTATATGCGCCCCAGTAGCTCAGCAGGTAGAGCACCGCCCTTTTAAGGCGGGTGTCCAGGGTTCGAATCCCTGCTGGAGCATAGAAAGAAAACCTCTTACCGCAAGGTGAGAGGTTCTTCTTTTTTCGATTCCGCACATTCGAACACTGGACACCTAATTTGCGAAGCAAATTTTTCAATCCGCCGGAGGCAGTCAGCCGTTTACGGCTGATACCCAGGGTTCGAATCCCTGCTGGAGCATAGAAAGAAAGCCTCTTGCCGCAAGGTGAGCTTCTTTTTTCGATTCCGCACATTCGAACGCCTAATACAGACTGTCACCGGGCGCAGTGCAGCCTTTTTGTCAAAGGAGCCGTGCTGCAAGCACGGCTCCTTGATGCTTCTATGCTATTATTTCAAAAATCCGTTGACTATCTGCTCTTCCGCTTCCTGCTCGGTAAGGCCGAGAGTCATGAGCTTTATGAGCTGATCACCGGCGATCTTACCTATCGCCGCTTCATGGATAAGCGCGGCGTCTATGTTGTTCGCCTCAAGCTCCGGCACGGCAAGCACCCTTGCATTGTCCATGATGATCGCGTCGCACTCCGTATGTCCGGAGCAGGCGGCATTGCCCACTATACGTGAGCAGTAGCGCTGGGTGGAATTTTCCCTTGCTACCGATCTTGAAACCACATCCGCGCTGCTGTTGGCGCCGTTCAGCTCAATAATATAGCTGCTGTCCGCCATCTGCACTCCGTGCGTCATCAGGCGCTCGCGCACGACAAGCTTTGCGCCCGCGGCAAGGTCGGCCTTGGTCGTGCGCACAGTGGAATCAACGCCCTTTATCTGCACCATTTCCATTTCCATGAAGCTGCCCTCGCCCAAGGAGACTTCGGTGCCGGGGTTCAGGATACGCTTACCGGTTCCTTCGCCCTCGCCGTAGTGCTTTTCAACATACTTGACTTTTGAGCCGCGGCCAATGTAAAATCTATGCACACCGTCGTGTTCGGAATCCTGATTCCCGCAGTTGTGTATGCCGCAGCCTGCGACGATGACAACATCGCAGTTATCGCCGACATAAAAATCGTTATAGACTGTCTCTTTAAGTCCAGTTTCGCTCACTACCACGGGGATATGGACGCTTTCGTTGACGGTGCCGTCCTTTATGCGGATGTTGATGCCCGACACGTCGGTTTTTGTGGTTATCTCTATATTGGCGGTTGAATTTCTGCCCGCAGATTCGCCGTTTGCCCGGATATTATAAGCCCCCGTCGGAACCTTGTGCAGATCGGCTATCTCGGCAAGTATCCGTTTCTGTATATCGTTAAGCATCGGCTCTTCCTCCCTCAAGCACTCTGTTGCACGTCACGGGTACGGTGGTCTTGAGCAGCTCCGGCAAAAGCTCATCCTTGCTGCCGGTCTGCTTGACCTGTCCGTCGGCTATGACAATTATTTCATCGGCAATGTTGAGTATTCGCTCCTGATGGGAGATAATAAGAATGGAGCCGTGTGTGCGGCTGCGCATATTTTCAAAAACCTGAATAAGGCTCTGGAAGCTCCAAAGGTCTATCCCCGCCTCAGGCTCATCAAAAACGGACAGCTTTGTCCCTCGCGCAAGCACCGTAGCGATCTCAATGCGCTTGACCTCGCCGCCGGAAAGACTTGCGTTGACCTCGCGGTCTATATAATCCCTTGCGCACAGACCGACAGCCGAGAGATATTCGCACGCCTCGCCGACGGTCAGCTCCTTCTTCGCGGCAAGGCGGAGCAGATCGACAACACGGATACCCTTGAAGCGCACAGGCTGCTGCAATGCAAAGCTTATACCGGCGTTTGCGCGCTCGGTTATGCTCATGTCGGTGACGTCCCTGCCGTCAAATATTATTCTGCCGGTGGTAGGCTTTTCGATGCCCATTATAAGGCGGGCAAGGGTAGATTTTCCGCCGCCGTTAGGTCCCGTAATGACAACAAACCTGTCGTCATCTACCTTGAAGCTCACATCTTTTATTATCTCTTTCTCGCTGTCCTCGGTTTCCACGCCAAAGGATACGTTTTTAAGTTCAAGCATAGTTTCTTTCCTTCCGAATGAATTCTACCGTGTGATTATATCACATTTCTGATTTATCGCAACTGCTTTACGCGCTTTTTTCATGCATACAGCCTATAAAAAGGAGTTTTTGCCGTGTCTGATCTTTTTCTTATCGTCTTTGCCGTTCTCCCCGCTGCCGCGCTCATGGCGTATATCTGCAAAAAGGACAAGCTTGAAAAGGAGTCTCCCGCGCTTCTGCGCTCGCTTGCGCTCTGCGGCGTTATCTCGACCGTCCCCGCGATCCTTCTTGAAGCGGCCGGTTCCGCCGCCGCGCAGGCGCTGTTCCCTCATGACGGCTTTCTCTATGCGTTTACGGTAAATTTTATCGTGATCGCCGTTGTTGAGGAGAGCGTAAAATTCTGTTTTCTCCGGAGAGCAAGCTGGCACTCGCCTGAATTCAACTGTCAATTCGACGGCGTTGTGTACGCGGTTTTCGTCTCCCTCGGCTTTGCTCTGCTGGAGAACATTCTTTATGTGCTGCGCTACGGGTTCGGCGTGGCGGTTGCAAGGGCTTTGCTGTCCGTGCCGGGACACGGATGCTTCGGCGTGTTCATGGGCGCGTTTTACGGTCTGGCGAAGCGCTGTGCGAATTACGGCTGCCCCGTAAGGAGCCGGAAAAATCTGCGGCTGAGCGTGCTCATCCCCGCACTGCTGCACGGGATGTACGACTTTATCGCATCAACGGAATATATAAACGCGGGCGCTTTCCTCGCCTTCATAGGCGCGATCTTTTTCCTCGGCGTCAGACTTACGAACAAGCTTTCAAAAGAGGACCGCTACATTGACGCGAAGCATTGGTACTCCCTGTAACGGGCGGCATTTCACGGCATGGCGGAAGAGGCTCCGGAAACGGTGTTTCTTCCGTTTTTTATTTTTTCCCGCGAGCCTCAGGAAAATCCGAAAAATCATAGAAGGAGCCAAAAACGGGAATACTACCGGCAAAAGGAGTAATGACAATGATAGCAAAAACCTTCTCTTCCGGCAACGTGACCGTAAACATCCACGACGTGTGCTTTTCCGACAGAGCGGCGGCGGAAAAATGCGCAGGGCGGGCTTTGTCCGACTACTACAAGCGCCGTATAAGCGAAAACGAGGTATCCGTAAACCGGAAAATTCCGGCGCTTGACGCGGGAAACGGCGCGGCAGTATAATGTGTGCATGAAAGGAGCGGAGTATGGAGCGATATGCAAAATACCTCCGGAAGTCTCGTTTTGACCGTGATTACGCCGAACTCAGCGTAGAGGAAACGCTGAAACGCCATGAAGAAATTCTGGACAGGCTTGTGCAGGACAGAGGGTATAATATCGTCAGGACTTACAGAGAAGTAGTATCCGGCGAGTCGATCTCGGCCCGTCCGGAAATAAGGAAGCTTCTGAAGGAAGTTAACGCGGGTATGTACACCGGCGTGCTTGTCGTGGACGTTGAGCGTCTTGCCCGCGGCAACGGTGCGGATCAGGCATATATAAGCCAGGTTTTCCAATTCAGCGGGACAAAAATAATAACCCCGACGAAGGTCTACGACCCAAACAACGAGTTCGACGAGGAGTATTTTGAGTTTGGTCTGTTTATGAGCCGCCGTGAATACAAAACCATAAACCGCAGGCTTGTGCGCGGACGCGAAAGCTCTGCGGCAGAGGGGAAATATCTCGGCAGCATAGCCCCCTACGGCTATGACAGGATGAAGCTTCCCGACCAGAAGGGATATACGCTGACTCCCAACGGCGCGGAAGCGGAAACCGTCCGGAAAATATTCGAGCTTTATAACAACAGATACGGCACGAAAATGATCGCAAACCGCCTCAACGATCTTGCCGTCCCGACGCGCCGCGGCGAACCGTGGACATACTCCACCGTTGCGGGGATCGTCGCAAATCCCGTATATACCGGCAAAATAAAGCGTGGTTATTGCAGGCAGTACCGCACGCTGGACGAAAGCGGAAATGTGCGCAAGCAGATAAGGCACATGAAAAATCCGGAGGATTATTCTCTGTACGACGGTCTTCATCCCCCGCTCATAGACGATGAGACATTCCGCACGGCACAGAAAATACGTGCGGAAAAAAGCGCCGGTGCGCCGAAGGTGAAAGCGGACAGGAGCGTGCAGAACGCCTTTTGCGGTCTGATCTACTGCGCGGAGTGCGGCAAGCGCATCGCAAGGACGACCGCAGCGGCAGAGCGCGGCGGCACGGCAAGGTTCCGCTGTGTAAACGCAAGGAACTGCCGCAACGGCACGGCGGATTATAAGCTTGTTGAAGCTGAAATAATCACCGCGCTCAGAAGCTGGCTGGACGGGTACAAGGTCAGGCTCGACAGAGCCGATTTCCGGGAGGAGATCGGCGAGTGTGCAGCCATGCTTGAGAAGACTTCAGCAGAGATAGATGCGCTCAGCGCGCAGCTTGAGAGGGCTTTTACGCTTGTTGAGCAGGGCGTATATTCCGCAGAGCTTTTCCGCGAGCGTAAGGATAAGCTGACGGCGGAGCTGGCGGAAAAGGAAAGCTGCCGTTCAGCCGCAGAAAAAAGGCTGCACAGCCTTGAGTCGGACGGCGCGGAGCGCGCTGGGCTTATCCCTGCGGCGGAGGAGCTGCTTGCAAGCTATGACGACATGACGCCCGCCGAGAAAAACAGGCTCCTGAAAGCGATACTGCAAAAAATCGAGTACAAAAAAGGCCGCGGAGGAAAAATAGTGATCGACATTTTCCCGCGTCTGCCGTCGCCGTAGTATTCATGGACGCACACATGTGTTTGTAAACGACCCTTCAAAGGGCTATGGAGTGAGCATACAGGATATGCTCTGCTCTGCGGGGATCGAGGTTGACGAGCAGGCGGCGTAAATTCTGCACAATAAATCACGGACGGAAAATCCGGCCGTGATTTATTGATTTTATTATATCACTTTTGCGCCTTCAAAGTCGGGGATAAGCGGGATCGTGCGCCAGTCGGGCAGATTCAGTGAAGCGGCTTCGGAAAGCCTTCCGGCAAAACCCGCTTCATCGGAAGCGCAGAGCAGCGTGGAGCCTGCGCCGGAAATGCACATTGCCTTGCCGCCGCACTCCGCGGCAATTGTCCTTGCCTTTTCCCAGCCCTCGATAAGCGGGAGGCGGTACGGCTGATGCACCCTGTCCTCCATGCCCACGCCGAGCAGGGCGCAGTCCCCGCTGCCGAGCGCGTTCAGCACAAGGGCGGCGCGGGAGACATTAAAAACCGTGTCCGCACGGGTGAGTGAATCCGGCAGTACACTGCGCGCAAGGTTTGTTGAAAGCTCAGCCGGGGGGACAAGCGCGGCAAAATGCAGCCTATCGCTCAGCGGGAAATGCACCGTCACAGGGTCGCCGCCCACCATCGTTGAAGCCGTAAGCCCGCCGAGAAGCGCAGGCGCGACATTGTCCGGGTGTCCCTCGACCGCCGTGGCGATCTCGAGCAGCGCGTCGTTGTCAAGACACAGACCGTACATCGCGTTAGCCGCGATCACACCGCCGACAATGAGTGCAGAGGACGAGCCAAGTCCTCTTGAAACGGGGATGTCCGTATTCAAAAAGCGGATGCTGACGCCCTTTTTCTCTGCGCCGCCTTTTTCAAGCGTCATTGCATAGGCTTTATAGGCAAGGTTTTCAGCGTTTTGGAATTTTTCGGCGCAGCCGCTTATTTCAAGCCCGTCGGCAGGAGTAAATTCGATCTCGTTATATAGCCGCCACGCGATGCCGAAGCAGTCAAAGCCGGGGCCGAGGTTTGCGGAGCTTGCCGGAACACGCACAAGCATCAGTGTATCCCCCTTTCAAGCACAGCCTCCGCATAGCCGGTCAGCGCGTTCTTTTCAATGACGTCGGTATGCAGGATTTTTCTGCTTTTAAGCCCCGCGAGATTTTCTGGTGCTTTCACGCCGGTCAGGGCTTCAAGCCGCTCCATTTGTTCAAATTCGTCTCCGGAGCAGTCCCCGCCGATGCTGCGGAGAACCGCCGCGGGGAACTTATACGGCGAAGCGGTGGAGAGTACAACGCGCTTCCTTTCGCCGCGTCCGAGCTTTTTGAGTACTGCAAAGGCAACTGCGGTATGCGGATCGATGAGGTAGCGGCGCTCCCTCCATATTCTTGCACACTCCGCGTCACATTCCGCCTGTGTGGAATAGCCTGCGGAGAAGACGGCGCGGATGTTCGCAAGGGTTTCCCCATCAACCGTATAAACGCCGGTTTTTGCAAGGCTGTCCATCCACTTTCCGACTTTTTCGCTGTCACAGCCGCTTGCGGTGAACAGAAGCCGCTCAAGATTTGACGAGACAAGAATGTCCATTGAGGGTGAATCTGTGCGGATAAACGGCCGGCGGGTATCGTAAACGCCGTCGGCGATAAAGTCGGCGAGGACGTTGTTCTCGTTCGCGGCAACGACAAGCCGCCCGACCGGCAGTCCCATAAGCTTTGCGTAGTACCCTGCCAGTACATCGCCGAAATTTCCGGTAGGCACGGCAAAATCTATCTCTTCTCCAAGAGTGATCTCCCCTCCCGCCAGCAGCTGCGCGTATGCGGAAAAATAATAACACACCTGCGGGGCAAGGCGGCCGATATTTATGGAATTTGCGGAGGAAAGGCGTCTGCCCGTTCCTCTTTTGCCGCCCAGCGCGGAAAACGCCGCTTTTACGCCGCGCTGACAGTCGTCAAAATTGCCCTTGACCGCGCATACCCTGACGTTTTTTCCCTCCTGCGTCGCCATCTGCGCGTACTGCACGGGGGATACGCCGCCCTCGGGGTAGAAAACGACTATACCCGTGCCGGGTACGTCATGAAAGCCCTCAAGCGCCGCTTTCCCGGTATCGCCGGAGGTGGCGGTGAGTATGAGTATTTCATCCGTCATTCCCGTCTGCTCCCGCGCCTTTGTGATAAGCCGCGGCAACATTGACAGCGCCACATCCTTGAACGCGGAGGTCGGACCGTGGTAAAGCTCCATAACATAATCTTCCCCGCAGCGGACGACGGGAGAAATGCGGTCGTTTTCAAATTTTCCGGCGTAGGCTTTTTCCACAAGCGCGCCCATATCGTCAAAGCCGGGCAGAAGATGATGCAGTATCATGCGCATCATGCCAAGCTCATTGAGTGCAAGGCAGTTCTTCCAGTCAAAGCGTCTTTCGGAAAGCGTCGGATCGACAAACAGCCCGCCGTCGGGAGCAAGTCCCTGCAAAACCGCCTGCAAATCCGAAACATATATATCGGAACGTGTGCTTTTATAGTTCATTTTTTCTCCTGTATTCTATCGTGTATCATTCTATTGCGACAAGCTTTACCTGCTCGACGCCCGGGGTTTTTTCTATACGCTTTGTAAGCCCGCTCAGCTCGCAGGTCATGGAGCTTACATCAAGCGAGATGGTAACGCTGGCGCGGTCATGTATCGGCAGACTCTGCGTAATGGTTAGTACGCTTCCGCCCACTTCCGATATACCGCCCAGCACGGCGCTCAGTACGCCGGGGGAATGATTGAGCATCATGGAGAGCACCGCTTTTCTGCTTCCGGACAACTCGGACGGTTCAAAAATATAATCCTTGTATTTATAATACGTGCTGCGTGAAATGCCCACGGCCTTTACCGCCTGACTGACGTCCTTTGCCTTGCCCGTTTCCATAAGCCGACGCGCCTCAAGCACCAGAGAATAGTACTCCGGCAAAATGTTTTTGTGGATAATGAGATAGTTTTCTAACATTTCGTTCAAACTCCTTGTTAAGGCTCCTCCGCATGACGCGGCGGCGCCTTTATTTTTTCTTAAAAAATTTCTCTTGCATTTCCGATGACCATATGATACACTGTCCACGTTAAAAATACAAGTGTTTTTGACGTGCGAACAAAAATTATTTTGGAGGTGGGCTTATGAAAGTCGCGGTATTGGGTTACGGAACGGTTGGCAAGGGAGTGTATGATATGCTGCGAACTTGCCCGCTCTTTGAGGCAGGGCCGGTGCTTGTGCGCCCCGGCAAGGAGGATGAGCCCTTCAAGGTGTCTTCGATCGAAGCGATCGTCGCCGATAAGAGCGTCGATGCGGTCGCGGAGGTGATGGGCGGGGTCGAGCCTGCGTTTTTTTACTGTGCGGCGGCACTGAAGGCCGGAAAGCATGTCGTCACATCAAACAAGGCTCTCGTTGCCGCCAAGGGTATTGAGCTTAACGCCCTTGCGCGTGAAAACGGCGGCGGTTTTCTTTTCAGCGCGGCCTGCGGCGGAGCCGTACCGTTCCTGCACAATCTTGAGCTTGCGCGGCAGAGCGACGAGATACTTTCTCTCGGCGGCATACTCAACGGGACGACTAATTTCATGCTGGACAAAATGCAGTCGGAGGGAATGGATTACGGCGAGGCGCTGAAAGAAGCGCAGTCCCTCGGATACGCGGAAGCGGACCCGACGGCAGACGTCACGGGGCTTGACGCACTGAGGAAAATAATGCTCGGCTGCGCGGTGGCATACGATATGCTGCCGACAGACGGACTGCTCAACGAGGGAATAGACTCGCTGAAAGCCTCGGATGTCCGGCATTTCCGGAGCAAGGGACTTACCTGCCGTCTGCTTGCCCGCGGCGGCATCGCGGACGGAAAGCTTTACGCCTATGTCCAGCCGGTGCTTGTCGAAAGCAGCGCACCCGAATGCGCGGTCAGGCAGAATTTCAATATGGCAAAATATACCGGAAAAAACAGCGGGCAGATAGTTCTCATGGGTCAGGGCGCGGGGCGTTATCCCACGGCCTCGGCGGTGATAAGGGATCTCGAGTGCCTGCGTTTCGGGCAGAGGGAAATGATGCACGGCGAATGTGCAGAGGTCAGCGCGGACAACGCCGGCTGCGTATGCAGCTACTACGTGCGGCTTCCCATACAGTTTGCCGACAAGCTTGAGTTCGGCAGCGCCGAAGCCGACGGCGGCATAATAAGAGGCGTCACAAAGCCGATGAGCGTGAAAGCCATGCACGAAAGCGTGCGCGCAATGCGCAAGGGCGGCGCGGACGTATTCTTTGCAGAGCTTGCCTGATAACGAAAGGAAAATATAAATGTTGAAAACGGCAAAGTTCGGCGGTTCGTCGGTCGCAAGCGCCGAACAGTTCAGAAAAGTAAAAGACATAATAAACGCCGACCCTTCAAGGCGCATCGTTATCTCCTCGGCGGCGGGCAAGCGTTCCGGCAGCGACCATAAGCTTACCGATCTTTTGTATCTGTGCCACGCGCATCTCACCTACGGCGTCGGGTGTGAGGACATACTCGACACCATTGAAAGCCGTTTTGTCGAAATACGCGACGCGCTCACTCTCAGCTACGATGTTGAGAAGGATTTTGAAGCTTTGCGCGCAGGGCTCAATAAGGATACTCCCGTTGACTTTCTCGTGTCAAGGGGCGAATACTTCACCTCCCGTCTGCTGGCAGAATATCTCGGATATGAATTTATCGACGCGTTCGACTGCATTTTCTTCGGCTTTGACGGGCAGATAGATACCGCTCGGACATATTCCGAGATTAAGGCGGTGCTGGATAAATATGAAAGGATCCTCATCCCCGGCTTTTACGGCCGCTCTCCCACGGGCAGGGTCAAGGTAATGAGCAGGGGCGGAAGCGATATAAGCGGTGCGCTTGCCGCGGCGGCGTCGGATTCGGATGTATATGAAAACTGGACGGACGTCTCAGGCATACTGATGGCCGATCCCAAAATCGTCAGCGATCCGCGGCCTATCGCGCACCTCACCTATGGTGAGCTTCGGGAGCTTGCGTTCATGGGTGCGTCGGTGCTGCACGAGGAGTCGATACTCCCGGTGAAGGAAAAGGGCATTTCCCTGAACATCCGCAACACAAACAGCCCCGATGAGCCGGGGACAATGATCGTTGACAGGGTTGACGAGAATGAGCCTGTCGAGGACAGCTTCATCACCGGTATCGCCGGACGGCGAAACTTCACTATAATAACGGTGCTCAAACGCAACATGAACACCAGCGCAACGCTTCGAACGGCGCTTGAAATTCTGGACAGATACAGAGCGGCGGTAGAGCATATCACACTCGGTCTTGACAGCTTTGCTTTCGTTACCGCGACGGCAGCGCTCGGAGACAGCGTATACGACGTCATATCGGACATTCAGAAAAGCTGCCGTCCCGACGATATTCAGGTTCAGGAGGGCATAGCGCTCGTGGCGGCGGTGGGACGCAAAATGACGTCCAGACCGGGTACATCCGGCAAGCTCTTCAAAGCGCTCGGCGACAAGGGCATCAACATACGCACCATAGCACAGGGTGCTGACGAATTGAGTATAATAGTAGGCGTTGATAATAACAGCTTTGAGACCGCGATACAGGTTCTGTACAGCGGTTTCGCAGGAAAATGATCATATCAGGGGGATTTTTCAATGAAAGAATACAATGTTGCGGTATTGGGCGCAACGGGCGCTGTCGGGCAGGAAATGCTCAGAGTTCTGGAGGAATATGACGTTCCGGTGGGAAAGCTTCTGCCGCTGGCAAGCGCAAAGAGCGCGGGCGGATACATAAAATTCAAGGGTAAGGACGTACTTATTGAGGAAGCGTCGGAGGACAGCTTCAAGGGCATGGACTTCGTGCTCGGTGCGGTCAAGAATGCGATGAGCCGGAAATTTGCCCCTGCCATAGTGAGAAGCGGCGCGGTGTATATTGACAATTCCTCCGCTTTCCGTCTTGACGCCGATGTGCCGCTGGTCGTACCCGAGATAAACGGAGAGGACGCTTTCAAAAACAAGGGCATTATCGCAAACCCCAACTGCTCCTCCATCATAACCATGATGGCGGTAGCGGGCATACAGAAATTAAGCCCTATAAAATCCATGATCGCCTGCACGTATCAGGCTGTTTCCGGCGCTGGCATCGGGGGACTGCATGAGCTTGAAGACCAGATGAAGGCGCTTGCCGAGGGCAGGGAGCCTGAGCGCAAGGTCTTTGCGCACCAGATCGCCGCAAACGTAATACCCTACATCGGCGACGATTACGGCAATCTCTACACCGACGAGGAGATGAAGATGCAGAACGAGGGGCGCAGGATACTGCATAACGACGCGCTCAATGTCACTTGCACCTGTGTGCGCGTACCCGTAATGCGCTCGCACTCCATCGCCGTCACGCTGCGCACCGAGAGGAAGATAAGCGTAGAGGAGGCCAAGGCGGCCGTCGCGGCGTTCCCCGGCGTTAAGCTCATAGAGGATTATGAGGGGCGCTGCTACCCCACCCCGCTCGACACCTCCAACCAGAACCTTGTCTGGGTCGGGCGCATCCGTGAAGACCTGACCGACGAAAACGGACTTACGCTGTGGTGCTGCGGCGACCAGATACGCAAGGGCGCGGCGGCAAACGCAGTGCAGATCCTGATGAAGATGATATAAAAACTAAAAGCGGAAGAAGCTTTATTGGAGCTTACTCCGCTTTTTGATGCTGTCAAAAACGGCCTCGCAGAGTTTTTTGCCCGCAGGCAAAAAATAATTTTGATCGTTTTCTCCGGCGGCATGTACGTCGGAGAAAACTCTTCTCACGGAGC
>OIZL01000446.1_pt1 | contig 30806 bp, 31 predicted proteins | sample 1588541 | NCBI WGS metagenome assembly OIZL01 (sample SAMN03283285) | human gut metagenome | biome: human-associated habitat; material: feces | host: Homo sapiens | place: Peru | collected 2012 | reverse complement strand
GATAAACTAACTAATATTAGTACTTTTTAAGTGCTAGTTTTTAGTTAGTTTTTTTGCTATTTAATAAGAAAAGAGGAATAATAATGAAAGAATTAAAAAAAAGAATACCACTTAAATATATATATGTATTAAGTGCTATTATTGCAATATTATTATCAGTAGGATTATATTATACATATGCTATGTTTACGGCAAATGTAAGTTCAGGTAATGTTGTTAATATGGATACAACATTAAATTATACTTTTGATGTATCAGGAACACAGAATTTTCATATAAGTAAAAATAGTGTTGCTAGTTTTAACTTTATAGTTAATAATACTAGTAATGGTACTATCTATTATGAAATATATTATGATACATCAAATGATTTAACTGATGTAATAATAGGTGAAGTAGTAGAAGATAAGAATACTACTACAACAGCATTAAATACAAGTGGTAATATAGATAAAGATAATAGAAAAACTATTCCTTTAGTAATAGCAAATAATTCTAATAATGATATAGATGTAGTAATAGGAGTAGTAACAGGATATGTAGGTAATACTATTACATATGGATCTAATAATTATCCAAATGGTACTAAGATAACTAATACTTATAATCATAGTGATATAAAGAGTAGTTGTGAAGGACAAATAGGAGATACTAGTAATTGTATTGAGAAAATAGAAAATGGTAAAAAAAATTATTACTGTTTAAGCAAGAGTGAAGATTTAGAAGAAGATCCAACTGGTGCAAATAGACCAGTTTTAGCAGAAGGAATGATACCAATAACATATGATGGAACTAATTGGGTTAAAGCAGATAAGTATGGAGCATATAATAATTGGTATGATTATGGTAATCAAAAATGGGCTAATGCTGTTATGGTAACAAGTGCTAAAAGAGAAACATATATGAATGCAGATGTTGGAACTGTAGTACCTGAAGCAGATATCTTAGCATATTTTGTATGGATACCAAGATATAAATATAAATTATTTAATGCAACATATGCAAGTGGAACAAGTGCTCAAGTAATAGATGTAACATTTGAAAATGGAACAAGTACTACAGGAACAGTAACATGTACATATAATACTAATGGAGCAGAAACATGTCAAAATAAAGCAAATGGAAACTATTATACACATCCAGCATTTACCATGATAAATGCAAGTGGTAATAAAACAGAATATAAAGGAATATGGGTAGGAAAGTTTGAAACAACAGGAAGTACTACAATGCCAACAATAAAACCAAGTTTAGTACCAATAACAAGAACAAATATATCAGCTATGTATTCGTCTGCATTATCATTTAGTTCAGTTAATTATATTACATCTCATAGCATAAATAAAACTGATTCTCATATTATAAAAAATATTGAATGGGGAGCTGTTGCCTATTTAAAACAAAGTATCTATGGATCTGGTTTAATTAATATAGGAGTAAATAATTATTATAATTCTGGTTTTAAAACAGGATGTGGTGCTTCTGCAGGAAAAAGTCAAGTTACAACCTGTAATGTTTATAACACTCCAACAGGAATGTTGGCATCAACTACCGGTAACATAACGGGAGTATATGATATGTCAGGTGGAGCAGAGGATTATGTGATGGGAAATTATAATAAAATAGCAGGTGATTCAGGATTGACAGTAAGTGGAGTACCAGTAGAACATATAGATATATACTCAGGAACAAACGAGGCAGCAAGCCACCTAGGAGATGCAACAGGGGAAACAGCAGGTTGGTATGGTGTTATATATACCTTCTTAGGCAGTAGCACTCCGTGGTTTGCTCGTGGAAACAGAGCTGATAATGCATTTATGGCGGGAATTTTTGCTTATTCAAGTAGAGATGGAGGAGGCGGACAATCTTATACATTATACGGCTTCCGCACTGTTCTTTCCATTACTGAATAATATTAATAACAATAATAACTCTAAAAAACTAAAATGCGAGTAGCAAATAACATAAAAAATAATTTATATAAATCTTAAAAACAGTATGAATATATATTTATACTGTTTTATTATACTGATAATAAAAGATAATAAAAATAATTATTTTGTAAAATAATGTAAAATTTTAAAAAAAGTATTTACAAATATACTAAATAATAGTAGAATGTAGTTATCAAGTGGTTCGAAGTGGGAGAAAGTGGGGGGATTTCAATGTTGATTGGAGAATATCACCATAATATTGATGAAAAAGGTAGATTAATTATACCTTCTAAGTTCCGTGAAGAAATTGGTAATTCATTTGTACTAACAAGAGGACTAGATGGTTGCCTATCTATATATTCTATGGTTAATTGGAATAAACTAGTTGAAAAACTAAAAACCTTATCTTTCACTAAAAAAGATGCTAGAACATTCATGAGATTTTTTTTAACAGGAGCCACGGTATGCGAATTTGATAAACAAGGTCGCATTAATATTCCATCTAATTTAACAGAATTTGCTAACTTAAAAAAAGAATGTGCCGTCATTGGGGTTAATGATCGCCTAGAAATATGGAATTTACATAAGTTTGAATGCTTAATGCAAGAAAATGAAAAGTCTTTAGAAGACATATGTGAAAATCTATTTGATATGACATTGGAGTGATTATGCATTATAGTGTTTTATTAGAAGAAAGTATTAGCAATTTAAATATAAAAGAAGATGGGATATATGTAGATGCAACTTTAGGATTCGCAGGACATAGCAGCGAGATTTTAAAAAGGATACAAAAGGGGTATCTTTTCGCCTTTGATCAAGACATTGATGCCTGCCAAGCTAGTAATCTAAAACTAAGTAAGGTAGGCAACAATTTCAAAATAATTAATGATAATTTTGTTAACATAAAAAAAAGACTTGAAGAAAACAACATTCATTATGTTGACGGAATATTATATGATTTAGGAGTATCTAGTCCCCAACTAGACATTGCCAGTCGTGGTTTTAGTTACCATAACGAAGCTAGATTAGATATGAGAATGAATCAAAATAGTAGTTTAAGTGCTTATGAAGTAGTAAATAATTACAGTGAAAAAGAATTAACAGATATATTTTATAAATATGGTGAAGAAAAATATGCTAAGAAAATTGCTTCAAATATCGTAAAATATAGAGAAAATAAAGAAATTGTTACTACCTTAGAACTAGTAGACATCATCAAAAGCAGTATCCCATTTAAAGCAATGAGAGAATCACATCCTGCTAGAAAAGTATTTCAAGCTATTAGAATTGAAGTAAATGATGAATTAAACGTTTTAAAAACATCCTTAGAAGATGCAATCAAACTATTAAACATAAATGGTAGAATCTGTGTTATTACATTTCACTCCTTAGAAGATAGAATAGTCAAAGAAATATTCAATAAATACACTAAAGTTAATCAAGAACTAAATAACCTACCTTTTATACCAGAAGAATATTTACCTAATTATAAACTAATAAATACCAAAGTAATAACACCAAGCAACAAAGAATTAACTGAGAATAATCGCAGTAGAAGTGCTAAATTAAGAGTAATAGAAAGGGTTAAGTGATACATTATGACTAAGACAAAAAGAAAATATTTTTCTAAATTAGAAAGATTTTTACTACGTTTTTATATATTTTTAGTTATTGTTTTAGTTATAGGTATAATATTTGGACAAACAACTTTATCTAAAGTTAATTTTGAAGTAGAAAAATTAAAAGAACAAGTTAATAAAAAAGAAAATAATAACCAAAGCTTAACCATGATAATAAATGAAATGGTTTCATTAGAAAATGTTTTCAACGTAGCATCCAATATGGGGCTTGCTTACAATAATGATAACATCAAAACAATCAAGGATTAGGGGGATATCTATGAGAAGGAGAGTTAATACAAATAAAGTAAAAACCAGTGCTTTGTTTTTAGTTTGTGTTTGTATTTTGTTCCTTTTTTTTATTATGCGCTTATGTTATCTATGTCTTGCTAACTTTAGCATGGGAGATGTAACCATTAAAGAATTCATCAAAAATAGAAATACATCAAGAGAAATTATTATGCCATCAAGAGGAGGAATATATGATAATAAAGGTGAAATACTTGCTCAAGACGTAGCTAGCTATACAGTAATTGCCTACTTAAGTGAAAAAAGAAGCGAAGGCAGTAGCAAACCAATGCACGTTGTTGATAAAGAAAAAACAGCCGAAAGTCTAGCCCCTCTTATTAACATGGATAAAGATGCTATCTTAGCCTTGTTAAATAAAGAAGGAGTATATCAAGTAGAACTTGGTCCTGGTGGAAGAAATCTAAGTGAATTAGATAAAGATAAAATAGAAAAACTAGAACTACCTGGAATAGATTTTATTAAAAGTTATAAAAGATATTACCCTAATGGAGACTATGCTTCTTATACCTTAGGCTATACAGTGAAAAAGAAAGATAGTAATAACTTAGAATTTCAAGTGGGAGAACTTGGTATAGAAGGGTATTACGATGAAGTTTTAAAAGGAAAAACGGGATATGTTGAATATGAAAAAGATAAATACGGTTATAAAATACCAAATGGTCGTGAATATAAAATAGATGCTCATGATGGAGATAATATCTACCTAACAATAGATAGCAACATCCAATTATTTGTAGAAAGTGCGGTCAAAAACATACAAGATACTTCCTCAGCCGAATGGGCTTTGATGATCGTGGCTGATGCTAAAACTGGAGCCATCTTAGCAAATTCTTCGACTCCTTCATTTGATCCCAACTTAAGAAATATGACTTCTTACTTAGACCCCTTCGTTGCTAACACCTATGAACCAGGCTCTACAATGAAAATATTTACCTACATGTGTGCTATTGAAAGTGGAAATTATAAAGGAGACACCACCTACTTATCAGGAAGCAAAAGTTTTACTGATATGAAAACTAATAAAGTGTCTATCATTAAAGACTGGAATAAAAAAGGATGGGGCGTCATTACTTACGACCAAGGCTTTGCACTTTCTTCCAATACAGCAATTGCCGACATCCTAGAAACAACAATAAATAAAGACAACCTAAAAAGTTGCTTCACCAAGTATGGCTTTGGCCAAAAAACAGGTTACACCATAAAAGGCGAACTAGCAGGGACAATAGAATTTAATTATCCCATCGAAGTTGCCGCGGCAGGATATGGACAAGGCATCACCACAACCCCAATGCAACATATCCAAGCCCTAACTTCCTTAGCCAACGGAGGTAAAATGTTAAAACCATATATTGTCTCTAAAATAACTGATAGCAGTACCAATAAAACACTATATGAAGGCAAAAGAGAAGTAATAAATACCATTGCCAGCATCGAGACCATTAATAAATTAAAAGATTTAATGGCCAATGTAGTTAACAATAGAAATGGCACAGGTACTGGAGGAGCCTATAGAATAGAGGGAATCGACCTAATTGCTAAGACTGGTACAGCCCAAATATTTGATTACAAACAAGGTAAATACCTAGATGAATATATCTACTCATTCTCAGGAATGTTTCCTAAGGATGACCCAGAAGTAATAATATATACAGCCTTAAAAAGACCTAAAGATTCTGCCACCAACTATTTAGCTGAACCAACCAAAGAAGTAATTAAAAATATCAACAATTACCTAAATATCGATAATAAAGATGTTGTATCCAAATCTTCTAATGAAGAATATACAGTAAAATCATATTCCAGTGCCAACACTGCAAATACTAAAAAAGAATTAGAAAACATGGGAATAAACGTTGTCATTCTAGGTGATGGAGATAAAATAATCAAACAATATCCCAGTCAAGATAACATAATATATAAAGGAGATAGAGTATTCTTGCTTACTAATAATTATGATAAAAGGGTACCTAATTTAATAGGATACTCATATAAAGAAGTTATCAGCCTATTAAAATTAATGGATATCAATTACACCATAAATGGAAACGGCTATGTCTATGAACAAAGTATCTTAGAAGGCAATATTATTAGTGATGAAGATAATCTAGTTATAAATCTAAAACCTAAATATTAAAGTTTAGGTTTTTTCTTTTGCTACGCTGTTATAATTCATTTACAATTTTGTTATAAAAATCTATTGCATAAAGTAAAAAATTGTGTTATTCTTATATTATATTAGGAGGAATAAGAAAATGGGTTTTTTAGAATTTTTAAAATTAAATTATATATGGATATTAGTAGTATTAATCTTATTAATAATTACTATTATTGGTTTTTTTGCAGATAGAAGAGATAAGAAAAAGAAGAAAGAGAAAAATAATTTAGCTAAGAATGATGCACCACTTGAGGCACCTAATATAGTTAATATCCAAGGTGGTAATAATATTAGTAATACAGCACCAGAAATGAATACTAATATGCCTACAATGGAACAAAATAACATTGCTATGCCAGAAATGAACAACAATATAGTTCAAAATACAGAGGAACCAACCAATACAGATAATACTATTAACTTAAACAACAATTTAAATAATAATATAAATAATACTAGCATGAATTTAGATACTAATATTAACACTAATAATAATACAGTAAATAATTTTGAATCTTCTTATGGGGCAAATATTAGTGAAAGACCAAATTTATCAACATTTTCATCAGTTAACATAACAGGAAATAATATAGGACAAGAATCAGTAAATACCATGAACAATGTTCCTGTTGAACCTCTTGTAAAACCACAAGAAGTAAATACTAATCAAGTAATCAGTGGCTTTGACATGCCAAGCATGAACGTAAAAGAAGAAGTTAATAATAATATTAGTATGCCAAACGAAAACATTGTAAGCCACCCTGAAATGACAGAAATACCTCAAAATACAATTAATGAAAACATCGTAGAAAATAATACAATGCCAAACGTTCATGAAATGCCTGTATATAATAGCTGGGATATGCCTACACCAAATCAAGTACAAGAAAATATCCCTGTAGAAAATACAATACCAATTAATACACCTATTGTTGAAAATCAAATAGAACAACCAGTTGGAGAAGATATTCCTATGGTTAATGACATGCCTACAGTAAGACAAGTGCCAGAAAGTGTTCCAGTAAATAGCAATGTTGTACCACCTGTTAACAATATCGAACCTGTAGAAGCTAATCAAATTGAAACACCACAAGAAACTGTAAAGCAAACACCTAATCATCCCATTTTTGCAGGAATTAATTTTGATAAACCAGCACCATCTCCTGAAACAATTCATATGCCAGAAGGTGAAAATGTTAATAACAATATCCAAACAAATGAAGAAACCAATGCTTTTAAAACAGATGATGATATATGGAAATTATAACTTAAGTAAAAAAAACTTGAGTTTTAATTTTAAAATGTGTTATAATAATGTCCTACGAAATGAGGTTTATATATGAACGAAAGAGAAGAACTTTTAAAAAAGTTAAATGAAGATTTTCAAATCAAACAAAACGAACAACCCGTAGCAACCTACCGTGCCACAACAAACTTTAATACAGCCTTGAGTAATCCAAATATGACTATGAATAATGCTACTAATGTCAATATAAAAAGTAATGAAGAAATTAATTCTTCAATGAGTGTAAACAATTTACTTGAACCAACCAAAGAAGTACCTAATCAACCCCAAGTACAAAAACAAGTACCAGTTGAGCCAACCAATCAAGTAAATAACATAACCAATAATCAAACAAACAACGAAACAGTTAATCAAACAAATAAAGAACAAGTACAAAATGAGCAAAATTTAGATGTTACCGAGAAATTTTATGAAGAACAACCCATTTATGATATGCAAACCAATTACACCAAAACATATATATCTAACCAAGATATAAATAAGAAAAAAAAGATGACTATTAAGATATCTAAAGATACCCAAATACTTATCCTTATTGTAATAATAATATTTATCTTTATTATGATTTTACCAGTTTTACCTTAAGTTACTAGATAACTTAATTATTAAATCATAATTGTCATCATTAGCCATGATATTATTATGTATTTCATGACACTTAGTACACTTATAAATAATCTTATAAGTGTTTTTATATTTTTTAATTCCTATAGGTTCCATCAAACCTTGACAAGAATTTTGTCTATCACCAGGAAATATATCTAAATGTTTAGAATATAAACAGTTTGGGCAGTGATCCCTCGCTGTATAACCCAAAGGCATAACTTTTGCCTGACAATTTTCGCACACAAAAGATTCATCTATCATATTAAACTTCTTCATACAATCACCTAAAAAAATTATACCATAAATTACATATTCATGCTATAATTAATATAAAGGATGCAGTGATAATTATGCAAAATGAATTAGATTACAGTATTAAAATAAATGAGTTTGAAGGCCCACTTGATTTATTACTTCATTTAATAAAACAATCTAACATTGATATATATGATATATCCATAACAGAAATTACCAAAGATTATTTAGATTATATTAATAAAATGCAAGAATTAAATATTGATGTAGCATCATCATATTTAGTCATGGCGAGTGAATTAATGGTTATTAAATCTAGGTCATTACTTCCAACCAACAATGAAGAAACAATCGACAGTGAAGAAGAATTAACCAAAGAAAAACTAATATCAAAATTAGTAGAATACCAAAAATATAAAGAAGTAACTAGTTATTTTAAAGAATACGAATCAAAAAGAAAAAAAATATATATTAAATTACCAGAAAATATTAATAACTATAATGTAGACACCACCCAAATGAAAGGTCAAAGTAATGTTGACATTTTACTCGAAGCCTTTAAAAGTTTCTTAGAAAGACAAAAGTACATGAAACCTCTTAATACTAAAGTCACAAAAAAAGAGTATAGTGTAAAAGTTAGAAAAGAAGAAATATATAATATTTTAAAAAAAGAACATACCATAAAGTTTAGCAATTTATTTGATAAAAAAGAAAAAGATTATATAATTGTAACGTTTTTAAGTATATTAGAAATGGCTAAAGATAACACCTTAAAAATAGAACAAAAACATAACTTTGATGAAATTATTTTGAGTTTAGAAAGTAAGTGATATTATGAATTTAGAAGGAGTATTAGAAGGATTACTATATATAGAAGGAGACGAAGGCTTAACCATTAAAGACATATCTCGTATTTTAAAAATAAGTGAAGAAGATGCTAAAAAGTTAATCATATCACTTAAAAATAAATATGAAAACATCGACCGAGGCCTTAGAATAAAGTACCTAGGAAATGCCTTTAAACTAAGCACAAAAGAAGAACATATTTCATATTTCCAACAATTAATTGATACCGAAACAGGAAACACCCTATCCCAACAAGCCTTGGAAACCCTAGCAATTGTCGCATATAATGAGCCAATTACAAGAGTAAAAATAGACGAACTAAGAGGTGTAGATACATCTTATCAATTAAGAAAACTTATTGCCAAAGGATTTATCAAAGAATGTGGCAAAGCCAATTTACCAGGAAGACCAACACTATATAAAACAACATCTTTATTCTTAGATTATTTTGGAATGAGTACAATAGAAGACTTACCTAAAATAGAAATAGAAGAAGAGATAGATAATGAACAAGATTTATTCATCTCAAATTATAAGGAGATTTAGTATGGAAATAATTGAAATAATTAATAAAAAAAGAAAAAATATTGAATTAAACGAAAGAGAAATCAAATTCATAATAGAGGGTTATGTCAAAGGAACTATTTGTGATTATCAAATGAGTGCCTTACTCATGGCAATATGTATTAATGGAATGAGCACTAGTGAAATTAATTATTTAACTAAATACATGATTTTAAGTGGCAAAACAATCGATACTAAATCAATAGGAAAACACGTGTTAGATAAACATTCAACAGGAGGAGTAGGTGATAAAACTACCTTAATCGTTGTTCCAATTGTTGCATCCCTAGGGGTCAATGTTCTAAAAATGAGTGGCAGAGGACTAGGACATACAGGAGGCACCGCGGATAAATTAGAATCCATCCCAGGTTATACTATTAACATAACCGAAAAGAAATTTATAAGCCAAATAAAAAAGATACACTGTGGAATTGCCACCCAAACAAAAGACATAGTCCCAGCGGATAAAAAAATATATGCCCTAAGGGATGTAACTGGTACAGTTGAAAGTATTCCTCTAATAGCATCATCCATTATGAGCAAAAAAATAGCCTCTGGAGCAACTGATATAGTTATAGATGTAAAAGTAGGTAAGGGAGCATTGATAAAAAACATAGAAGATGCTAAAAAATTATCTCATATCATGATAAATATAGGTAAATACTATAATAGAAAAGTAATATGCATCCTAACTGACATGAATACACCACTTGGCACACATATAGGAAATAGTTTAGAAGTAGAAGAAGCCATTCAAGTATTAAAAGGCCATGGTGAAAAAAAATTAACTAAACTATGCATAACCCTAGCCACTTATATGGTACATTTAGGATTAGAAATCTCCCTAAATGAAGCTAAAGAAAAAGTAGTAGCATCTTTAGAAAATGGCAATGCTTTAGATAAATTCTATGAATTAATTAAATATCAAGGTGGCGACATTGATAAATTGCCAAAAACTAAATATAAATATGAAGTATATTCCACCATCAATGGTTTCTTAACTAATATAGATGCCTACATGTTAGGAGAATTTTGTAAAACCATTGGAGCAGGAAGAGAAAAACTAAATGACACCATTGATTATTCTGTAGGCATTACCATTAACAAAAAAATAAACGATTACATTAATACTAACGACTCATTATGTACAATATATAGTAATAAAATCATTGCATCCTTTGAAAATGTCTTAACCGCCTTTGAAATAACTTCAAAAAAAACCAAAGAAAAAGATATTATTATAGATATTATTAAGTAGGAGGAATTTATGAAATATACATATGAACTAATTGCTATATTCAATGATGGTGATAAAAAAGTAGTAAAAAAAAGTAATAAAAATATAAATGAAATAGATGAGTTTACTTCACAATTTAATAATAAAAGAGAACTAATTAACCATTTAGAAGATCTTTTTGATAAAGTCATCTTCGATGCCAAAATAAAATATACTTATTTAATCGGGGAAACAAAAACAGAAAAAACATTAGATATAGTATATAAAAATGATGTATTCGATACTAAAGAATTAATAGAAAAATATAGTAATTATTTAAGAAAAAGCAGTAATATCAATGAACTTAGAAGATTTATATACATGTTATATTCTAAAGTAAGTGTTAATGTAAAAGAGAGTCTCATTGAAGAAATAAGAAATGACCTAGAGATTGAAGTAACTAAATATCTAAATACTTATCGAAAAAAAAGAGATGTATACTTTAAATTAAAAAAAGATGGCATCAAAGTTAAAAATAAAGTAGTAAAAAATAATTTCAAACATGATACTATGGAAGAACACGTAAGCAAATTTGAAAGCAATAATAATGAGATTGATGATATTTTAGATACATTAGATTTAGATGAAATATTTTCAGTATATGATATAGAAGATTTAAAAAGTGTTAGAAGCAAACTAACAGATAAACCATTAGTCGATGGTCTATACAAAGATAAAGGCAAAAAAAGATGAACAATAATAATAAATATAACACCTATTTAAATAATTTTATTTCTTATTTAACAGATAACAAAAGATATTCCCCTTATACAATTACCAGTTATAAAAAAGATACATATGATTATTTAGAATTTCTAAAAAAAAATAATATAGATATAAAAAACAGTAATTATAAAATAGTAGAAGAATATTCTAAGTATTTATATAAAAAAAAATTATCCAAAAGATCTATTGCCAGAAAGTATAGCTCAATTAGAACATTCTATAATTACTTAGAAAAAAATAATATATTAGAAAATAATATTTTTAACTTATTAGAAAATCCAAAAAAAGAAGAAAAACTACCTCGCTTTATTAATGAATACGAATTAGATAAAATGTTTGAAATACCGGATAATAGCCCCAAAGGACAAAGAGACAGGTTAATACTAGAATTGCTTTATGGAACAGGAGTTAGAGTTAGTGAACTTGTTAACATTAAGATTAATGATATTGATTTTAACAATAATTCTATTAAAGTAAGAGGTAAAGGTAATAAAGATAGATATGTTTTTTATGGAAAATATTGTAAAGAAGCAATAAATAATTACATAAAAAATGGTCGTATTAGTTTATTAAATGGTAAAACATGTGATTATTTACTATTAAATAGATTTGGAAAAAACATTTCAGTTGTTAGTATTAGAAAAATATTAAATGAAATTATAAATAAATGTAGCCTAGATATAAAAATATCACCCCATGTATTAAGACATACTTTTGCCACTCATTTACTTAATGAAGGAGCAGATATAATGCATGTAAAAGAATTACTTGGTCATAGTTCCTTATCTACTACTAGTATATATACCCATGTTACTAATGAAAAAATAAAAGAGGTTTACTATAAAACACATCCTAGAGCAAAAGAATAAAAGACAAAAATATAATTAATAATTGCCTTTTGTTCTATTTTTTTTATATAAATAACACTTCTTATCATGTGAATAAATAATTCCCACAGCCTGTAAATATGAATATATAATAGTAGATCCTACGAATTTCATACCTCTTTTTATTAAATCTCTTGAAATAGAGTGAGACAAATTATTTGTTACTTTACCTATTTCATAAAACAATTGATTATTAGTAAATGTAGTTAAATAGTTATAAAAACTACCATATTCTTCTTGAATACTCTTAAATATCTTAGCATTATTAATACTAGCCTTTATCTTTAACTTATTTCTTATAATCTTATTATTTTCCAATAATTCCTTTATTTTCTTATCATCATAGAGGACAATCTTATCTATATCAAAATTATCATAAGCAATTTTAAAAGATTTTCTTTTATTTAAAATACATTCCCAAGACAATCCTGCCTGAAACGATTCTAATATTAATAATTCTAATAAATAATTATCATCAAAATTAGGAACTCCCCATTCCTTATCATGATATTCTACATATATTGGATTATTTAAATTACACCATTTACATCTTATCATATATAGTTCCTTTCTTAGAAATAAAAAACATACTCATATCATTTTTCCATGTGTTAAAATAGCAATCTTATTTTTAATTCCACCACCATAACCAGTTAAATATTTATCATCACTACTTATTATCATATTATCAAACTATAAAGGAGTATCTTATTTCCATATATAAGTCATTATTTATCCTAACTATTTTTTCATTTCTTTAAAACTATTTTATCATATTTTTTATATTATAAACCACTTAATTATTTATCTAACTAAGATAAATTATATTTATTATAACAAAAGAAAAAAATTTTTTTCTCGTTTTCGGTAAAATGTGCATTAAAAAAACAAAAAAACATGATATAATAACATTATCAATCAAACATTTTACAATAAATAAAAGGAGGAAATATCTTGAATCATAGAGATGAGAAAAAAAGAATATATGGACAAATAATATTTGAATTACGAGAAAAAAACAATATGACTCAGACGCGACTAGGGAATTTATTGGATATTAATAGTAATGCAATAAGTAAATGGGAAAATGGACTCACATTTCCAAACGAAGAAAATATTATTAAACTTAATAAAATATTTAATGTATCTATTGAAAATATTTATAACAATCGTATAAAACAGAATGGGAAAAATCTTAAAGTAAAAATATTGAAATTTATAGAAAAACATTTTATTTGTTTAATTTCTATATTCATAATTATTATTGTATTATTTATTATATTATTACTTTTTTATATTAACAACAAAGGTAAATGTAATTACTACAGTATTGAAAATACTAATTTTGAATATAACATCAATGGAAGTATAGTTGAGATGCCACATAGATTAATTATTTCTTTATCTAATATCACTTCAATCACTCCTAAAATTAGTTCTTCAAATTATGAAACAAGCATTTATATAAACGATATAATGATATACAAGATTGGAGATATAGAGGATACAAAAGAAAAAAGCATTAGTTTAAATGAATATTTACAAAGTATAAATATTAATCTATCAAATGAATTGATGTTAATTAAAAAGGAAAACTTAGATGGAAAACAATTAATTATTAAAACTAGTTATATAGTGAATAATGAAATAAAGGCAATCAAAATGAAGTTTTTAATTAGAAAAGCTTTTAGTAATAATAAATTATTTTATTGTTTTTAGAAACAAGCAATTTTATATAAATTATGTTTATTTCTTTAATATTCTTAAATTATTCCTAAAAAATTCCTATAGTTTCTTATTTTTATACTTATTAGGTTGTTCCATTTATTACTAATAAATGTTATATTTAATTTAGAAAAGAACAACAAGCATCTTTCTTCTTACTTATTATTCTTTTAATTCCTTTACACAAAAAAGCAAAATTTTATAATTATATACCGAAATAAACTAGTTATGGTGGTTCATCTTTGTTTTCACTACTTGCATCAAGTTCTTTTAATAGTTTAAATTCTTGCTTATATTTCAATGTATAAAAAAAAGTTGAATCTAACACAACTCCCTGTTTAAAGTAGTACACATTATTCACATATTACTAAAAATATTGTTAAGCACTTCAAATGAATATAATATTTAATCTAATGGTATTCATATTTCCATACAATATTTAAACTATTATAATGAAATATGAATTGTAAAATCTATTTCAACAAGAAGAGAACAATTGAATCTAGTAATAATGTTATTTCATAACTGCAGGTATGAAATATCGTTTATTATAAAATATAGGAAAGGAGAAATATTATGATGAAAAAAATAATATGTATCACCAGCATTTTCTTAGTAATTTCAACATTTACAATAAAAAGAGTTGCAGCAGACACGATTGCTTATCCTTATGAAGCCACAGTGCAAAGCAGAAAAACAGGCTATACAGTTTACGAAACAGCTAGATCTAATTATGTGTATACTTTAAATATGTTAACTAATTCTTCAGGCAGAGCGGCTATTCATTCATATTATCAAACAAAATATAATGGTAGAGATGTTACTGTTGGAGAAGAACTTGTACTTGATGGAGCTGGCAATATAGGAACATCTTTATGGAAACCTACAGGTGTTAATTCAAATCCTTCAGGCTTTAACATTACCAATAGAAAAAATTGTATAGGAAATAATGTTACTTCTAATTATTGTATTATAGAAGGTAGCAAATATCGTTTAAAATTAGAAAATCAAAATTGGTTATATCATTTCAATATCAGAGGCCAGTTTATCTTTTCAAATTAAATTATATAAATTTTTTAGGGAGAAGTTAATTCTTCTTCCTAAAATATTATGAGGTATTTATGAAAAAAAGAGAAATAAAACAAAAATTTTGCAGTAAATTTACTTTATTATTGCTAGTATTATCTTTTTTAGTATTTTTAATAGCTTTTATTTTAATAAAGAATGAATTCTATTATTTTAGTATAAATTATTTAACAAATTACTTAAACTATTACATATCTAAATATTTAAATGGATTTGTTAATGATTTAATTGTAGATGGAAAAGTTTTATTGTATGTAGAAAATGATTTAATTAATATTTATTCAGCATTATATATTTATATTGTTTCATTTAATACCATTATATTTAAAATCTTTACCTTTATTTTTCCTATTTTAGTTTTTTATAACAGTAATTCTGTAATTTATAGTGAATTATATCATAAGTTTTCTATTCCAAAAATAACTAGAATTGGAATAAATACATATATTAATAATACTTTAATAGTTAATGCCATATACTATGGATTATTAACAATTATTCCTAGAATTATATATTTTCTTCTTCTTTCTATATTTTTTCCATTAGGAATATCATCCACTCATTATATAGCATATTCCAGTTTTATATCACCCTCTTTTCCATATATTGGTTATATCTCAAATCCATATGTCTTGATATTGTTAGATTTAATCATGGCTTTTATATATGGAATGATTATATATTTTATTTCAGTTCTTATTATATCTTTAACAAAAAATAAACCATTATCATATTTGATATTTCTATTTTCTATATCTGTTTTATCTTTAGTGCCAATTCTTTTTAAACAACCACCATTTATTTTTTATAACTCCTTATTTAATTATTTTTCTCATATAGAAATAACAACCCATATAAATTTTCTTATTCCCCATATAATATTATTTATTTTCCTAATTATATTATATTTAATTAATAAAATTATTTTAAAGAAAAAAGTGGAGGAAAACATATGATAAATATGTTTATAAAATTGCTTAAAAATAAGTATTTTATTATTTGGATAATTATATTTCTTTTTATATTATTCTTTCTATATAATCCTTCATTAAATTATCAAAAAACACACATAGAAATAATAGATACCAATGAAATACTTAATATATTTTATCAATATTTATTACCTATGTCATTTTATGAAAATGATATCCTAATCTCTTTATTAACAGATTTATGTTATATATCAATAGTTATTTATATAGTTGTTAATTTTGTTTTTTTCTTTTTTACTTATTCTTCCTCAATTACTTTAACTAGAATTGATAGAAAAAAATGGATATATAATATATTAAAAATAAATATCTTATTTTCTATGTTAATTACTTTTATATATATTTTATTTTTCATACTATTATGTATATTGAATAATATAAACATATCTATAGACTTTAAAAATATAATTCCAATAATATATAAATTCCTTATTACAATAATTATGCCAAATACGTATTTACTTTTTTATATTAAAACAGATAGTGAAGTGTTATCTTTAGGATTTTCAATAATAACATATGTTTTATTAGAATTTTTAATAAAGTCTACATACAATATGCTAACTTATACTTTTAATTATATATTTATAGTTATTATATTATTTATTTTTCTTTATATTTGTATATCTTATTTAATTCTTATTTTATTTAAAAGGAGGGATTTTTAATGAATAAAAAGAAAATAATTTCTATTAGAGGACTAACTAAAGAATTTGATAATATTAAAGTAGTAAATAATGTAAATTTAGATATTTACTCTAATTCAATCGTAGGTATTATTGGAAGAAATGGTTCTGGTAAAACAGTTTTACTAAAAATGATAGCCAAGTTATATTTTCCTACCGCAGGAAATATTGAATATTCTAAAGATTTAAGTCTTACAAATGATTTTGGATTCTTAATTGATGTTGGCTTTCTCGATAATGAAACAGGATTTAGTAATTTAAAAACTTTAGCACTGTTAAAAAATAAACTTGATGATGATGATATTAAAGAAATATTAAAGTTTGTACTTTTAGATGCCAAAAGTAAAATTAAATATAAGAATTATTCAACAGGAATGAAGCAAAAACTTAAAATTGCTCAATCCTTAATGGAAAACCCTAAAGTGTTAGTCCTAGATGAACCATTTAATGGATTAGATAAAGAGAGTGTAGATTATTTTAGAAAAGTTATAAAGAATTTAAAAAAGAAAGGCGTTTCAACAATAATAACTAGTCATATTCAAGAAGATATTGATTTATTATGTGATGAAGTATATGAAATGTCTAATGGAGTATTAAAAAAATATGAAAAAAAAGAATACAAAAAAAGAAAATAAATTTTTAATATTTATTTTAATAATTATTATATTTTGTTTATGTTTATTCTTCTTAATAAAATATATAACTAAAGAAATAGAAGAATATAAATTATATGATGACTATACAAAAGCTAACCAAGTTATGTTGCTTTCTTTTAATAAAAATTTTGATATTTTTTTTACAAGTATTAGAGCAATACAAGCATCTAATTATGATAAAAAATTATCTAAAGGGGATATAATATTTGATTTTGCTAATTACCATATGATACCAATATTAGATTATATGAAAAAACCTACTAATAATGAAATATTAATCACTAACTTTTCTTTATTTACAGATTTTTTAGCCAACTATAATATGGCTACAATTGATGATCGAGAAAACATATTAATAAAACAAAAAAACAATACTTATTATGTATATAAGAATAAAAAATATAAATATAGTATTAAAAAAGAAGTAATAAGTAGAGAAGCCTTAGAAGAATTATATAATCAGTACTTAGAATCAATTAAAGAATTAAATGTATCTAGCAATTTTATAAATAGATTATTAAAAGAAACTAAAATAAGTAAAAAATATACTTATCATACATTGCTTTCTAAAATAAATAAAGATTATTTAGAATTTTATCAAGAATATGAAGAATTAGTTTTAGATGTAATAGGTAAAGATATAGGGGATTTTGTAGATTATTTATCTTATATAGTAGTTGTCGATCCCGAAAGGAAAACCCCACCTGTTTTAACAAAAAAATTGCAAACCAAAACATTAAGATTAGATTTTGAATTTACAAGACTTGATAGGATCTATGTACCTTATTCTAAATATTATAAATATTCTTATCAATTAAATCTTAATAGTATCTGGGAACAGTTAAAACAGCAGAAGTTTCCTATGTTATATTGTTGAATAGTAAGATGGTATAAGATATAAACAATATTAATTAATGTAAAAAAACATAATATAATATTAATGGATAATTTACTAAGAATAAGGTGAAATGTGAAAAAATTTATCTGATGAACAAGAATAAAAGAGTATTTGATTTTGTTTATATCTCTTTACATTAATAATATTATTAAAAGGAGAAAATTCTAATAGTGATATTAGAAGCATCGATTTAAACAACCCCAAATATTTATATCAGCAATTTTTTTCTTTTGCATATCGTATTAAAATATTTGTTTCATATGTTGCAAAACTTCTTCCTGAATTTCATGTATTATCAAAAAGAAACTAATTGTTACTATCTAAAAACCATCTTTAGATGATATTAATATAACTTCTAAATTAGGAAATTTTTGTTTTATGTAAGTTTTCTTGCTTACATGTTAATGGTGCCATAAAGGTTGAAGTCGGACAACCTCTAATTATTTAAATTGTAGGTTGTAATAAACTACTAACTGATATAAATATACCACGGAAATATAAAAAAATAGTAAAAACATTTATTTTAGTAAATCTTGGCAAAGTATTGACTTTTACCGAGATTTACTTTAAAATTATATTAGGTGATGAAAAATGATTTATAGTTATGAAGATGTTATTTCTAAATATAAAAATAATTATCAATTAAATAAAGCTTTAAAAGATAAAAAAATATTTAAAATTGAATCAGGAATATATTCAAGTCAAGAATTTGTTAATTATTTACTAATTATTAGCAAAAAATATCCTAATGCTGTTTTTACTTCCGATAGTGCTTTTTATTATCATAATTTAACTGATGTAATTCCTCAAAAATACTACCTTGCCACGAATAGAAAGGCAAGTAAAATAATGGATAATAAAGTAAAACAAATATATGTATCAGAAGACAAGTTTAATATTGGGGTTACTACAATAAAAGTTGATGGAATTAAAATTAAGATATATGACAAAGAAAAATTATTGATAGAACTGGTAAAAAATAGTAAAAATATTCCTTTTGATTATTATAAAGAAATTATAAATAATTATAGAAGTATTAGTGATAAACTTGATATGAATAAATTATCTGATTATTTGAACTATTATAAAAATGATATTGATTTATTTTTAAAAATACAAAAGGAAGTTTTTTAATGAATTTACAAGAAATGATACAAAAGTACATAAAAAATGGTTATTCAGATGAATTTGCTTCTTCAAAAGTGTCCCAAGATTTAATACTAACAGCTATAGCAAATAGTAAATATAATCAAAATATTACTATTAAAGGTGGAGTTGTTATGCATAATCTATCAAATGATAAGCGTAGAGCAACTCGTGATTTAGATTTAGATTTTATAAAATATTCTCTAGATGATAATTCTATTAAAAACTTTATTAATGAATTAAATAAGTCTATTAATTATATTAATTTTGAAATAATAGATGAAATTATTCCATTACACCATCAGGATTATAAAGGTAAAAGAGTATTTTTAAAGATTAAAGATAACTATAAAAATGAAATTGATACAAAGTTAGATATTGGAGTTCATAAATTATTTGAACTTGAGCAAGAGCAATATATGTTTGATTTTAGTATTATTAATCTTGGAGCTAATTTATTAATTAATTCTCCAGAACAAATTTTTACTGAAAAAATGAAATCTCTTTTAAAATTTAATATTAGATCAACTAGATATAAAGATATATTTGATTTTTATTATTTAATAGATAATAAACTACTTAATAAAGAAAAACTTGAAAAATGTTTTAAAATTTTGATTTATGATGATAAATCAATCAATGTTAATAATGTAAAAGACTTGATTAATCAATTTGAAAAAATTACTAGTTCAAGATTATATAAAATAAATCTTAATAATCCAAAATATAATTGGTTAGATAAAAATATAGATGACGTAATTGGTAAAATTAAAAATTATTTAATAACCACGGAAATAGTAACTATTTAATGATAAAATACACTAATAATTAAGCATATTTTTATTACTATATTATTAAGCAGGATAAGGGAATTGATAGCACCACCTTAATTTATTATATATAAATAAAGACTTTATAGTGCTATCATTTGTTATTTTGCACTTACAAAATTGAGTTAAAATACGGAAGAACTCTACCATACTTTTATTTAACTCAGTTAATTAAAGTGGTTACGAGGTTATATTTTACTTCCAACAGTTGGATATATACTTTAAAATGTTGAATGAATCTTGAATGTTACAAATTAGTGATAAAAATCTGTTAAAATCGTGATATAATTACATAGATGGAACAGATAAATAGTAATTTGTCGTACTGAGGAGTAGTTTATGGGATTTACTTTGTATTTGTTAACAATATATTTATTCTTATTTGTTGCTGATGTATTAGCATTTATAAAAGGAAAAGAAAAAAACAGATGATACCTTTTATAGTAATTACTACGATAATAATAATTAGTATAATAATTTTTGGCTATTTATGGATTACATCACCAATGTAATATAATTGTTAGAAAATAATATTCTTGGAGTTAGAAGTGGTTTAAATATGAAATATAAAAGTGAAATAGTAATTATATCAATAATAACTATATTGATATTATTTTTAAAATTGATAAATGTGTTTCAAATTGAAAATGGTTTAGGCAATCCTTTTTCTATTGTTTTAATGATAATTTGTTTTAGTCTTGTTACTATATTTATTCAAAAAAATATAGATAGAAATTATAGAATAAATAAATTAAATTATCAAAACTTAAACATTTTAAAATATATATCTTCAATTTTAATCATCATATTACATTTGCATCCATTTCTTAACTCTTCAAACGAATTAGATTTAGCATTTAATAATATAGTTACAAGAATATGTGTTCCTATATTTTTTATAATAACTGGCTATTTTGTTGCCAAAAAGGAGAAAGTAAATAAAAATTATATAAAAGAATACATAAAGAAAACAATACCATTATATTTTGTTTGGAGTTTGTTGTACATACCTGTAATAATAGGCACAATAATTCAGTATATGCCAATCATAAATGAGTATATATTAAAAATCAATATTACTTTACCCTTACTAATTATTCTATCAATAATATTATTACCTATTATAGTGTTGGTCGCTTTATGCTATACAGGAGTTTATTATCATTTATGGTATTTTCCTGCAATAATATTTTCTTTGATTGTTTTAAAAAAACGGAAACAAAAATTTAATATAAAATATTTATTAATAATTTCCTTTATATTATTATTATTTGGGGCAACAGAAACTTATTATGGGGTTTTACCATTATCAATAAAAAGAATATTATCTTATTACTATAATATTTTCTTTACCACTAGAAACTTCTTATTCTTTGGATTATTTTATGTAGTATTAGGTTATTATGTAGGTACAAAGGAAAAGGCATATTCAAAATATTGTTTTCTTAAATTAATTGTTTCATTTTTCTTATTAACTTTTGAAGCAATATTATTACATGATACTGATAGACTCAATAGTAACATTTTATTATCTTGTATACCATTAACTTACTACTTATTTATTTCATCTATTTATATTACTAATAGCATGAAATTAAATTTCCAATTTGGTACTTATTCTAAATATTATTATTTAATACATCCTATGGTAATTTTTGTTATATCTTTGTTGTATAAAAATATAAATAATTATCCATATCTAAGCATTTTGATAGTGATATTGATTACACATATTACTTCAGCTTTAATAATTAAATTAAAGAAAAAAAACAAAAGGTTAATTATTTAACAAATTACAATTTGTTGATTGAATTAGTTTGAAATACAACTAATCTTTTTATATAATAAAATTTATATTAAAAAAACTAACTATTTCTAGCTAGCATTTATTACTACTCGAAAAGTTCGAGCTTTCTATCAATCTGGTGCTTGTGGTGGGAATCGAACCCACACATTATTGCTAATACTGGATTTTGAGTCCAGCGCGTCTACCAGTTCCGCCACACAAGCATATATCAATTATAACACAGAAAACAAAAAATGTATAAAAAAAAGATAACTTTACTAAAAAAAATATCTAATTACTATTTTTATAAATAACCTTAAATCCTTTTTCCCATTTTCTAATTACCTTATTTACTTCTTCCGTTGGCAATTCATTATATTTAATTCTAGCCTGAACCACCTTATTATCCTTCACTTCAATAGTAACAAATGACTTATTCACATCATTCTTCTTTCTCAAAAAATATATTTGACAAATATTCTTAGCAATATATTCACCATAAGTTTTCACACAATTAGCCTGCATCTCACTTTCCTCAATCAAACTCTCAACAGAATCAGCCGGATATATAATATAATCATCATCCTCATAAGTATTTAACGATAATAACCTTGCTGTCTCAAAAATTTTATTCTCGATATCTGGATTCTTTAATATAGTCATTTGCAAATATAACTTATCATGTTCTAGCATCAAATCTAAAGGGAATAACACCTTCTTATCCTTTAAATTTAACCCTAAAAAACTAGCATAACTAAGATAATCATAATACTCATATATATAACCATAAGCTAATTTATTATTATCAAAATATTCCTTAAGCCTCTTTAAATTAACCGAAGTTATTTTTAATATACATTCAAAAGTATATAAATCACTACTAATAAATTTAATCACATTAATATCTTCATGAGGATATAATCTCAAAGCACATAATTCATAATAAGAAATATCATTTCTAATCATAAAAGGGTATAGAGTTTTAGAAACTCCAAATATCTTTTCAAAATTCTTCTCATATTTAAAATAATTCACACTAGTAAAAGCCAACTGATACAATTTCATTTTAATTAAATATTCAAACTCCCTATAACATATTGGATTAATTGTTAACATCTTTAAATCATAACTATCATTTTTACTTAAATAATCCATTGCTTCCCATATAAAACTATACTTATAACAAGTATTCTTAAGTTCTTTTAGATTATCTACATACAAATAAGCATCATATGGAGTTTCAAAAAAATTAATCATTTTATCCGTAACATCATTAAAATTATCTATATCATTTAAACATTCAATTGCCTCTTTATAAGCAATATAGTCATTATTAATAACATCAGTAATACCATCTTCCTCAATAAAATAAATATTAGAAATATCTAAACTGCTTGTTTTATTCAAATAAGAATATGGCATTATATAAGAAATAGTCTCCCTAATAAAATATAAATAAATACCATTTTCCGTTACATCAAAAAAAATATAATTAGCCTTAATGTCTTTTAAATCATCATTAAAAATACTAACCTCATTTACATTAATAACATCTAATTTATTACTTATTACATGCTTAACATGACACTTATCACAGTAATAATTATTATCTAGTTTTTGTAAACACTTACTACATAAATGATTTTTAGTTTTTATTTCATAAATAATTCTATTATTTGAAGTATTAGTAATATATTCCCTTATCTTGCTAGGAATATCATTTATATTCTTAATATAATTAATATCTCTAGTTATCTTATTAAAACCCTTATCATATTTTAATTGATACATACTAACACCTTCTTGGTTTTATCTTACATTAACTTTATAAATTTTACAAGCATTATTTTTATAATAAATTAATAATCATACACTTTTGCTATTGCCCTTTAGTGCTCAGTTTTAATTTAATAAAATATTAAGATTTTGTTAATAAAAAAATAAAGTATATAACTTTTGCTGTGATATAATGTAAATATATTTAGATGGGAGAATAGTATGGAAATTTTAAAAGTAAAAAATTTATGTAAAGTATATGGAAAAGGCAGTACCAAAGTCATTGCCCTTGATGACATCAATTTCAGTGTTGAAAAGGGAGAGTTTGTATCCGTAATTGGCTCCTCTGGAAGTGGGAAGAGCACCTTATTACACATTCTCGGAGCAGTAGACAAACCAACTCTAGGTCATGTCTATATAGATAAAGAAGACATATTTAAGAAAAATGACAATGACCTAGCCATCCTAAGAAGAAGAAAAGTAGGCTTAATATATCAATTTTACAATTTAATACCAATTCTAAATGTCGTTGAAAACATTAGCCTACCAGTCCTCTTAGATAATAAAAAAGTAGATAATGCCTACTTAGAAGAACTACTTGATTTACTCGATTTAAAAGCCAGAAAAAATCATTTACCTAACGAACTATCAGGCGGACAACAACAAAGAGTAGCCATAGGAAGAGCCTTAATGGCAAGACCTAGCATCTTACTTTGTGATGAACCAACAGGAAACCTAGACACCAAAGCCAGTTTAGAAATAATGAATCTCCTTAAAATAGCCAACACCAAGTATAATCAAACAATCATCATGATTACCCATGATATGAACCTCACCAAATATGCAAATCGTATCATTGAAATAAAAGATGGAAAAATAGTAAGTGATAGGAAAGTGATTAAAGATGAAGATACTAAATAAACTTACTATTAAAAACTTGCTCAAAAATAAAAAAAGAACAATTGTATCAATCATAGGAATCATGCTATCCACAGCCCTAATGGTAGGAATTGGACTATTATGTTCAACCTTTAGAGAACTAATGATAAAAGAAATACTTGATAAAACAGGCAATTACCAAGTAAGCATAAGTGAAGTGAATCCATCAAAATTAAAATATCTAACTAACAATAAAAAAATAGATAACTATTATTACTCAACAAACCTAGGCTATACCAGATATTATGAAAGTGATAATACATCCAAAATATATTACTTTTTACTTGGAGGAAATAATAATTACCTAAAAAAATTAAAAATAACAGAAGGAAGACTACCAAATAATAATAAAGAAGTAGTATTATCAAATCATATCTTCTCTTATAGTGATATTACTTATAAAATAGGAGATACTATCTATTTATCTAAAGGCAAAAGAATATTTGAAGGAGAAAATCTAGGACAAGAAATAAGTTATCAAGAAGGAGAAGAATTAATTACCGAACCTGCTATACCATACACAATAGTCGGATTCTGTGAAAGAGCAAATGCAACATTTGAACCATACCATGCCCCAGGATTTAGCATATTTACCAAAGAAAATGAAATAAATACTGCTAACAGTATAAACATATATTTAAATTTAAAAAATACAAAAAACATAAGAAAAACCTTTAATAACATTGCTACAAAATTAGATATTGATGCTAGTAAAATTAATTATAACGAAAAATTATTAGCCGTATATGGACAAAGTAAATATAGCAACATCAATAGTTTTCTAACTAGCTTCATGATAATATTTCTATCTATCATATCAGTAGCCTGCATTTTTGTTATCTATAATTCCTTTGCCATTTCAGTAATGGAAAGAAAAAAACAATTTGGATTATTCTCTTCCGTTGGAGCCACCAGCAAACAACTAAAACTAAGTGTCCTTTACGAAGCCTTAATCCTAGGAATAATAGGTATCATCATCGGCATTATAAGTGCCTATATAGGTATTTATGCAGTAGTCTTAACCATGAGTATCCTATTAAAAGATATAATACCATATCAAATAGAATTAGTAACATATCCTATATTTGTAATCATACCAATTATATTCATGGCCTTAGTAATAATAATTTCAGCATACATACCAGCCAAAAAAGCAAGTAAAATATCCCCAATCGAAGCTATTAGACAAAATACTGATATTCAAATAAATAAAAAGAAAATCAAAACATTAGGAATAGTAAAAAAAATATTTGGTATTGAAGGTGAAATTGCTCTAAAAAATATCAAAAGAAATAAGAAAAAATATCGTATTACCATTATCTCATTATTTATTAGCATTGTAACATTCATCTCTTTTTCTACCTATTTAGATTTAGGAACCAAAACCACCGAAGAATTTATTGGTACCACCCCATATGATATTAGTATTTACATGAATAATTATAATACCAAAGATAATGAATTAATTAACCAAATAATAAAAGATAAAAGCACTACTGATTATATCAAAACTACCTCATTTGTCATTCCTATGAAAACACTAAACAACAATAATCTAACTAACGAATACCTAAAAAATACCGACATTAACCCAAATAGAGAAACGGACTTTGTAACATTCATCTCTATTGATAATAAAAGTTATAACCAATATAAAAAAGAAATTGACATGAAAGAAGACAAACTAATAGTAACCACTACATATAATAAAATGAATTATACAAACGGTAATAGGAAATATAAAAAAATAGATAAATACACAAATAAATTTAATAGTATAACATTGTGTACCAACAGTGAAAAAGATTACCTCGAATTAACTAAAGAAGAATTAAATAAACTATGTAATATAGAAATAAAAGATATATATAAAACAAGTATTTATCCAAAATTTTTAGAATATTATAGTGCATATCTAAATACAATTATAATCACAAACGAAAAAACATTTGAATATTACTATAATCTATTAAATAAACCAAATATCATAGCAACAACCTATTTAAATACCAACGACTCTAAAAATATAGATAAACTAAGTGAAAACCTAACTAATTACAGTTATTATGAAAACCTAAAAGAAAGAAAAAAACAAGAAACAAATATTATTATCATAATAAAAGTATTATTATATGGCTTTATTAGTTTAGTAACCCTAATTGGTATCACCAGTGTCTTTAACACCATCAATACCAGCATAATGTTAAGAAAAAAAGAATTTGCCGTATTAAGAAGCCTAGGATTAACTAATCATGGTTTTAACAAAATGATTTTCTTTGAAAGTATTATGTTTGGAATAAAATCATTATTTTATGGAATCATCGTAGGAACATTACTATCATTTATTATAAATAATAACATGAATAAACTAGTAAGTGGTGAATTCTACTTACCAACAAAAAGCATAATCATTAGCACTTTAGGGGTATTTATCATAGTATTAATAACAATGTTTTATAGTGTCAAAAAAATCAAACACGAAAACATTCTTGAAGCCATAAGAGAAGAAAATATTTAAAATTCTTCTTTTTTCATATAATTATATAGGGGAGGGGATTTATGAGATTACCTGATGTTAGTCCTAGAGTATTTACATGGTCGGCATTCATTGTAGGATATCTTTTAATTGATGACTTAGATTCTTCTGAGCAAAATGCATTGGGTAATTGGTTAATGTTAGCCTCTCAAGTATTATGCACAAATGCCAGTGATCATTTTGTCAAAGAAAGAAGAACCATAGCCAATACCATACCAAGTAAAGAAAGTGATTTCACTATCGAAATGCTTACCAAGATGCGTAATGCCATAGATAAAGAAATTAATAATATAAAAAAAATGTAACTATTCAACAGTTACACTTTTAGCAAGATTTCTTGGCTTATCAATATCTAAATTCTTCATCTTAGCAACCTCATAAGCTATTAATTGCAAAGGAACAATTGTAATTAAAGAATTAACTAAATTATGTAAATTACTTACAACAATCTTACTATCATAGAAATCTCCATTTACATCTAACTTATCATTAGTAATTAAAATCACATTAGCCCCACGAGCTTTTACTTCCTTAATATTACTAATTGTTTTCTCATAAATTTTATCATCAGTTACAATTGCAATAACAGGTGTACCTTCTTCAATTAAAGAAATAGTACCATGTTTTAATTCACCTGCCGCATAACTCTCAGCATGAAGATAAGAAATCTCCTTTAACTTCAAACTTCCTTCCATAGCAAGAGCATAATCAACATTTCTTCCAATAAAGAAAATATCATTTTTATTATAAATCTGTTTAGCAATATCACTATAATTCTTATTAATCTCTTCCTTTATTTTACTAGGTAATAATCGATAATTATTAATAATATAATCAAGTTTATCCTTATCTATTAAATTCTTACTTACCCCAATATTTAAAGCAATCAAAGTAAGCATTAAAACTTGCATAGAATATGCCTTAGTAGTCGCCACTGCAATTTCAGGACCAGCATTAGTATATAATACATTATCACAAGCTCTAGCAATAGAAGATAAAGCAACATTAACAATACCTAAAGTATCAGCATTATTTTGCTTAGCAATATTAACAGAAGCTAACGTATCAGCTGTTTCTCCTGACTGAGATATTGCAATAACCAAAGTCTTATCATTTAAAAATAACTTTTTGTAGCGGTATTCACTAGCAAGATTAACACTTACAGGTATATCACCATATTCCTCAATTAAACTCTTACCAATCATACCAGCATGATAAGCACTTCCACAAGCCACAATATCAATCTTCTCATACTTATCAAAACAAGGCATCTTATTAATAATTGTATCCTTATTTTCCAAATACATATCAATTAATTTCTTAGCTAAATTATCCTGTTCGTGGATTTCCTTTAACATAAAATGTGAATATCCATTTTTAGTAATCTCATCTGCCTTATGATTAAAAGTAAGAATCTTTTTATCAACTAAAACTCCATCATTATAAACATTAACCTTATTATCTAAAATAACAACTTCATTATTATCTAAAACAATATATTTATTAGTTTCATTCAAAATAGCAAACACATCACTTGCTATATAATTACCATCATTAGAAACTCCAATAATTAAAGGACTATCCTTCCTAATAGCATATAACTTATCACTGCCATTAACTAAAATCCCAAGAGCATAACTACCTTTAAATTTTTCCTTTAACATACTCAAAGTCTTTAACATATCATGATTGTTCTTATACAAATAATCAATATAGGCACAAGCAATTTTAGTATCATTCTCAGTATCTATTTGATAACCATGATTAATTAATTCATTTCTTAATTCCTCATAGTTCTCAATAATTCCATTATGAATTAAAGTAATATCACCCACATGATGAGGATGAGCATTAACTTCATTTGCAACACCATGAGTAGCCCATCTCGTATGACCAATACCTAAATTACTATAATACTTATTATTAATACTTTCTTCAAGATTTACAAGCCTACCTTGTTTCTTTATAACTTTTATTTGATTATCATCCAAAAAGGCAATACCTGCTGAATCATAACCACGATATTCTAGGTTTTTTAAACCATCAATTAAAATTGGTATGCAGTTTTTTTTACCAACATATCCAACAATTCCACACATAAAATATTTTCCTTCCTTCTATGTGAATGATATATATTTTGTAGTAATATTGATTTTACCTTTTATTATATACCTAACGATATCACAAAACCGATAGAATACCCGCCGAAAAATCGATAATTCTATACCTCGTCTCCCTTTCGGGGCTGGCGCTTATAAGGAATAATCCTCCTTCATAATTCTCTTACTTACTACATTGTATAAAAAAAAATATTTTTTGTCCACTAAAAATGTATAATACTTTACATATTTTCATAAAATGATATAATAAATAATACGAAAGAGGGAAATTATGAATTTAAATGATGTGTATTTACATGGTATTTGTATATGTGATAATAATGATTTTACTGATACTTTTAGTATTCTAGAAAAAATATTACAATCAGGTAGTTTGTTATCTCTTTCCTTACAAGATAAATATGATCATGATAAAATCGGTTACAATGGATTAGAATATATATCAATATGTGATTTTACTAAAATAAATGATGTTTATAATAAGAAAAAAATATGTATCAATTATAATGCTTTTTCTTACCATATAAAAAGATCTTTAACTTTAGCCTTATCTAAAGAAAATATCGAAACTGTTAAACCAATATTATTAGAACCATATTTTATGAAAAGAAGAGGTGAAAGAGAAATACTTTTCCTAATAAATAAATCAACTAGAAAATTTTCTGATTATCCAGATGAACTAATGGTAAAAAACAGAATATCACTAAATAATTTAAAATTTATTACCATACCAGTTAATTATTTTATGAGTAATGAAAAAGAAGAAAATAGATACAACATGATAGTAGATTTACTAAGAAAAACAAGAACTATATTAAAAAAATATGATAAATTAGTACCATTATATGACTTAGATACAATGATTAACTTAGATGATAACATCAAAGTAAAAGAATTAATAAAAAGAAATAGTTAAAACACCTTGACAATAATATATAAAAATAGTAAAATTAACACATAAGAATAGCAAAAGAAGAAGGTGTTTAAAATGAATAGAATATATCCAATTAACTACAATATCCAAACATCTGTATGGGGGGAGCAGTATAAATATTCTATTATTTTAAATACTAAGAAAATAAATTTAAATGATAAACTAACTAATATTAGTACTTTTAAGTGCTAGTTTTTAGTTAGTTTTTTTGCT
>OIZL01000442.1_pt1 | contig 30963 bp, 35 predicted proteins | sample 1588541 | NCBI WGS metagenome assembly OIZL01 (sample SAMN03283285) | human gut metagenome | biome: human-associated habitat; material: feces | host: Homo sapiens | place: Peru | collected 2012 | reverse complement strand
TTGTTTTTTCAATTGTTTTTAGAGTTGCTGGTGGGTATACTTTTTCAACATTATACTTGTCTTTGATTTCTTGTTGTTTGTCATCTACTAAAGCTAGTAAGTCGTCTTTTGAATCTAGGAGACCTACTGATTTACCATTTAAGAATACTTCGTAAACGTTTTGTGGCTCGGTATTTGTTTTTCGATTTGAGCATATAAAAATTACGAATGCTCCAAGAATAATTGTTACTAGTAACGATATAATTATTTCTTTCGGTTTCATATTACCTTCCTTTATTTTTCTTCATTTTTCTTGATGTAATTTCTAAAGTTTGACATGTCTCTTTCAAAGAGTAGTTCGATAGTTCCTGTGCTACCGTTACGGTGCTTTCCTAGTATTAGTTCAGTAACAGATACGTTTGATTGTTCTGCCGCTGATTTATTGTAGTAGTCATCACGATATAGGAATGCAACTATATCTGCATCTTGCTCGATTGAACCAGATTCTCTTAAGTCACTCATGATTGGTCTTTTATTTTCACGAAGTTCTACAGAACGAGATAACTGCGCTAGTGCAATTACTGGTATTTTTAGTTCCATTGCCATTGTTTTTAGAGAACGTGAAATCTCAGATACTTCTTGTTGACGGTTTCCTTCGTATTTTGCTCCACCTTGGATTAGCTGTAAGTAGTCGATTACGACCATTGCTAGGCCTGGTTCTTTAGTTGCAAGTCTTCTACATTTTGCTCTTATTTCAGATACAGTCATACCTGATGAGTCTTCGATGTAAAGATGAGTATCTCCTAGTTCACTCATAGCTTCATTAACTTTACGCCAGTCGTTATGTTCTAGGCGTCCTGTTCTAAGTTTATTAAGTTCGATGCCACCAGCTGATGCAATCATACGCATTGCTAGTTGTTCAGCATTCATTTCCATGTTGAATATAGCAACACTTTTTTTAGTACTTATAGCTGCGTTTACGGCTAAATTTAAACCAAAGGCAGTTTTACCCATTGCTGGACGAGCTGCTAGGATAATAAGTTCGTTTGGATGGAAACCACTGGTCATTTTGTCTAAATCATAGAAGCCAGATGGTACACCAGTTATATCAGTTTTATTTTTAGCTAGACGCTCTAATTCTTCTTGAGTTGAGCGAATAACTTCACCTATTGATTTAAATTCGCCAGCTTTACGGGCTTTAGTAACACTGAAGATTCTTTTTTCTGCGTCATCTATAATGTCATTGGTATCTGATTCTTCATTGTAAGCGTTGGTTGTAATATTGGTTGTTACATCAATAAGTTTTCTTCTTAAGGCTTTATCTCTTACTATATCAATATAATAATCAACGTTTGCCGCGGTTATTACTGAGTCTATTACATCACTTAAATACTCAATACCACCAATGATATTAATTGAGCCTTTTTTTTCAATTTCATTTTTAACAGTTGCTGAATCTAATGGAATTTTGTTTTGATGAAGTTCATATATTGCTTCAAAAATTCTTTTGTTTGCTTCACTTAAAAACATATCTGAAGAAAGCTCTTCACATACTTTTTCTAAGGCGTAGGTTGTTAAAAAGGCACAACCTAAAACATTCATTTCAGCTTCTAAGTTTTGTGGGAGTTTTCTTTCAGCCATTATTACACCTCTTTTACTTCAATTTTTGCTACGGCGATTACTTTCTTGTGAAGTTCGATATCAACGTTGTGAACTCCTAGAGTGTCAACCGGAATAAGCGGTTTAATCATTTTCTTGTCAATGTTAAAGCCTTTTTTATTTATTTCTTCAGCAATTTGTTTTGTTGAAATGCAGCCAAACATTTTACCTTCTTTGCCAGTTTTAACTTTAAATGTGAATGTTATACTTTCTATTTTCTTTTTGATTTCTTCACATTCTTTTATTTTTTCTTCTTCGTTTTTGTTTCTTGTATCTATTTCTTTTTTTAGACGCTCACTACTTCCGTCAGTGTATTTGATAGCTAAACCATTTTTAATTAAGAAGTTTTGTGCGTAGCCATCACTAACATTTATTACGTCGTCTTTCTTTCCTTGTTTCTTTACGTCTTTTAATAATATAACTTTCATAGAACCTCCTTAACTACAAAGTATTATATCAAATATATGCAAAAAAAGATACCTTATATTGGTACCTATTTAATGATGGTTACATTGCCAGTTGTTCCGTTCATCTCTAAATATTCTACGTTTTTTAACTTATCTATTGTTTCATAACCTACGCCGCATATACATGGCTTTCCTAGTTCACGAGCTATGATTGCAGCGTGTGATAAAAAGCCACCTTCTGCTGTTATTATTCCACTCGCTTCAACCATTAAGGGGAGCCACTCTGGGTCAGTATAATCTGCTAAAAGTATGCCTTGAAAGTGACACTTTTTTGGTTCGTTAAAAAAATATGGCTTTCCTTCTACTATTCCTGGAGATGTTGGATTTCCTTTTAAACAATTTGAATTTTTACTCTGTGAATATTTTATTTTAACGGTTACCGGTCTATATTGTAGCCAATATAGTCTATTATTTTTTATGGCCCATTCAAAATCACCAGTGTTTTTTAATATTTTTTGTGTATTTATGAACGTGATCCACAAGGACTGTTCTTTAACTCTTATGCCATCTAAATTGTATTTTTTTTCTGAAATCGGTGTTCTTTTACCACTTACTAAGGCTTCCCCACATCCACTAACGTACTCAAGAATACCTGATTTTAGTCCTTTCCCAATCCATACGCCAGCATAGTCTGGTTCAATATATTCCTGAATTATTACAGACATATAAGGTTTATCTGTCTTGAAGTGTGTAGAATATAGAATTGCTTCTTTACTGAACAGTGATTCTTCGACATATTTTATTGATTCAATTAAATTTTCTTTAGGAATTTTTAATTTTGTTTTAAAAATACCAGCGAAGGAATTTTTTTGATTGTCTTCGACAGTTGCCGAGCTTCTAACGCTATATGTATTATAATTAAAACTATATATATAATCTAAATAATATTTTTTTGTTAGTGAAGAAACGGGAATAATGCATGTTTTGGGAACATTTAAGCCGGCATGTTTTAATAAAGCAAGCCCAAGTGCTTTACCACCAATCACTTTTGCTAGTGATTTTTTTAAACCTATATGAATATATGGTTCTAACTCTTCTAATTTAATAATTGGTTTGTTATCAAGTTCTATCAATGTTAATAAGTCATTATCGTTGTAATTATTTAAGTGCGGATAATTTTTAAAAACGTATTCTTTAAATTCTTTTTGATATTTTATAAATTTTTCTTCTATAACATTATCGTGAAATTGGTGTTGATCATCTTGCCATATTTTCATTGTTTGATAAATTTTGATATATGGATCGCCTTGGTTAATATCACTCACTTTTTCTTGTTTGATATTTGTTAAGGCCGAGGGCATATTATTGTCAATTTTTTTTAATTCAGTCAAATATTCATTTTTATATACTTTTTTAAAATGATTAAGAATTTTCTTAGTGATGATTGAACCCTCAGTTAAAACTTCTATAAATCCATAATAAATATATGCTTGTCTATAGCGTTTCCATTTTTTTACAATGTCTATCTCTTTTTCTGCTTGCTTTTCATGAAAAAAGTATTGTTTTCTGATTTTTTTAAACAATTCGTTAAAATTTATTTTGGTGACAGGAGTGGAAGTTATATCATTTATGTATTTAATAATATCTTTTTCTACTTTCGGATTATTTAAAGATTCTATTTTAAATATTGTTTGCCATTCCTTGTCAGTAATAAATGTTTCTATCTTATTTATATTTTTTTTAAAATCGCTTACTTTTTTCATTTATCTCCTTAAAATTTAAGACCTTTTATTTGTGATTTTGGTTTGTAATCATTTCTGAATTTTAAGCCTTCTGGTGTGAGTTCATAAATTTCGTCGCATACTTCGTCTATAAATTTACGATCATGGCTTACACTAATTATTGCTCCTTTAAATTCTTTTAAAAGTTTCCTTATTACTGGATTTGATAAGGGGCTTAAATTTCTTGTAGGTTCATCCAATATTAAAACGTTAGATTTTTCTAATATTAGTTTGATAAGTAATAGTTTTGCTTTTTGACCGCCAGATAGATTCGCTATTTTTCCTAAAACTTCCTCTTTAGTGAATTTTAAACTTCCTAAATAAGTTCTAACTTGAGTTTGAAAATCTTTTGAATGGTCATTTTCAGTTAAAAGTTCAAGTGGAGTTTTATCTAAATCTAGTAGTTCATCATAATTTTGTGGCATATAGCCAATTTGTAAGTCTTCTCTTGTTTTTAATTCTTCATAAACTTTCTTTAAAAATGTGGTTTTTCCAACTCCATTATGCCCTATAATTACGACATGTTTACTACCAAATATACTTAAATTAATATTCCGAGATAATTCTTTATCGCCTTGTGTTAGTGTAGGGAGAGAGATGTCTAAGACCATTTTCCCGGATGGAATTTCTTTGGTTACGGCGTTTTTAATTGTAATTGCTTCTTCGACATCTGGTATTTCAGTAAAATTTTCTTTCTCTCTTTCATATCTTTTTTCTTGGGATTTTAATGATTTCATTTTTTTCTTAAGTAATGCTGCTCCATGAGGATCTGATCTAGTAATAGTTCTTTGCTGATATTCGACTTTTTGATAAACTTCTCTAAATCCCGCCATTTGTTTATTGTAATCGCTTTGTTCTTTTCTTGCTATCATTTCTTGGTGAGAAAGTGCACGAGATCTAGATTCTATGTAGTCTTTATATCCTTCGTAACTTATTGTGTACCTGCAATCAGTTTTTTTCTTAATGGATTCTAGGTGAATAATTCCGGTAGCAGTGTTTTCTAATAAGGTTTCATCATGAGACACATATAAAATTGGTGCATCTGTGCTATTTATAAAGTTTTCTAGCCACTCTAATGTTTCAATGTCTATGTCATTAGTTGGCTCATCTAATAATAATATATCTGGTTTTTTACACAAAATTTTAATTATTTGAATTTTGACTTTTTCTCCACCAGATAAAGTTTTTATCGGGCGGTCGTCTTCTAGCATTTTATCATCCAATCCAAATTTAGCAAACAAACTATATATGTCAGTTAAATAGTTATAATTGTCAAAGTTAATGTCTTCTTCTGGGCTGTCCTTTAGGAAATAGTCCATCACAGTACTTTCTTTCCAATTATCTTGAAGGGATTGTTCCAAATATCCAACGTGAAGGTTATGTGTATTTACTTGTCCAGTTACTGTTGCATATTCCATTACAGCGTTTTTATCAGTAACTAATTTTAATAAAGTGCTTTTACCATTTCCCTCTTCGCCAATTATAGCTATTTTTTCTTTAGGTTGTAACGTAAAAGTAAAGTCTTTAATTATTGGTCTATCGTCTTTTTTTAAAGTTATACTCACTTTGTTAAATTCTAACATTTTAATCCTCCTCATAATATATTTTTAATGTTTCACTATTTATTTCTTCTAGTAAGTCTCGCTTACAGCAAATTTTCTTTTTATCGCCATTTTTAATAAATGCATCAAATCTGCAACCAGTATGACACAATGGTAGAAATGGACATTTCTTTGCCAAACATTCTTTGTAGATATCTAAAAACAAGTAATTTTCATCAGTTATCTTATTTTTTAAGTAATCTCCTATAATAAATTCTTTTCTGCCAACACCGCTAACACATTTAACTATTTTCCCATCTGGTTGCATTAAAAATCCGTGTTTTAATTTAGCAGTACACATTCCATCGAATGAAAATACATCACTTACTTCAAATCCTCTTTTGATTAATTCTTTATATAATTTAATATAATATTTTTTAAACTCTTCTTCTGTAATACCATATTTATCAATAAATTCATTTGCTTCTGCATCTTTTACAGTTTTAGTAATTAATCCCAATGAAATTCTAAACTTTTCTGTACCATATCTTTTTTTTAAAAAATCTAATAATTTAGGAACGCTTTCTACATTTGATTTATCATAATTTATTCTTAAATTTACAATATCTATTTTGTTATTTTGTATAATATAGTCTAGATTTTTAATTATTGTTTTAAAAGAATTTTCTTTGCCTTTATTGACTCTTCTTTTATTGTGGATAGCTTCTAAACCATCAATTGTTAGTTGTAGTCTTTTCCAATTATATTTTGCAATTAAATCAACTTTTTCTTTAGTTAAAAGCAGGCCATTTGTTACAATTAAAGTTTCATACTTTATATTATATTTATTAAATAATTTATTTAATTCTGGTAATAATTTTTCAACAATTTGCCAGTTGATAGTTGGTTCACCGCCAGTTATTTCTACTCTGGTTTCCTTGATGTGATTTTTTTTAATATAATTTTCTAAAAATTCGATTTCTTTTCGCATTTTTTCTTCTGTTAAATATTCTGCACTTATACCGCATTGATAGCAATATGGACATTTAAAATTGCATCCAGTAGTTGTCAGTATATGTAAGTCAAGAAAACCACATTCATTCCATTCTTTTAATAATGATTCTATAAACAAACTTTTTTCATCGGTATTTTCTGGAACTATAAATTCTTGTTCTAATAGTTCTTTTAGTTCTTTTTGATAGTCTTTTCTATCCTGCAGTACATTATTATATGTTTTCCTGTCTAAAAATATCACTCCGTGATTTAAAGTATTATTAATTATTACCCCATTTTCAGTATTAACATGAAATGTAAACATGCTCCATTTATAATTCTTCATAACCAAAGGACGAATGTTTTAATAAAGAGAGCTTTGCTCTCTTTATTATGATCTTGCGCCACAGCAACTATCCTTGTGGAATGCTACAATTCCTCTAATTATAGAATGAGTTGATGTTGCTTTTCTTAAAGTCTTCATTCGTCACCCTCCTTTATCGCATATGTTATCAAATATATTTTTAGTTGTCAATTCGTTATAACAAATTTTCTATTTAATAAATACAAGAAAAAAAATAGAAGGTGTGCTTCTATTTTACAAATGGGATTAAAGCCATAAAACGAGCTCTTTTAATTTGCATTGCAATATATCTTTGATGTTTAGCACATGCTCCAGTCATTCTTCTTGGCATGATTTTGCCTTTTTCATTGATATATTTATTAATAATAGCTACATCTTTATAGTCTACGCTTTTACCAGCGCACATTTGACAAATTTTCTTTTTCTTACGATAAAATTCAGCCATTTTAATTATTCCTTTCTAAAATGGTAAATCATCATCTGTTAAAACTACTTCTGAACCAAAGTTTTTAAATGGGTCTTCAGTTATGTCTGTTGTTTCAATTGGACTTTGATTTACGTTATTGTTAATAGGTGCCTCAGTAAATGAAGCACTGCCGGTATTATTATTTTTGCTTCCTAAGAATGTTACGTTATCTGCTACTACCTCAGTAACGTATCTTTTTTGACCATCTTGGCCATCATAACTTCTAGTTTGAATACGTCCAGTAACTCCAACAAGAGAACCTTGTGTGCAATACTTACAAACATTTTCAGCCTGTTTACGCCAAACTACTACGGGAATAAAGTCAGCTTCTCTTTCACCATTAGCATTTGTAAATGTACGATTTACTGCTACAGTGATATTGGTTGTAACTTGACCGCTTGCAATAGTTCTTAATTCTGGAGTTTTAGTTATTCTTCCTACTAAAGTAACATTGTTCATTTTTACTCCTCGTCTAATTTAATAATTAGGTGTCTAATAATATTTTCATTGATTCTAGCTTTACGATTTAATTCGTTGATAATGTCGTTATTAGCTTCGAAATTAAATACATAATAGAAACCACTAACTTCTTTATTAATAGGATAAGCAAGTTCTCTTTGTCCCATTTCTTTAGTGTTAGTAATTTTGCCATTCATACTTGTAATGATATCAGAGAATTCTTTTACAGTATTTTTAACAGCAGCTTCTTCTAAAGTTGTTTTAACAATGAACATCATTTCGTAATTTTTCATATTTACCTCCTTCTGGTCTATTGGCTTATACTAATATATAAGCAAGGAGCTTTCGCTCATGCGTTATTATAGCATACTCCTAAATTATATGCAAATTAAATCTTTTGCCTTTATTCATTTATTAGATCTTTTATTTTTTGTCTAATTCTTTGGATAGTGTTATCAATTTGTTTAGGTTCTTTTCCTAGTATTTTTGCAATGTCATGATAGTTGAATCCTCTAATTAAAAGTTTGTAAACGTCATTTTCGTTTGGCGAAAGAATGCTATCTATTTTTTTGACAAGTTCTTCGTATTCTTCTTTTTTAGTCATATTATTTAGTGGTTCTTCGCTGGTATCACCAATAATTTCGGTTAGTGGTTTTTGAAAAGCATCATATTCGTAATCTAAACTGTAAGCAGATGTGTACATCTTGTTTTTGATTGTTTCAGCTTTTCTTACTGCGTTTTGAATCTTTCTTTCAACGACAATTGATATAAATGTTGGAAGGCTAGTTTCTTTTTCGCAAGAATATCTAATGATTGCATCAGTGAATGCTAGGTTAGCGTCTTGTCTTACTTCGCTTAAGTCCATGTTAAGAGCATAGAATGTTTTTTTGTATTTGTTAATTATTATGTCAATAATATAACTATATTTTTCAAATATAACGTCTTTGGCATTTTCATCGTTTTCGTTGAACATTTGACTTAGTTCATAGTCGTTGTATTCCATTAGTTACCTATACCAAAGAGAAGTATTCCAGCTGATACTGATGCGTTTAGGGAGTTTACATGTCCTTTCATTGGAATACTTATAATTACGTCACTATTTTGTCTTACGATTTTTGTTAAGCCAAAGCCTTCGCTACCAATTACTAGGCATATTTTATCTGCATAGTCTACTTTACGATAGTCTTCACCATCGGCTTCTGCTGCATAAACAAAGAAGCCTTTATCTTTTAGTTTGTTAATTGCTGCTACTAGGTTATTTACCATTATAATGTTTACGTTTTCGATAGCACCTGTACTTGTTTTCATTACTGTATCAGTTACGCTTACACTGCGATCTTTAGGTATGATAATGTTTTTTACGCCTCTTGCTTCACAGGAACGAATGATTGCTCCAAAGTTGTGAGGGTCTTCTAAGTGGTCAAGAATTAAGACGAATTTTTCATCTCCAATAGCGTCTAGTGTTTTGTATTCATAGTCATGCATGTCAAAAATTATTCCTTGGTTGTTTTTCATCATCTTATCCATTATATTAGGTTCAGTTAGAACGTATTTTAGATGATGTTCTTTTAAGGATTCTATTATTTTTTCATCATGAAAATTTTTACTTAGATATACTTTTTTTATTTTAGTTTTGTCTAGTTCGTTAAAAACGTTTTTTCCACATACTCTCATAATATTTTCTCCATTATTTCTTTTAATCTTTCTTTGTTATTTAGATATAGATATCCGATTAAGCATTCAAAGCCAGTTGACATATGGTAAGTTACGATGTCAGTTGTTTTACTTTTATGGCTTGATGCGTTACGGCCTCTTTTTACTATTTCAATTTCTTCTTCTGTTAGAATGTTTTCGTTAATTAAATTTTCTAGTATTTTCCTTTGAGATGGTGCAGTAATGTAGTTAAGAGATTCTTTTTGTAAGTCATTTACTTTATAGATTTTTTTGTTTATTAGGTATTCTCTTATGTAAAGTTCAAATACGGCATCACCTAAATACGCTAAGGATAAGTTGTTCATAAATATCACTTTAAAGAATATATCATATTTTGAGGTAAAAGTAAAATGTGTTAGACAAAAAAACTACGCTGATGCGCAGTAATTATTTTTCTTTAGCAACACTAAGGGCTCCACTTGATACGCTTTCAGCGATTGTTAGTAGTTCTGTGCCAGTTAGTTTGTTACTTGAGATGTAAAAGTCGATTTTATTGCTTGTCCAGTATAGTGAGTTTGATGATAATGCTCCCATTGTTTGACTTAGTAATAGTGGTTCACCAAATACTGGAATTATTTCGAATTCATCGCTTGCTTTTGAAACTTCTTCAACTAAAGTAAATGGACTATCTCCAGTAAACGTTAAGATTACTCTGTTTCCTTCATCTGTTGATACGACGTCTTTACTGTTTAGATATGTATTTTTAGGTAAGTATAGTGGATATACTATATCGTCTATTGTTTTACTAGTTTCTTCTTCTAAGGGAATGTTGTTGTCAATTAAGGATTCTAGTTTGAAATAGTCATCTTTGAATGTTGGTTTGAAATCAACAGATGTGTAGTTTACGGTTATTTTAATGTTACCACTTTCATCTAGTATTTCCACTTTAGTTATGTCTTCATCCTTGTTTAAATAGATTTTTTCACTGACTAGATTAGCATTGTTTGGATAATTTACTTTTGCTGTTATGATGAAGCCGTCATCAACTTTCTCGCTTTTGCTTTCTGAGTCGTTTTTAATATCTTTTACTAGGGAGTCAATTAGATATCCTTGTGAGCCGTTATCTGGCCACTCTGATTGGAATTTGAAACTTTTATTTAAACTAGGTGTTACAACATATACTAACAAAGGTTTAATTTTTTTCTGTTTTTAATAACCATTTTCAAATGGCTTAAATTTATAATATATCTCTACATTTTTATTTTCATCTATAACTATCTTATCTATGATACTAGATAATAATTGTACACTAGGCTTTTTCATAGATAAATACTCTTTTATAATACTATCATACTTCTTATTATTATCAGTTATATTATTCTTTATATTATATATTTTAATCTTTATTTCTCTTATCTCGTTTTGTTTAGTGATTGTTTCTTCAGTTATTCTATTTGTCATTCTTTTATACATGTCTAAATCAATAATTCCATCTAATTTATCGTTGTATAAATCTTCTTTCTTTTTACTACTAAATTCAACTTCTGCCTCTAACTTCTTTAATCTTATTTCTAACTCATTTAATATCTTTTTAGTTTTATCACTATTTGCTAGTGCATTTTTTAAATCATTAGCCTTTAAATACTTTTTACACATCTTCTTAACTTCATTTAAAACTAAATCTTCTAACTCATAGTATTTAGTATTGTGTGGAGTGCATACATCATATCTTTTATGTTTGGCCCAATAATTACAATTACCATAACACCTAGTGACTTCACCTTTCTTTTTAGTATTCACTTTTTGAAGTCTAAAACCTATTGTATGACCACACTCTTTACAATATACAAAACCTTTAAGTAATATATCTTGTGTGTTCTTACCTTGATTTTTATTCCTATTATATATGTCTTGGGCTAAATTAAACGTCTCCCTATCAATTATGGCTGGACACTTATTTTCACATATTATCCAGTCTTCACGTTTAACCCTTACTCTTTTTTTAGATTTATAACTAGGCTTTTTTGACCTACCTTGTGTTAAATCTCCAACATAAGTAGGTAAAGTCAACATATCACTTATAGTTCTACTATTCCATATACCATAAGCCGTTGACATATGACCAGATTTAAGCCCTTTATGTTCAGTTGGAATGGGTACTTTTTCATCAGTTAGTATTCTTGAAATTTCACATATACCCTTGCCACTAACAAACAAATTAAATATTCTTTTAACAACTTGTGAAGCCTCTTCATCAATAATTAACTTATATTTATTATTAGGGTCTTTTTTATAACCAAATGGAGCAGTCTTGCCCAGAAAATTACCTTGACTTCTTTTATTATATACACTTGCTTTCATCTTTTTAGATGTATCTCTTACGTGCTTTTCATTAAAGAAACATTGTATCGGTATCATTTCATTAGATGTATTGTACTCATCGAAAGTATCAACATTATCTAGTATAGCAACATATCTTATATTTTTTTCACAAAAATAGTCTAAATATCTTAATTGCTGTCCCTCATTTCTTCCAAACCTTGAGAGGTCTTTTGTAACAACCATATTAATACGTTTAGCCTCTATATCTTCAATAAGTTTATTAAATCCCTCACGTTCAAAGGTTGTTCCACTCACTCCGTCATCTACATACTCATCTATATATAATAGGTTATTTTCCCTTATATATTTATGTATAATGTCTCTTTGATTAGAAATACTACCACTTTCACCTTTTAACTCATCTTCACGAGATAATCTTAAATAAATACCTACTTTGTATGTTTCACTACCTACCATAATTACCTCCTTTTTTTTAGTGGTAGCAAAACCATTTCAATACACTTATATTATACCATTTTCAGCCTTGTTTTACTAGGCTTTCATTGTAGTAAAGCACTAGAAATTGTTCTATAATTTCTTGAAATGATTTGCCTTTTTCATCAAAATAACTTGTCACTTTCATATAACAATCACCCACTAAAACATATGAATTATACATTGAATTCTTGCTTAATAATTTTGTCAACTTTTGCCTGTAATTGAACTCTTAAAGGTTTAGATTTTTCTAAAGCATTAATAATCCTTTCATCTATTTGTATAAATCTTTTTCCACCAATTGTAACTTCATAGATAGCATTAAATGGTTCAAGAGTTTTCATTAAAGAATTATATTCATCATAATTAAACTTTAATATTTGCATAATCTTATTTACTGTTGCTCTAGTTTTATGTTTATCCCACAATCTTAAAATGCCATCACTATAATTAAAAGTACATAATATTTTTAAAAATAATATTAATGAATGATTATAGGTATATGTTCTCTTACTCACAATTAGCCATCTCACTTTCTACATTGCAACTTTGCACATTGTCATCTAATAAATCACTTAAATTCCAATACGTTCTTCCATTCTTTTTACTTGAATAAATTTTATTATTTTGATTTAAGTAACTTCTAGCACCATTAAAGGTACGTTCACTAAAACCACCAACATTACGCAACTGTTGAAGTTCATTTGCTGATATTTCTTTTTTACTTGCAATACACCCTAATATAAAATTCTTAGCGTTTTCAAATTTAGTATTATTATCTTGATTTGCAACCTCATTTACATCAACTTCTCCTTTGTCTTCCAGCCATTCTAAGCCATCATTAGTTATTTTGTAACTCAAACAATGTCCCTCTTTTGTAACGTTACTAGTGCTATGTAGGAAAAGCCTTTCGTCGTTTTCAGTATTTTTAATTACCATCATCATTGACCTTGCAAAGCCTACAAAGTCAATCGAACCAGCACCTTTATATATAGCCTTTGTTTCATTTCCCTTTTTTAAGTGTTGAACTAAGACAATTGAAACATTATACTTCTCTGCTATTCTTTTTAGTGGCGATAGTGCATTTCTAACTTGCACCATTGAATTAGTGTCACCATCACCCATATATGCTTGTATAGGGTCTATTACAATTAATAAAGGTTGTTTTTCTTCAATTAATTTTTCTAAGCGTGATAAATCTTTAAAATACAATTTTTTTATATTTTCATTTATTGTAAAAACTTTTTCTACATCTGCATTTTGAAGTTCCAAACGTTTCTTCAATGCATATTCGATAGGGTCATCACTATTTAATAAAACAACATTTCCCATTTCAAACTTATCTTCACTAAATGGTATATAATCACCTCTAGTTATTCTTGAAATAATATCTATTAACATAAATGTTTTACCACTTTTAGGGTCACCTTGTACAATAGATACCATTCCTTTTGGAATATATGGAAACCATAACCATTCTAGTTCTTTTGTTTCCACATCAGCGTATTTGATATAATACTTTTTATTTTCTTCTGTCATAAATTTCCTCGTTTCTTGTTTTTTGCAAAAAACTTTTTCTTGTCGACATATACACTATAACACGAGATTTTTTAAGTAGGGAAGTAATCGAACAAAAACTCATTTTTTTTAAATAATCCTAAAATAAAATAAAAAAAGGTACTTAATTAAAAGTACTCTATAATGTCATATTAACCTTTTTTCTTACTATTCCAAATTTTAAATCTAATATCATGTAATATTTGTATAATTTCTGCTAATGCAAATATTCCTAATGACACGCCACCATAAGTTAGCCAAATTGTCATCAAAGAACCAAATTCTATATCATCATATTCATTTTGTCCTAGTATAAAGCCTAATATAAAACCTAACACAATTATTATCCAAGCAATTACTTTTAAGATACTAGAAATAGTATTTTTTTCTTTCATAATATTTTCTAACCTTACGTTATAATTTTCTGTATTATATTCTTTTAAATTATTACAATAAGGACAACCTTTTTCTAAGTCTTTAACCTCTCTACCACAATTAACACATTTTATTTTTTTGTTTTTCTTGTAATCTTCCAAATTATCAAAAAAATTATCTTTCATTCTTTACCTCCAATTTCTTTAGTTTGTTAAGACCATATAACCTAAAATATAATATTACTGGTATATAATATATTGTTTCTACAATATATTTAATTACTACATCTAATTTAGTTATTCCATAAGTTGACGTATTAATAATAGAACCAACTAAACATATAACGTATACTAGTATGCTTACTATACACATTATATTAGGCTTAATAATACTTTTATTTTTAGAATAGAATGTAATTCCTAAATTAATAATCAATGTAACAAATAAAGGTATATAGTTAGATAATATTAATATTGGAATAATCCCATTAATACTAGCAAATAATTTTGCAACATATACACATCTCATTAATAATACAACTACAAAGTTTATAAACACTATTGTATTCATTGTAGTTAAATTAATATGCCTTTTTGAAATAATCAAAATATAATATAAAAGTAATATTAAGCAACCACGGGTGGTAAAATCAAACAAACTTTCAACTATAATATAAGCATTAAAAGTACTAATAAAAGATATAACAAGTAGTATTATGGAGATTATAACCAATAACTTTGGGTTATTAAGCAATTTTTTTATTGTTGACGCACTCCTTTCTAATTTATATTATAGCACAAATTCTAACTACTGGCGCATATAATTCTAACTGATAGTTGTATAAAATAGTATTAGGTGGTATAAATGGAAAAGAAAAGCCACTTCCACAACGACTACTATTATTATGACATTGTTAGGAAAAACATTAAAAAGTATAGAAAAACGGCTAATCTTACGCAACAAGAATTAGCCGATAAAATAGAAGTATCTATGCATTATATTTCACAAATTGAAAGTGCAAATCCTAATAAATACTTTACTTTAGTAGTTATTGGAAGAATTGCCGACGCATTAAATATTGATATTAGACAACTATTTGATGATGTCGACACTACAAAATAGTATAATTGCCGTTATACTTTTTTTGATACTTCATCATAAATATACCATAATACTAAGAAACAATGAACCTATGAGTGAATTTTTTATTTAAAAAACTCTCTCTTTTTTTATACCTTACAAAAATATAAGGGGTTAATTTGCTTTTAAATGCTATATCAATAATTATAATATAAACAAAAATAGTAGTTGTAAAATACCCTACTATCTTGTATTTATTTCATAAACATTATTTTTATCATACTATCTTACTTAAATAAAATATCAGTATAATTGTTAACAAGTCACAAAGTGCAAAGTTGCAGACTAAAAGTAGGATAAAATCCTACTTGCTTAATTTATTCTCTTGGAAGTTCTAATAAATTATCGTAACCATAATTATTAGGAGTAGACTTAACATACTTTTCAGTTTGCGTTGTAACTGCAATTAATTTTGGATAAGGATAAATATTTACATTTACCTCACCATTCTTTTCTTTTATAAAATCGTGAACCCTTTCCTTACTAAACCAACCTGGATTTTCAAGATTACCCTCCAATTTTATATCTTTTATTTCTTCTAATTTTAGTGAATTATCACAATAAGTCTTCATTTTAATTTTTGTTGCTTTTATCATTTATATCATTCCTTTCTTTTTAAAAAGCATTAATATAGTCGTGAACTACATATACATCAAATTTTGTGTACCTATTTTTCTTTAGTTACACCCTTAAATTTACCACCAGTTGTTTTCACATCCATAAAACGTCCTGTATCTCTATCTCTTTTAACATATAATCCTGTTTTTCCATTATATGTCTGAGAACGTCTTCTAACTGCACCAATTCTAGCATTATCACCATTAGGTTTATTAACTGCCATTAAATCACCTCCTTGTTTTCATACTCGGAGAGCAACTTAATTTACACTTTCATACATTCTGCAAAAACCTTAATCTGCTTCAAATCTCAAAACTATTGCTTTTTTTTTAGAATTTTGATATAATTGTTGCAGAACAAGAGTTGTAAATAAATGTTCTCCTGTTCCATATAGTTTGCCTTTAGTAGGTTGTCTATATCTTTTGTTTTTTTGTATATGTAGCGCCAACTACTTATACATAAAGTATTTGTTCTGTCTGCAAATGCTTTTTTTTTGCAAAAATCACATTACCTTTATGTACACTTTTATTATAACATATTTCAACAATTAACGCAAATTAAAATAGCGAACATTTGTTATATTTAAAAAAGTTCTATCATTCATCATAGATAGAAACTCTTATATTAAAATGGTTTGCTCCACATTTTCAAAAAAAGTTATACCTTTGTGTGTTAATACGTAAACGTCTTCGCCACTTTTTAAGATTACTTGTTCATGATTATTTATTTGGTTTACTAAATTTACGCGGTAGTTTTCTTTGTCTTTTGCTGCAGTTACATTATAGGAAAATACGTCTTCGTTGCTGGTAATATTCATTGTTCCTTTCATTAAGTAAGAATTTTTCTTTTCTATTTTAGTGATAAAGTTTTCTTTGACGTCACCACTTGTTTTTTTACCACACCCGGTAATCATAAGTACTAATAAAACAAATACAACAAACTTTTTCATTTAACCTCCTATCTAATAATATTTTTAAGTTTTGGTTTTATGCACTTATTTTAAAAAATTTGAAGGTTATAATTTGGTGTATATTTTTATTTTGATAGTCCATACTATGAATAGAAAAGAGGTTAAATATGTCGACATTACAAAAGATATGTCTATGCATTACCATAATCGGTGGTATTAACTGGGGATTAGTTGGTTTATTAGATTTTAACTTAGTTGAAGCTATTTTCGGTGGAGAATCTATAATTCCAAGAATTGTTTATTCACTTGTTGGGTTAACGAGTTTGATTAATACCGGCATACTAATTATGGATTTAGATGATCATGAGGCCTAGTATTTAGGCTTTTTTGTATTTTAAAAGCAGCTTTATGCTGCTCTTTTTTAGTCCATTTTTTCTAGTTCTTTGTACGCTATTTTACCAACTAGAGTTGTTGGAAGGTCGTCAATGTATCTAATTTCTCTTGGTATTTCAAATTTTGCTAAGTTTTCTTTCATATATTTTTGAATGCTACTTTTAGTAAGAAGATTGTTATAGCCTTCTCTAAGAACTATAAATGCTTTGACAATTTCGCCTTTTGATTCGTTTTTGATACCAATTACGGCACATTTCAAAATTGCTTCGTGATTTGTTAGAATTTCTTCAACGTGTGATGGGTAAACATTATAGCCGCTTGTGATAATCATTCTTTTTAGTCTTGATTTGTAGTGGAATAAGCCTCTTTTGTCAACACATGCAATATCTCCAGTGTGAAGCCATGTTTTTCCGTCCATTTGGAATAAAGTATTTTTGGTTTCTTCTGGTTCGTCTAAATACTCTAGCATAATGTTTGGTCCTGAGATGATTAGTTCACCATCTTCTCCTAGTGGTGTCTCTTTTTTAGTGTTGATATCAATTATTTTAAATTCAGTGTTTGGAAATGGGTAACCAATAACATCGGATTCGTCTAGTATTCCATCTGGTGAAAGCGATACAACGCCTGAAGATTCAGTCAAACCATAACCTATTTTAAGTTCTGTCTTGCATCCATATTCTTTTAGAAAGGTATTTACTCTATTTTTAAGATCTATGCTCATTGCATCTCCACCGCAAACTACTAGTTTTAGGGTATTTAGTTCATTTTTACGAAATTTCATTTTTGATATTGCATCGTATAGTGTTGGGACTCCGCATAGGACGTTGAATTTGTATTTTCTTAGATATTTTTTAAATTTTTTAGCGTTAAATTGGGGAATTAAGATAGCGCGCATTCCGTTATATAATGGTGTGTGAGTACAAATGCCGATACCGAATGCATGAAAGTTGGGTAAGAATGTTAAAAAGGCATTTTCTGGTTCTAAGGCTTCTGGCTCAGTGTATTTGCTTTGTAGGGCTTGGGCATTGAATGAGTAGTTTGATATTACGACGCCTTTAGGCTTGCCAGTTGTACCTCCACTATAAAGGATTACAGCAGAATCATTTGATGCTACTTGCTCGTATGGGTCTTCATTATATAGATTTGCTTTAGCAATGAAGTGATCCCATAACATTATTTTTTCATTTTCTTTAATGTTTATTTTTCTTCCTTTAAGTAGCCAGTATAGGAAAGCGGTTATTCTTTCCATGGATTTTGTTGCACTTGTTACGATTACTTTTTCTAAGCCGGTATTATCTATTATGTTATTTACTTTTTTATAGGCAATGTCAATACATAGCATTATTTTGGAGTTACTTTTGTTTAGGTAGTATTCAATATCTTTTTCACTTGATAATGGATGAATCATGTTTGCAACTGCGCCAATTTCGTTAATTGCATAGAACATGGTTACTTCTTCTGGGGTGTTTGGCATACATATTGTTACTTTATCACCTTTATTTACGCCTAAGGCTTTTAGGGCTTTTGCTACTTTGTTAATTTTTTTAATTAATTGTTTGTAAGTTATTTGGTTGTTTTCGTATTCGATAGCTGTGTTGTATGGATATTTAAGGGCACTTTCATAGACGGCATCGTATAAACTTCCCTCGAAGTATTTAACATTTTTAGGAAGTTTTTTGTGATGGTAGTGCCATTTGTTAATTATTTTTACGCTTATTTTGCGGTAAGTATTGCGGATTTTTAAATATAGTTTTTCAAACATGAGAGAGCCTCTTTTCTAATTAAGTCTATGTTTAAATACACATTAATAATATCATAAACAAATAATAAAAAAAAGAAGCACTAGTCTTCTTTATGTTGGTTTGCCTTAGTTAAAGGAGTTCCACCTTTTTGAGTTACGTTGTGTTTAACTAGTCCTTCTTCTACTGCTTGATTAATTTCTTTTAATACACGCTTACTATAAACTTTTTTGTAAATACTTACATATTCAGAAATTTTAACTGGTACTATTTCTTCTGTTATAGTTACGCCTGATATATCACTTAAATTTTGGTAAGAACAATTAATTTCATCTTGCAAGTTTTCTTTCATTAAGGCGATTCTTGATTTTGCTGATTCAACTTCAGTTTTTACTTCTGTAAGATACTCATATGCTTCATCTGTTCTTTGTCTCAACGCTCCTTTTAATTCAAAGATTCCCTCTAATGATAATGGTGCTATTGATTTGCGATAGCCAAATTTTGCTTCGATTTCTTCATATATTTTGGTTAAGTCTTGTCTTATTGACATAAGAATCATTTGTGCTAAGCGACTTAGTCTTTTTTCGGCTTCTCTTGATTCTTTTTTATTTGCAAACAATTTGCCACTTTTATCTATATATGATCTATAAGATTTTACATATGCTAGTTGTAAGTCCTCACCAATAAATTCTTTATATTCTGAGACCAAACGTCTTATTTCCTTGAAGTCAGTTGAATCTAAAGAAATCAGATAGGAAAGTCTTTCTTCATCAAAGTATTTTAAGTTTACAAGGGCTTTGAAGTATTCGTTTTCGGATTTACTTACTGCTCTTGAAAGTTTTGATAATTCTTCTTGATTTAAAAGTGCTGTACCATTTTCAAATGAAACAACTTCATACAATTTTGTATTTAAATATGGAAAGTATCCAAATGGTAGTACCACTCTTGTTCTAACATCATCAAGTTTTTTTCTTAGTTCGCTTATTTTTAGCGCAGTGCTTTGAAGTTTCTGAGTTCCATTTGGACTATTTAGAACGCCAAATATAACTTCATCACGATTAGTTATTTCGGTTTCTTCGATATTTTTAACCTCATTTAATCTTACTCGGTGGTATTCTTCTTGAAAGTCTTTAAGTAAATCGGCAAATGTTGCACCATTTAGAAAAGCGATTCTTTTTGATAGTATGCCTATTTCTCTATGAACTGCGCGAATCCTTATATTTAGTTTTTTTGTTTCTTCTTCACTCGCTGTTTCTAGTGCTTTTTCATTTCTATATCTTTCAAATTGTAACTCATTTTTTCTTTTTAAAAGTTCCCAACTTTTTGTTTTTACGTATTCTTTTTCATTACTCATTAAAAGTTCATAGTAAAATGCAAAGTTTTCAAAATCGTCAAATACGCTTAGACAATCTAAACGCATTTTTGCTCTTTCTAGAGATTCTTTATTTTTTAAATCTTTAATAATATCTTCGGTTTCTTGTTTTTTTGATTTAGTAATATCCTTCATCATAAAAAAATTCCCCCTTTAAATTGCCTATAGTTTAGCATATTTTGGGAGAATTGTCAAACGTACGTCCGTTTTTTGATTATTCAGAGTATTTTTTACCAATTGTCAAATTTTTGTTAAGTACCTCGTAACTATCTACAATAGAGATAAAAGCTTTAGGATCTATGAGTAAAATTCCCTCTTTTAAACCAAAGTAATCTTTTGTATCTACTGATGTCATAATGATTTTGTTTTTGTGACTTGTGAAGCCACCTTTTACGTTTATCTCTGTTAAATCATAATGTAATTCATTTAAAATATAATCTTTGACTGATGTTTCTTCGGTTGTGATTATGAAGAATGTTTTGCTTGTGCTTGCTCCTACTCTAGACATTGTCGCCATGTAATTGATAATTACGATTAGCACTGCAGAATATAGAGATGTTTCAAAGTTAACTACAAATCCAGTTAGGATAATTATTATGGTTTCAAATATATATGTGAATGTTTTGCGTCTATATATTTTTACGGAGTTGAAGATATCTTGCAAAAGAAATAATCCACCAGTTGAGTAGCCTTCTTTGAAGATCAGACTGTGACCTAAACCGGTTATGACACCAGCAGTTATGGTTATTATAGTTTTATCCATGTTATAGATATTTATTTGTTCTGCTATATTTTGCGTGAAATAAATGATTATAGGGATTAATAAACTTGGTATCATATATTTTCTCGTGTTTTCTGCACCAATTGATAGGGTTGCAATTCCAATTAGGGCTAGATTTATGATAAGTAAAAACATAGGTGCACTATAGTCAAAATGGTAATATATTAGTGCTCCTAGGCCATATATTCCGTTAGGTACTAAGTCGTAAGGAATTATAAATAAATTAAATGCTAGGGCGATAAGGATGCATCCCATAATGATATTTAAATACTTTTTCATTTTTTACCTCTTTATTCTTAAATAGTTTTCCATAAATGGCAGTAGTTCTCCGTTTAAGACAGCATCAGCATTCGCGGTTTCATATCCTGTTCTAATGTCTTTTACTAGTTTATATGGTTCTAAAACATAGTTTCTTATTTGACTGCCGAATTCAATGTTCATATGATTTTTTAGTTTGTCATATTCTTCAGTGTTTGCTTCTTCCATAAGTTTTTTTAGTTTACTTGTTAGAACGCTTAAAGCGGTTGCTTTATTTTTGATTTGGCTTCTTTCATTTTGACATGTTACAACTATACCTGTTGGCAAGTGGGTAATTCTTACGGCACTATCAGTTGTGTTTACGCCTTGTCCACCCTTCCCACTCGAACGATATACATCTACTCTTATTTCTTCGTCTTTAATGTTTACTTCATTTGTCATTTTAATTTCTGGAGTGACGTTTACAGATGCAAATGATGTATGTCTTCTTTTGTTTGAATCAAATGGACTTATTCTTACCAGTCTGTGAACACCTTGCTCGCCTTTGAAGTAACCATAAGCATATGGACCAGTTATTTTAATGGTTGCACTTTTAATGCCGGCCTCTTCCCCTTTTTGGTAATCTAGTTCTTCATATGTGTAACCATTTTTATCGCAGAACATTTTATACATTCTTAGTAACATGCTGGACCAATCACAACTTTCGGTTCCACCTGCGCCGGGATGAATTTCTAAAAAGCATGGAGCATCATCGTATTCACCAGTAAATAATGTATTGATTTCTAGTTTGTTTATTTGATCTGTAATCTTTGTTAAGTCAATTTCTTTCAGTTCTTCATCACCTAAGATGTTAATTAATTCAGAATAATCTTCTAGTTCGTTAACTATGTTTTGATAAGTGAAAATTTGTTTTTGAAGGTTAACTAACTCACTATTTATGGCTGTACTTTTAGATATGTCTTTCCAGGTATTTTCGTCATTAAGTTCTTTAGTTAGTTCTTTTATTTTTTGACTTTTGGCATCTAAGTCAAAGTGACCTCCCAATATTTAAGATTTGTTTTTTTAACTGAGATATTGTTTGTTCTAAGTTTTCTCTATTCATAATTATTACCTCAATGAAATTATAGCAAAAAAAAGAAAGAAAATAAAGTTTCTTTCATTAAGTGTTTATGTATGAAGTCAACCATTTTTCAAATTCATCTGCATCTTGATATTTTGGTAAATCGTCGTTACTTTCTGTATTTAAGTAAGCTACAATTTTTCCTTCTTTAATTAATATAACAGATGGTGCTAATTTTACGTCATCATATATAAATGTTTTCTTCATCTCTTCATATGGAAGATACAAGAAACTGATGTTATACTTGTCCATTACTTTTTTAAATATTTCATCGCATGGAGTTTCTAATAAACAATAGTTGATGTAAGCAAAAACAATAAATGATTTTTTGTCTTCTTTTAATTTTTCAATATCTTCATTTTTAACATTTATAAATTTGCTTTCTTGGTAATATTCTTTTTCTATAGAAAATTTTGATGAACTCGCACAAGATGTTAGAAAAAGACAAATTAAGATTATTACAATTTTTTTCATTTGGTAATTTTGTGAAGACTTTTAAAATCTAGATTATAATATGGTACTTTACTAAAGTTATAGTAGTCTTTTCCATTTATTGTTTCTTTTACGTCTATTTTATTGTTGCCGTCATAATACCAGTAACCACCTATGTCGCGAATTTTGTTTTCATCCCAGCCGAGTGACACAAGCATATTTTTTACTTGACCGGCGTAACCACCTGCACCACATATGATAAAAATATTTTTGTCTTTTGGAAAGATTGCTTCTAGAATTTCCATACTTTCTTCGTAGTTTGGAATATATTTGTCATCATCCGTTAGTTTAAATAGAGCATCTCCAGTATAAAGGCCACTAACGTTTTCTTTTTCTTTTTGCTTAATATATGCTTCTTTGTAGTTTGCTAAGTATGGTGCTGGTATTACTTCGAATCCTTTTATATAACCTGATAGATATCTGTCACCACCTTTGTTTTCCCATGTAGCAGTATCTACAAGCATACGAACGTCTCTATAAACTGTATCAGTACGATTAAGGTAGTTGTCTATAGTTTTTTCGTTAATATTTTTGTCGATGCCATACTCTCCTCTTAATCCTTCTGATAATTCTGGGGCCGGCAATGGTTTTTCAATTACGACATTTTGTTTAGTCATTATGACTAGTGCAACTATGATAGAAGCACCTATTAGTCCACTAATTAGACTATTTAATATTTTATTTTTCATTTTTCCTTCCTTTCTGTTTTTATTTTAAAAGTAAGAAAAGAATTTAACAATTGAATGAAAGTTTAGATAACTCAACTTTAGGTTGAAAAAAAGATTGCACAAGCAACCTTATTTGATTTTTCTTGATTCTAAGTAATATCTTTTATCGTAACTATGTCCCATTGAGAATGTTTTTCTTGGAAGACTTCCATCTAGAATTACAGTTTTAAATAATTCATTTTTAGGCATTGCTTCAAAGATAAATCCAACATTACCACTTTGCTTAGCAAGGTTTTTAGTAGTTTCTTCTCCATGAATATAGTCAATTTTTCCTTCATTATTTTTTAAGTATTCATCTAAGAATATTTGAATAGAACCAACTGCAATGTTAGATTTTGGATTTTCAATATACCATTTTTCGTCAACATCGTTTGTTATAACTTCAATTTCTTGACCATTATCATCTTTGTTAATTTGATAGTATTCTTTTAGACTATTTAATAATTTTTCGGGATTTGTGTTAAAAATTACTCTATTTATTGCTTCAAATTCTAATGCTGGACTATGAAGGTTTACTAGTTCTACTAGAGCATATCTGGCTGGGTTATTTAAATATTCTTCTTCACTCATTGTTTCTTTCAATTTTTCATAACATGCTTTTGCGGTTGCTAGTGAATGGTTTCCATCACCCATGGCAAATAGTAATACTTCTTTATTATTAACGTCATATTTTTTAGCAAATACTTCTTTGTCAGCTAGTTCTTTTAAACCTTTATCCACTTCATCCATTGTTTCTTCATTTAGTAAATATCCTTTAACGTGGCCACCATTTTTCATTAAATCAAAATCGTAAACTATATCATCTTCAGAAACTTTATTTTTTAAATTTTCGATTATTTGCTTTTTGTCATCATCAATAAGAATCATTATGTGAGGAAGTTCTAGTGGAGCATTTTCTCTGATTTTTACTCTTGGTGGAATTCTTTCTATGACAGTTTTTTCAGTTGCTCTTATAGGTGTTTCTGCTCCTTTTTCATATGAATAGGCTTCTAGATCAACTACACCAATAAGTCCTTCTCTGATTTTTCCATCACTTTGGGTTCTTTCTAAGTAAATCATGCTGTCTTTGTATTCGTTAAAGAAATCTTCATCTAGAAGTGCTTTCATGTTACTATTTATTTTAGCAATTCTTTCACTTATATTTTCATCTTCTAAATAAATTTCTGGAAGTGTTAACTTTAATGTTGATGGGGCATCACCAACTATTTTTTCTACGTCGTTCCAATATTCTGGTTCACTGGTATATTGGTCACATGCTACTACACTCCATTTTGTCATATCTGTATTTTTGGGCAGTAAAATATTTCCTCTTTTGAAAGGTATGTTCATATTATCATCTCCTAACTAGATTATATATTCCTGAATAAAAAAATGCAACTTAATTGTTACATTCTTTCATTTTTTTATTTTCATATTTATTTAGAAGTTTTATTACTATTTTATTCAGTTTATCGAATATGTAAAGTGAGCATATTAGAAGAACGCCAAATATTAAACCTATTTGAAAGTTAATTGCTTTAATATTAAAGAAGTTAGATTGAAATATTGCACAGTACTCAAAGCCAGCAAGTAAGGTTATCCAAAGAGTGAATCTAAATGCATTAAATGGTTCACATAATTTATATAGGAAGATAAAACCCGAGATTCCAGTTAGGAATACTACTAAACTTGAGACAATATCTTCCGATAAATTAAACGCATATTTGAACATTTCAACAATGATGACATTGAATACTACCGTTAGTGCTGCTGGAACACTTTTACCAATAACTTTTACTAAGAAATTTCCTTTGACAATATCTGTGTTTGGTTCTAGGGCTAAGATAAATGACGGTATTCCAATAGTAAATGTTGTAATTAATGTAAGCTGGATTGGTATAAAGAAATATTTGCTTCCTAAAATGATACATAGTAAGACTAAAAGGATTGTGAAGATTGTTTTTACTAATAATAAAGATGCACTTCTTTCGATGTTATTAATAGTTCTTCTTCCTTCGGCAACTATGTGAGGAATACTACTGAAGTCAGAGTTTAATAAGACTAACTGACTTACGTTTCTAGCACCATCAGTACCACTTGCCATTGCGATTGAACAGTCTGCTTCTTTTAAGGCTAAAACATCATTTATTCCATCACCAGTCATAGCAACTGTTTTACCATTCTCTTTTAGGGCTTTAATAATTTGCTTTTTTTGTTTTGGAGTTACTCTACCGAATATATTATAGTTAAGCGCTCCTTCTTTGATAGTTTCGTCATTTAATGTTGTTGCGTCTATACCTTTGATGTTTTTGATGCCGGCTTCTTCGGCAATGGACATAACAGTATTGTAATTATCACCAGAGATTACTTTTACTTCTACTCCCTCTCTTTCAAAAAATTCTAAAGTGTCTTTGGCATCTTTTCTTACAACATCTTTTATTAGAATATATGCTAGTTTTTCTAGTTGCATGGGATGCTCTGTTACTTTTTCATTTGATTTTGCTAGAAGTAAAACACGATATTTTTTTTGGTAATTTTCAATTTTGGATTTTTCATTCTTATATTCATCTTTTAAGATGAAGTCTGGAGCGCCTAAATAATATGCATTTTCATTTTCAAAAGAGACTGCAGAAAATTTTCTTTCGGATGAAAAAGGAATTGTTTCTTTTACTTTCCATGATGTTTGATTTAACGTAAAAGAATCTTTTAAAGCGGTGAACGTAGCACTATGATCTACTGCACTTGCACAGATTTCGTCGAGAATTTTATCAATTTCTTTTTTATTATGTCCCTTTTCTATTATTGTGTCATATACTTTCATTTTACCTTCAGTTATAGTTCCTGTTTTATCTAAGCATATAACGTTTACTCTGGCAAGAGTTTCAATACAATAAAGTTGCTGAACAAGGACTTTATATTTTGATAGTCTTATAATACTTACTGCCATTACTGAACTCGTTAGTAAAATTAAACCTTCGGGAATCATACCGATTAAAGCGGCAACTGTGGCGATTACTGAATCATAAATACTGCTGGTAATTACTATTTGATTTGCAAAAAATAGAATTCCGATGGGAATAATTAGAATTGATAATATTTTAAGTAATTGATTAAATGAACCCATTATGATTGAATTTGCTTTTTTGTTATATTTGGCTTCTTTAGATATTTTGGCTATATAGCAATCCTTACCAACTTTATTTACTTTTGCATAACATGAGCCACTTACAATGAAACTTCCAGATAGAAGTTCTGCACTAGTGTCTTTATAAATCGGATCTACTTCTCCAGTAAGAAGGGATTCATTTACTTCAACTTTGCCATTTAGGACTATGCAATCTGTTGGAACTTCATTTCCTATTTCTAAATATATAATATCGTCTAAAACTATTTCTTCATTTGAGATTAGTTTTTTACGAGAGTTTCTTATAACAGTTGTTTTGGTTGATGCTAAAAATGATAGTTTATCGATTATTTTTTTAGATGTTATTTCTTGAAATGTGCTAATTATGGTATTACAAATAATAGTTCCCATGAATAAACAATTTTTTAGTGAATAAAGGAATCTGTTATAAATTAACCCGGTTATTATTATTGCTGCGCCTAGAAAAATATTTAGAAAGTTGAAATAAGTGAAAACATTACTATAAATGATTTGCTTGATTGTTTTAGTTTGAGGTTGCTCATTAATATTTGTTAGGTTTTCCGCTATTCTTTGATTAACTTGCTCATTTGTTAAACCTTCGTCATATTTAGGGTTAAATCTTTTTATTTCCATAGGCATCACTTTCCAATTTTATTATAACACGTTATATTTTTTGTATAAATTTTTAAGATATTAACGTAAGAAAAAAGTGTCAAGAAAATGACACATTATTTATTTTTTATGAAGAAAGCATTCTGTTTCGTGCGAGTTTATTATGCCGATTGCTTGAAGATAGGAATATATGATTGTTGAACCAGTAAATTTCATACCTCGTTTTATCAAATCTTTTGATATGGAGTCAGAAAGTTGAGATGTTGTAAGACCAGTTTCATATATTGGGTATTCATGTATGAACGATAGTAAATATTTGGAAAAAGAGCCATATTCTTTTTGAATTTCTTTAAATATTGCGGAATTATTAATGCTTGCATTTATTTTAAGTTTGTTTCTGATAATACCTTTGTTGTTATAGAGTTCTTCTTTTTTGACATCATCATATTTAATAATTTTGTCTATGGCAAAGTTGTCATATGCTCTTTTAAAGTTTTCTCTTTTATTTAAAATACATTCCCAAGAAAGACCGGCTTGGAACATTTCTAAGATTAGCATTTCAAAAAGATAATTGTCATCTAAGTTAAGTACGCCCCACTCTTTGTCATGATATTCTACATATAATGGGTTTTTTAAATTACACCATAAGCATCTTTTCATAGTTTTATTCCTTTCTTTGGCAATGTCATTATAGGTTACGAATTTTTCCTTATAGAATGTTACTTCTTATTTTTTTATTAGGGTGATTCCAATCACGATTAGAAGGCTTACTAAAAGTTTTCTTTTTAAACTTTTCTTGTCTTTGTCTATAAAGAATTCATATATAGAATTCGTTACCATTGATAACGTTAAAAGCGGTGCGACAATGGATATGTTTCCATATTCGTAAGCTTTAACAGATGAGATAAGCATCATGGCCCATGAGAAACTTACTAGCATAAATTTCTTTTTGTCATATAATTTGAATTCTTGTTTTAAGTCGTCTATAGAAATTCTACTTACAAGTTTTATGATTAGAGATGGGATCAAAACAGTTATGACGGTATATAATCCAATGTTGAAATTCTCTGAAATATTAACATTTATAAACATAGCGATTGCGAAAAGAAAGTTTGAGATTATACACATGATAAAGTATTTGTTAAGTTCTAGTTTTCCTTTATTATTTGTGGATAATAGAATATTTGCTAGAAGTATGAGAATTATACCGACGACTTTAGTTAAGATAATTTTTTCTTTTAAAAATACAAAACCAAATATTACCAGGAACACTGTGGATAATTGCTTAAGCATACTGAATGTTGAAGGAGCAAGGCCGTATCTTGCTTCGATGTTTAATCTATCTGTTGCAGCATAAATAATAGTTACTACTCCAAGAGTTAGAAGTATTTCTGGATTTAGTGAAAACTTGTATGCAAAAAGTGGTGATAATATTAGGGCAAAAAGTGCGGTAAAAACTTCTAATAAAATTGTTAAGGCTGAAGCGTTTTTCATGCTCCTATTTGTTTCTTTAAAGCACTGAGCAAATATCAAAGAGAATATTAGGTATATAATAACCCATTTTATATATTCCATTTTTATTTTTCCATTTCTTTAAAATTTAGATTTTTTAAATATTCGTAGCCAGTTGTTATTTTATCTTCAACGTTAGTGTTGGAATTGTAGATTTTTTTTAGTTCTTCCATTACAAGTTTACCATTCTTTTGTAATTTATAAAATTCAGGATATGATTTTTCTGTAAAATCAAATATTGCTTGGAAATATGTATTATTTAAAATTGGGTCAGTTACCATTTCACTATATTGCCATGCTAGGAATGGACTTTCGTATTCAGTTTTAGAAATTTCTGGATAAAGTGTTTTCCACTTAGTAAACCATAAAAAATGTAGTGTTTCATGAGCACAGACTTCTGTTAGTTTTTCTTCATTTAAATGTGGATTAATATAAAATGTGTAGTTATCTATATCTCTAGGGAAAAATGGCAACATACCAACATAACAAGTTATTTCATTTATATTTATAGGCCAATTTATGTTAAGATAGTCTGCTAATTTTTTAAAATAAGTGTCATTGTATTTGTTCCAAATAGCACTATATTTTTTACAAGCTTCTCTAATATTTTGTGAATTACTTGTGTAATAGTTCGTGATTATAGCACTAATTTTTGTGGATATCTCTTCTTTTGAAATATTTTTGTGGATATCATGAAGTTCTGGGAAATATTCACATAATAAATTGTGGATTTCTGACTTTTCGACTTCTCCAAAGTAAAAGTTTTGAATTATTTTGATATTTTCTTCTAGAGTTATTGGTTTAAATATAATTTTGGGATTTGTTTGCATTTATACCTCCATAATTGTTTGTTCACCATAACATTTTGTGATTTTACAAGATGTCTACTTTATTTATTTTCAATTTGTTTTGTTTCATTTAGCAATCTATCAAAATCTGACACATAATTTTTATCATAATCGATAGAACATTCAGCAAATATATCAGTAATTTTTTGATAAAACATTCTCTCACTTGTACGAATTAATTTAATTCTTTCAAGTAATCTCTTAAAGTATTCTTGATCTGATTTTCTTGCTTTCATAAATCTTTCATCATTTAAAGCAAAACCTTGAACCATATAATCTTTAATTATTTTATTTGCCCAAGTTCTAAATTTAATTGCCTTTCTAGAATTAACTCTAAAACCAATAGAAATTATCATATCAAGATTATATACTTTAACATTTCTCTTAACACTTCTATTACCTTCAATTTGAACTAGTAAGGAATCCTTACTAGTTGAAGTTTCATCAAGTTCTTCTTCTTTATATATATTTCCAATATGAAGTGTAATATTATTTCGCGTTGTATCAAATAATTTTGCTAAAGCATTTTGGGTTAACCATACATCTTCATTTTCAAGCAATACTTCAACTTTAATATTATTATCTTCATCTGTATAAAAAATTATATTGTGTTCATCACCTATTTGCTTATTCAAAATATCACCTTCTTATATATTTTTTGAATAATCTATTTTTTAGTTTTTATCAGCTTCTTTTCATTATCAGCATAAGTAACACTAAATTTTATTCCATTAGCATTATTTTCCATTGCTTCTTTTTCAAAGTCTATCATATCATCAGGCAGATTAAATGGACTACACCATACTAATTCAGAACATTTTTCTGGCTCAGCTATTCTTATCTCACCTACATATTTTGATACCTCAAAATACACGTCATAATATGGTGGTAATGATTTGTTTTTTCTATTAGCAACAAAAGTATCTACAATATCTTGAGCAGATATTTCTATTCCTAATTCTTCTCTTGCTTCTCTAATTGCCGCTTCATAAGCATTTTCACCTTCAGCAATATGTCCAGCTGGTAATGCAAGATATCCTGGCCATAGTTTTGTTCCTTGTCTTCCTTGTAGTAATACTTCGCCATTTTCATTTTTAATTATTAAATATATTGATGACAAGAATTTTTCTCTTTCTGGCTTTTTATCAAAAGATATGTTGTTTACTTCTATAAATCTTTTTCTAAATTCTTCTTTATTTTCTGCAAGAACTGATATATCATTTAAGAATTTTTTATAATCCAAATCTTCAAAATACATTTTTTCA
>OIZL01000441.1_pt1 | contig 31001 bp, 31 predicted proteins | sample 1588541 | NCBI WGS metagenome assembly OIZL01 (sample SAMN03283285) | human gut metagenome | biome: human-associated habitat; material: feces | host: Homo sapiens | place: Peru | collected 2012 | reverse complement strand
ATCAGAAATGGGAATTTGAACCAGAATATGGCGAAGATATAGCAAAAGAACATGAAAAATATATAACTGAATACTTTGATGGTCCAGTATTCATTAAAAATTGGCCAAAAGATATAAAAGCATTTTATATGAAACAAAACGATGACAACGAAACTGTAAGTGCAGTAGATTTAGAAGTCCCAGGAGCAGGTGAACTTATGGGAGGCTCTCAAAGAGAAGAAGATTACGATAAGTTAATAACAAGAATGAGAGAACTAAACATGGAAGAAAAATCCTTAGAATGGTATATTAACTTAAGAAAATATGGAACATGCGTTCACTCAGGATTTGGTATGGGATTTGAAAGACTACTTATTTATTTAACTGGAGTAGATAATATAAGAGATGTAATCCCATTCCCAAGAACTCCAGGAAACTGCCTATATTAAAAATATAAAAACATAGAAAAAGGAATAAGATTATCTAATATGAATCTTATTCCTTTTAAATTCAATAAACTCAAAATATGCTTTCTTATCAAGTTCAAAATCAAATTTCTTAAACTTAAATTTACTATCTTTACTTAATATAAGTTTTTTAATAAAATATAAAGTAAAATCATAATTTCTAACTAATAAAGGTCCAATCATATAAGTACCATAAAAATTGTTATAAACTATACCCTCATTATCAAACAAATTATCAACATTTCCATAATTAATACTATCACTAGTATTCATAAAACCATATATATCATTATTACAAAAACTACACTTAGTAACAATTTCCCTTACTATTCTATCACCAGTAGTAACTTCAAAATCAAACATTCCAAGAGCATTTTCTTTATCCAAAGTCTTTCCAAATAATCCCAAAGCATTACCAGTAATCAAAACAAACTTATTACTATCAATAAAATTCTTTATATCTTTCTTATAATTCATTAAATGTTTCAAACAAAGCTTTCTATTTTCCTCAGTTGAAGACCCAATATATAACATATCAAATTCCTCAAAATTTATATCATCTAAAGTAGATAACTTCTTTACTTCACAATCAATACCTTGTTTCTTAAGATGATATTTAATAACATTAATATTACCACTATCACCATATAAATTCATTAAATCATAATATAAATATCCAATAACTATCTTCATTTAAGTTCCTCCATAACTTTATTAAAAGGCTTTATATAATCAAAATTAAGTATCGCATAAATATTACCATCTGAATTTTTAATATCATCCTTAGAACTATACATATCATTACAAATAACTATTTTCTTTTCATCAAATCCATTATACTTTAAAGCAACAGCAATATCATACCTTTGAGGACCACAAACAATAAATTTATGAACGTTATTTAAAAGATTAAAATCAATATCATAAAGCCATGATAAATCATCATAATCATACCTTCTACTTATTTGCCACCATCCAATAACTATTGTCTTTAACCTCTTATCATTTGAAGTATAAAGTATAGACTGATTAAAAGTTGTACTATTCTCATTCTTGTTATTTAAAACATAAACATTCCTATCATTATACTTATACTTATTATATATTTTCTTATCCTTTTCCATTTCAGATATATAAAAACTAATCATATCTTGGTCCAAATCACATAGTGACAAACAAGAAAAAGCTGCTACTATATTATATAAATTAAACAACATATCATTATTAACATATATATTATACTTACTATTTATAGATAAAATAGATTTATCATAATCAAAATTAGTAATTTCATAACTAATAAGAGGTCTTTTAAAATCACAACTAGGACAATAATAATCACCAAGATATTCAATATTATAATAATTATAATCTAATTTACTATGACACTTTAAACATCTAGTAATATTTAAATTACTAAACTTATTATCTTTATAAGAATACTTAAGTTTAGAAGAACCATAATAAATAACTTTAAATCTATTATCCAAATTAAACTTTTGTAAATAAGGGTCATCCCCATTAATTATTAAAGTAATATTCTCATCCAAAGACTTCAAAATTTCTTCAAAAACAATATCAAAATGTCCCTGTCTAGGCGGTTGGTCACGAGTTATATTCGTAATAACAACATAGTTTGGATTTATATAAGGAAAAACAAATTTTGCATACCTCTCATCCATTTCAAACACACATACATCAGCATTAATTTCACCCTTTAAATTAGAAAACTTAAGAAGTGTCGCTATAATCGCAGACCTTTCATTTGAACCCTTATCATTATAACAAACTTTATTTCCAAATTTTTTAAAAACATCACTAATTATTTTAGAAGTAGAACCCTTACCAGAAGAACCAGTAACTGCTATAACCTTAGAAGGAAGCTTAAAATCACTTAAAATATTTTTATTTAACATATAAGCAATATCACCAGGAAAAGAACTTCCTCTACCCAATTTGTCCAGAACAAAAACACAAAATTTTCCTATTAAAATACTAATAAATTTCTTCATAAATATCCTCCTCATATAAAATTATATCATGTATAAATAAAAAAATAAATATTCATAACCTTTAGAATAAATAAAAAAACTATAAAAAAACAAGGTGATAGTCACAAATTATAACAATTATATTTATAGGAGGTACAAATGCAAGAAATAAATACAAGTTAGATAATAAGTATCTAATATAGACATTTTAAAGCAAAATATGATAAAATATCTATGTAAGATAAGGAGGAAACAAAATGAAATACGTAGGAACAGAAGTAAGAGGAATTAGAACTCCAATCATAATGGAAAATGATAACTTAGTCGAAGTAGTAGTAGATTCATTGATAAATGCCAGTAAAGAAGCAAAATTTAAATTTGATGACAAAGACATAGTAGCAATAACAGAATCTGTAGTAGGACGCTGTGAGGGCAATTTTGTAACCTTAGATGATATAAGTAAAGATGTAAAAAACAAATTTAAAACAGGACACGTTGGCTTAATATTTCCCATTCTAAGCAGAAATCGCTTTGCACTATGCCTACAGGGAATTGCAAGAGGATTAGATAAAATAACACTAATGTTAAAATATCCAGAAGATGAAGTTGGGAATCACTTATTTGATGAACAATTACTTGAAAAATATGATATTAATCCATATAAAAGTGTTTTAGATGAAGAAACCTATAATAAATATTTTAAAAATGAAAAACACATATTTACAGGTGTAAATTATGTGGAGCTATACAAAAACATTATTGAAAAAGAAAACTGTAAAGCAGAAATAATCTTTTCAAACAACCCAGAGGAAATCTTAAAATATACAAAAGAAGTACTATGCTGTGATATTCATACCAGAAAGAAAACAAAAGAACTCTTAAAAGACAAAGCAGATACAGTACTAGGACTAGATGATATAATGAATAAAAGCATTGGGGGCAGTGGTTACAACAGCCAATACGGACTTTTAGGTTCAAACCGTTCAACCGATGAAAAACTAAAATTATTTCCAAGAACAGGTAAACAAGTAGTAGAAAAAGTTCAGAAATTATTAAAAGAAAAAACTGGAAAAAATATTGAAGTTTTAATTTACGGAGACGGGGCCTTTAAAGACCCGGTAGGAAAAATATGGGAGTTAGCAGACCCAGTTGTTTCTCCAGCATATACAAGCGGTCTAGAAGGTTATCCAAACGAAATAAAACTAAAATATTTATCGGATGCTAAATATAATAACTTAAGAGGAGAAGACCTAAAAAAAGCCATTATTGGAGAAATAAAAAATAAAAGTAAAAATCTAAAAGGAAGTATGGCCTCACAAGGAACAACTCCAAGACACTTAACAGACTTAATAGGCTCCCTATGTGACCTAACTTCCGGAAGTGGGGACAAAGGAACCCCTGTAGTATATATAAAAGGTTATTTTGATAACTATTCAAATATGGAGGAATAATGATAGATTTAGTAGTATTAATTGCCCTAATAATAATTGTGGCATTCTTATCAAGAGATGTAAAATATTTGGTATATTTAATAGGAATAATAGAAATATTTTTAAGATTAATTCACTATATTGGTGACCACCTAGGTATGCCTGACTTAAACAAAGTAATAAATAATCATTTCCCAAGCTCAATCTTTAAAATACTAAGTAAATATACAAGTGGAATTATATATGACATATTATCATGGATATTAGTTTGTATATTCATTGCATTTCTATTTTATTTAATAAGATACCTAATAAGAAAAAAATAAATTCTATAATTTAATCTTTTTCTTCTTATAAAGTAATCCTATTTCAATAATAACTAAAGATAAAGTTAACACAATAATCATTCCATTTTTATTTTCTTTATTGATAACCTCTTTAGTTTCAGAATAATCATTACTTGAACTTATAAATGTATCATAATAAGGGTCACTAAAAGAAAAATAATTATTTAACACAACTAAGATTAAAAAAATGAACTTCATCTAAACCACATCCTTTATATAATAATATTCATAAACCAGAAAAATAAAATATAAAATTAATAATGCATATAAGAAAGGAGCAAAATATGTTAGAACTAAAAAAAATATGTAAAAGTTATAAAACAGGAGATTTTACGCAAAAAGCTTTAGATAATATTAGTTTAAAATTTAGAAAAAATGAATTTGTTTCCATTCTTGGAACATCAGGCTCAGGAAAAACAACTTTTTTAAACATTGTCGGAGGCTTAGATAAATATGACAGTGGAGACCTTATAATAAATGGAACATCAACTAAAAAATATAAAGATAAAGATTGGGATGCATACAGAAATAACTGTGTAGGATTTGTCTTTCAAAGTTATAATCTTATCTCTCATATCTCTATTTTAAACAATGTTGAGATGAGTTTAATTTTAAGTGGAATATCAAAAAAAGAAAGAAAAGCAAGAGCACTCGAAGTTCTAAAAAAAGTTGGACTAGAAAAACACGCAAACAAAAAGCCAAACCAATTATCTGGTGGTCAAATGCAAAGAGTAGCAATAGCAAGAGCACTAGTAAACAACCCTGAAATCATTTTAGCAGATGAACCCACTGGAGCATTAGACTCAAAAACCAGTGAAGACATCATGAATTTAATAAAAGAAGTAGCAAAAGATAAACTTGTAATCATGGTAACTCATAACGAAGAAATAGCCAAAAAATATTCAACAAGAATAGTTAATTTAAAAGATGGAGTAATCTTACATGATTCAAATCCATACAAAGAAGAAAATATAGATAAAACATATCAGATGAAAAGAACATCAATGAGTTTTCTAACAGCATTAAAACTTTCATTAAATAACATATTTACAAAAAAAGGAAGAACACTTCTTACTGCATTCGCATCAAGTATAGGAATTATAGGAATATCACTTATTCTAGCATTATCAAATGGTTTTGACATTCAAATAGATAAATTTGAAAGCGAAACATTATCATCATTTCCTATACTAATAAGCAAACAAGCAACAGAAATAGACATAGAAGAATTACAAAAACAAGCAAAAGAACTTAAAAATAAAGAAATAGATGAATCACAAATATATGCTTATGATGTAGAACAAGAAGCTGTAATGCATAATAACAAATTTACTGAAGAGTACCTAGATTATGTAAGCAAGATAGATGAAAACTTAATATATGGAATATCATACACAAGATATACTGGAATAAATGCTTTAACAAAACACGATAAAAATATAGTTACCATAGATACAACAAGCTTTGTTTCTCTTCCAAAAGAAATAAAACAAGGAGATACTTATTTAGAAAAAGGCTATGACATTCTAGAAGGAGCTTTTCCTAAAAATAAAAATGAAATAGTAATTGAATTAGATTCTAAGAATAGACTTGACAAAAGTATATTAAAAATATTTAATATAAATGCTGATAAAATAACAACAAAAGAACTAATAGGAAAAGAAATAAAAGTTGTACTAAATGATGATTACTACAAAAAAATAGGAAACATGTATACCGTAAATACTAACTTAGAAGAAATGTATAATAACAAAAATAATATAACTCTAAAAGTTGTTGGAATTATAAAAGCCAAAAAAGATAACAAACTAAGCGAAACAGAACAAGCTTTTTCTACAACAACTATGGGAAGAATTTTATATACCAATGATTTAATAGAATACTTAATAGAAAAAAATAGTAAATCAAACATAGTAAAAGCCCAATCAAAACAAAATACAAGTGTACTAACAATGCAAACCCTAACAGAAGAAGAAAAACAACAAAACCTAGTATACTTAGGTGCAGAAGATATACCTTATTTGATTAGCATATATCCAAATAACTTTGACGATAAAGAAAAAGTACTAGAATACTTAGACAAATATAATGAAGATAAAAAAGAAGAAGACAAAGTAATATATACTGATATGGCAAAAACTGTAGTGTCACTATCAAGTAGTATAATGGACGCCATTACATATGTTTTAATTGCCTTCTCAGCAATATCTCTAGTAGTATCCAGTATAATGATAGGAATAATAACATACATAAGTGTTCTAGAAAGAACAAAAGAAATAGGAATACTAAGATCCCTAGGAGCTAGAAAAAAAGATATAACAAGAGTATTCAATGCAGAAACATTCTTAATAGGATTAACTTCAGGTCTAATGGGTATTTTAATAGCAAGATTGCTAATATTCCCAGCCAATATTATCCTAAAAAATTTAACAGAATTAGAAAATGTTGCACAAATGAATATAGTTCATATTTTAATTATGATTGCAGTAAGCATAATAATAACACTAATCGGAGGACTAATACCTGCTAAAATAGCAAGTAAAAAAAATCCAGTCGAAGCACTAAGAACTGAATAAGGAGTTTAATATGAATAAAGAAATATCTAACCTAGAAACAAAATTAAAAAACAACTTTACTATCGTTGCTTTCATATTTATACCAATAGTACTAGTTATAAGCACAGAACTATCTATTAATCTTATGCCATTTCCTATAATGAAAGACATTACAGATAGCAAATTAAAACAAATAATTGGCTATATCTTACTAGCACTTTTCTCATGTGTAGTAATTGCAAATATTGTTATTTTAATAACTCAGTTAGTAAAACTAAAAAAATTAAATAAACAAATAACCATAAAAGACTTTAATAAAGAAACAATCATAAATAGAAACATATACATAATAATAACAATATTACTTGGAGTTATAGGAGGTCAAAACATCATAACAAAAAACTATATAAGATTTATTATTTTCATGTTAATATCAGGTTTTGGAATATATTTAACAAAAACACCAATCAACATATTAACACTAATAATTACACTAATTTCAGTAGTAGACCTTTTAGTAATTACAACTAAAAAATGTATAGATAACAAAATAATACTAAATACAAAAGGAGTAAATTATGAATAAAAGAAAAGACTATTTAACATGGGATGAATACTTTATGGGTATAGCAAAATTATCTGCCAAAAGAAGTAAAGATCCAAACACACAAGTAGGAGCATGCATAGTAGGTTTAGACAACAGAATACTATCAATCGGATATAATGGCGCACCAAATGGCTTTAACGATGATGAATTCCCATGGGATAGACAAGGATTACCACTAGAAACAAAATACTTCTATGTCTGTCATGCTGAAATGAATGCAATATTAAACTACAGAGGTTCAAGAAAAGACCTTGAACAATCAAAAATATATGTAGATTTATTTCCATGTAATGAATGTACAAAACTAATCATTCAAGCAGGCATAAAAGAAATAATATATTTATCAGATAAATATAAAGATACAGACGCTGTAATCGCATCAAAAAAAATGCTTGATACATGTGGTGTAAAATATAAACAATTAAAAATAGATAAAAAAATAGAACTAGATATTTCACTTTAATAAAAAACCATAAAAATCATATTCTTATATTGGTGATACAATGAGAATAGGATTTTTTTTAGATATATATGATTCATATATAAGCGGTATGGCACAATCTACAAAAGATTTAAAACAAGCACTAGAAAAAGCAGGACACACAGTATACATAATTACAACAAATAGCAATAACAAAATAAAAAAATACTTAAGCGAAAAAAACATCATAAAAATCCCAAGTACCAAAACAAAAATAAACAATTTCAATCTACGCCTAACATATCCAAAAAAATGCGAGAAAATAATAGAAAATTTAAACTTAGACATAATTCATTCCCATACAGAATTTACTATAGGTAGATTTGGTAAAAAAATGGCAAAAAAACTAAATATACCATTCATTCAAACATTTCATACCCTATACGATGACTCTGTAAATTACATTACAAAAGGTCACCTAAATAAATTAACAACACTACTCATAACTAAACTAATAACATCTTACTATAACGATAAAATAATAAACGAAATAATTGTACCAACCAAAAAAATAGAAAAAATACTTATCAATAAATATAAAATAAAAAATAATATAAATATAATTCCAAGTGGAATAGATATAGAAAAATATAAAAAACAAGAAAATGACATCCTAAAAACCAAATTAAATATAAAAAATGATGACTTCATTGTTCTTTGGGTAGGTAGAATAGGATATGAAAAAAACATAAAATTTCTAATTAAATCACACATCGTCCTAGCAGAAAAAAATCCCCATATAAAACTATTTCTAGTAGGAGAAGGTCCCCTAGAAGAAGAACTAAAACAACTAGTAAAACAAAACCACAAAGAACAAAATATCATATTTCTAGGAAAAATAAAACACAATATAATAAATGACTACTACCATATCGGAAACATATTTTCAAGCGCATCAGAAAGCGAAACCCAAGGATTAACCCTACTTGAAGCCTTAGCAAGTTCACTACCTGTCTTATGTATAAAAAATGACGTATTTAAAGAAACAATAAAAAATAACTATAATGGCTATCTATTTAAAAATGAAAAAGAATACATAAAAAAAGTTCTATACCTATCACAAAACAAAAATAAATACAACAAACTAAAAACAAACACAACAAAATCAGTACAAAACTACTCACTAGAAAAATTTGCCACTAATGTCTTAGAAACATACAATAAAGCCCTAAAACAAAAATCCACAAACACTAACAAAAATAATACCAAGTAAAAAGAAAACAATACTAAGTTTCTTTTTTTTATACTTAAAAGAAGTAGGTAAAAGTTCATAAAGTGCTATATAAATCATAATACCACCTACTAAATTAAGCAATAAACCCATAAATAAATTAGAAATATAATCCCTTAAAAATAAAAATGTAATCAAAGCACCCAAAGGTTCACTAACTGCAGATATAAACGTATATAAAAATGCCTTTCTCTTACTCCCTGTTGAATAATATATAGGAAGAGCAATACTAATACCCTCAGGTATATTATGAAGAGCAATAGATATAACAAGCTTTAATCCAAGTAAAGTATCCTTACTAGATGTAATAAAAGTAATCATTCCTTCAGGAATATTATGCATAGCAATAACAATCATTGAAAATATCCCTATTTTATAAAGCTTATTATTATCACAATTCAATGAAGGCATTATTTTATCCATAGTAAAAGAAACACAAACTCCTAAAACAAACAAAACAAAAGAAAGAATAATACTAAATAACTCAGTATAATAATTAGTTAAAAACTTAAAACCCTCAGGAATTAAATCCGTAAAAGATAAAAAAAACATAACCCCACTAGCAAAACTAAGACTTGAAATAATCATCAAATTCTTATTAATTTTCTTTACAAATACTAGTAAAGTCCCAATAAAAGTAGAAAGACCTGCAATTGTAGAAAGAACAAAAGCAATTTCAAAATTCCTCAAGTAATATCACCAATAAAATATATGAAAATAAACCTATCTAATTCTTCTTTTAACTAATTATTCCATAAAATAGATATTAAAAATTAAAATAATCCTTCTATAAAAAACTTAGTCAATATTTTTCAAACTCAAAACAGTAATAAAAAAAGCAACTATTCCAATACCAATACCAACTATTAAATCATTACAAAAATATAACTCTGTCATAAATAAAGCAGGTATAGTAGAAATAGTAAAACCAAGTATTCCAAAAAAAGTATATCCATAAAAATGCTTAAGAAGATAGTTAATTAACTTTGATAAGAAAAAAGAACAAACTCCAAAACCAAGAACAATAGGAAAAAGTATCTTAATAGAAAGACTACTAATCGCATTTATATAAACACCATACATTCCACAAATAGTAAGAAGTACTGTCGAAGATATACCAGGTATAATTGTAGAAATACTAATAATAAAACCAGATAAAAAAAACTTAAAAAAATTATAATCAACTTCATAAACTATATAATCAGGTTTAAAAAATAATAACAATATTCCTAAACCAAAAGTAATAAAAAAAACAACAAAATATGATAATTTAACTCCATATTTAAAAGCCTTCTTAAAAAGAGAAGGCACCATTCCAAATACAAAAAAAGCAAACACTAAAGAAGTAATCATTAAATAATTATTAAGCATATATCCAATAACATTACTAAAAAGAACTGTTCCTAAAACAATACCAATTCCTATAGGTAATAAATATAAAAAACTCTTTTTAAAACTTCTAAAAATATTACTAATTGCATCTAAACACTTCTCATAAACACCCAAAACAATAAGCAAAGAACTGCCACTTAAACCAGGTATAATATTACCAATACCACATATAAAACCCTTTATAAAGTTAATCATAACTATCACCACTATAAAATATTATAAAGAAACGAAAAAAATACATAAAATCAGTAATAACATTACAGTATATATAAAATAATAACGCGCTATCGCAATATCAAGTATATTGTACATATCAAAACAAATATCCACTTGAGATATTCTTTAATTATGTTATAATTGAGATGGAGTTGATTGTATGGACCCTAACAAAGAAATAGAAAAAATATTGAAAAGAAATAAGAAAGTTGAACTAGATAAAGCATGGGAAACTAGCTGGATGAGAAAAATATGTGTCATGATATTAACATATATTGTTGTAGTTTTATATTCATTTTCAACAAACAAAATTAATAATATATTTTTAAGCTCTCTAATACCAGTCATTGGATTTATTTTATCCACTTTATCCTTAAATAAAATAAGAAAAATTTGGGAAAAAGCAAACAATAAATAAGATTATAGTATAAAAAATAGGTAATTTTAATAATAAAAAGTTAACAGATATACTATTATACCAATGTGAATAAATATAAAAAATTAATTTTATAACATAATTAATTAACAAAATTTAAACTTTATGTTTAAATTTTTTTGTCTTAGGAAAAAAAGTATTAAAGTATCATAATCATTACTAATATTATAAAAAAACGAAAAAAATACATAAAATTTGTCACAATATATAACTTCTAACTATAAAAATTCTCAAATATTATTAAATAGGTGATTATATGTACAAAGGATTAAATGATAATGATGTGACAAAATATAGAAAAGAATACGGTAGCAATGCATTAAGTATTAAAAAAAAAGATAGCTTTTTTAAACTATTATTAGAAACTCTTGGAGACCCTATAATAAAAATACTCATAATAGCACTAGCATTTAAAACCATAGTATTGTTTAAAAACTTCGATTGGTATGAAACAATAGGTATACTAATAGCAATACTATTAGCAAGTTTTATATCAACTATTTCAGAATATGGAAGCGAAAAAGCCTTTGATAAACTACAAGAAGAGTCATCAAAAATCAAAGCAAAAGTAAGAAGAAATGGTATAACTAAAGAAGTATTTATCGAAGATATCGTAGTAAATGATATAGTAGTTCTAGAAAGTGGTGATAGAGTACCAGCAGATGGTGTTCTAATTGAAGGAGAACTAATTTGCGACGAATCACAATTAACCGGAGAAACCAAAGAAATCTATAAAGATAAAGACAACTATAAACTATATAGAGGAACAGTTGTAACACAAAAAATAGGGTTAATGAAAGTAACAAAAGTCGGTGATAATACCTACTATGGAAAAATATCAAAAGAACTACAAGAAAAAAGCCCAGAAAGTCCATTAAAAACAAGACTAAAAGTTTTAGCAAATACCATAAGTAAAATAGGCTATGTCGGCGCAGCACTAGGATTTATTTCCCACTTATTTTCTATTATTGTAATTGGAAATAATTACGACCATAACCTAATAATGCAAACAGTAACAAATGTAAACCTAATGTCAAATTACATAATTGAAAGCCTAACACTCGCAGTGACAATAATAATAGTATGTGTCCCAGATGGTTTATATCAATTATGATGATATGTAGAACAAATGCAATAGAATAGATCAATAATTTGGTCTTTTTTTATGCTCAAAAGAAAGGAGAGAAAAAGTGGATAATTGTAAGATATATGCTATTGCTAATCAAAAAGGTGGAGTTGGTAAAACAACTACCACTTTTAATTTAGGTGTAGCATTAGCAAAGCGAGGAAAAAAAGTATTACTAGTAGATGCTGACCCACAAGGAGATTTAACTACTTGCATGGGTTGGACTGATTTAGATAAAATACAAACTACATTAGCAGATGTAATGAGTGCTACTATTAGAGATGATAACATAAATGTTGATAATGTTGTATTGCATCATAATGAAGAAGTGGACTTAATACCATCTAATTTAGATTTATCACAATTAGAGGTAGGGCTTGTTAATGTAATGAGCAGAGAAAGTGTTATGAGAAATACATTATCTAAATATAAAGATAAGTATGATTATATACTGATAGATTGTATGCCTAGTTTAGGTATGATAACAATAAATGCTCTTGCTTGTGCCGATAAAGTAATTATTCCAGTACAAACACAGTTTTTAGCTGCAAAAGGTATGGGACAATTTTTACAAACCATTTCAAGGGTAAGGAAACAAATAAACCCAAACTTGATGGTAGATGGTGTTTTGCTTACACTAGTAGATAAGAGAACGACCTTATCTAATCAAGTGCGATACGAACTTCAAGAAAGTTATGGGAGTAAAGTAAAGATATATAATACTCAAATACCTATGGCAGTAAATGTAGCAAAGTCAACATCGCATGGAGAAAGTATTTTCTCTTATGATAAAAATAGTAAGGTAGCAGACTCATATACCTTATTTGCAAAGGAGGTAATGGAGAATGGTAAAGAAAGAAACAAAAATGCCTCTACCAAAGATTTATCTAGATGATGACCTGTTTTCAACGCAAGAACAGAGAGATGATAAATTAAAAGAAAAAGTAGTAAATATAAGTTTAAATGATATAGATGACTTCCCTAAGCACCCATTTAAAGTAATTGATAATGAAGATATGAAACAAATGGCAGAAAGTATTAGTGAAAATGGTGTATTAGTGCCAACATTAGTAAGACCAAAGGAAAATGGTAAATACGAAATGATTTCAGGACATCGTAGAAAGTTTGCAAGTGAGTTAGCAGGACTAGAAACAATACCTTGTATAGTAAGAGATTTAACTGATGATGAAGCGACTATTATAATGGTTGATAGTAATTTGCAAAGAGAAAAGATACTACCAAGTGAGAAAGCATTTGCTTATAAATTAAAAATGGAAGCATTAAGTCATCAAGGTAAAGTTGCAACTTCTCGCCAAGTTGGCGACAAGTTAAAAACTGTTGATATTATTGGAATAGAAAATAATGAAAGTGCAAGACAAGTTCACAGATATATAAGACTAACTGAACTAATACCACAAATACTTCAAATGGTAGATAATGATGCTTTGAAATTATCTCCAAGTATGGCAATAAGTCCTGCAGTTGAAGTATCTTATTTAAAAGAAGAAGAACAAAAAGAATTATTAGATATAATGGAATGTTTTGATTGCACCCCATCATTATCACAAGCACAAGATTTTAAGAGATTAAGTAAAGATAATAAACTTACAAGAGAGTATATGGAAACTATTTTAGAGCAAGATAAACCTAATCAAGTACAGACGCTAAAAGTAAATATGGAAAAGTTAAATAATGTACTCCCAACTAATTTAACAACTAATGAAGAAAAGGAAGATTATGTTGTTAAAGCAGTGAGTTTTTATGGGAGGTGGTTACAAAAGAAAAGAGAAAAAGAAAGCAATGAGAGATAGTGGGAGTATGTTTGCCAAAAAGTCCCCTCTTACAATCTCCCCTAAAATAATACTAACTATTATTACTAACTGAAAAAAAATAAATAATAGATATGACAAAATAATGCAAATGTGCTACATTAAAACAAAAAAGAGGAGTGATGTGAGATGAAACTAATACGAATTTTCATAGCTTTTGTAGTTGTAAGTCTGGTTGTTGGACTAGGAAGTGCATTTAATGGAAAATCAGTACCAGAGCCAGATACAACAAAATCAAACCAAATTGAGTATGAATCACAGGATAAAGTTGAAAATAATACTCAAAATGAAGAAAAAATAGAAGAACCAACTTCAAAAGAAGAGTTGTCAACAAATCCTGTAGAAAAAGAAAAAAATATACCAGAGCAAAAAACAAGCAGTGTGCAAAAAGAAGAAAAAGTTACTAAACCTGAACAAAAACAAGTTGAAAAAAGTATAATTGAAGAACCTAAGCAAGAAGAAAAGAAAGAAATGACAGCCTGGGAAGAACTTGGAATGAGCGAAGACGATTATTATAATAAACCTGCATGGAGTTGGGCTAAAGTAGATTTTGCTATTGAAAAGTACGGAAGTCAAGAAAATTGCTTTAATGCTTGTATTAAGTATGGTGAAGAAAGTGGAATGGGCTTTTCTTGTTCTACAATAAACAGTGCATCTGGTAGATATTTAGGAGAAATGATTAAATTATTTTAGGCACATAAGTGTCTTTTTATTTTGGAAAAGAAAGGATAGATAAATATGAATAAAACAAAGACTTTGTATGCTTTAGTTGGCATACTTTTTTTTACGATATTTTTTGGTATTACAAAAGTAAATGCCGAAGAATATAAAGGTCAAGCTATTTGGCCATCTGAAAAGATAGCAAATATCTATATCAGAAAATATAGAGATGATGGATACATTAAGTATCAACAAGCAGGATTTATAAGAAGAAGTGAAGACAATAAATTCGTTTATTGTTTACAACCTTATGTGGATATAGATAATAATTTACCTTATTATAAAATAGCTAGAAGTGATTTTGCAGTATATCTTAATATGACAGAAGAACAATGGCAAAGAATATCTCTTTTAGCATACTATGGTTATCAATATAAAGAGAACGGTTATGATCATTCAGCACAAAAATGGTATGTAATTACCCAAGTTATGATATGGAGAACAGCAGTTTCAACATCAAGAATTGTATTTACAGATACATTAAATGGTAAAGACTTACCAAATAAGTTTGCTAGTGAAATAGCAGAGATGGAAGATTTATTAAATAAACATTATACTAAACCAAGTTTTAATATTGATGGCGTTAAACTACCAATAGGTAAAAGCATGGATTTTACTGATACGAACGGAGTATTAAGCCAATTTACTATTTCATCAGTAGAAAATGGTGTAGCAAGTATAAATGGTAATACTTTAACAATCACATCTAATTCAATAGAAAATGTTAAAGTTAATTTAGTTAAAAAACCATCTTATTATGATGTAACTCCAATAGTTTATTATTCTAACCATTCTCAAAATGTTATGAGAGTTGGAAATGCTGACCCAGTAGTTAAGAGTATAGAGTTAGAGTCAGTTGGTGGCAGAGTAGAAATAAATAAAGTGGATAGTGAAACTAAAAATAATATTCCACAAGGAAACGCTACGCTAGGTGGTGCAAAGTATGGCATATATAACTTGAATAATGAAAAGGTTGGAGAAATTACTACAGATGAAAATGGGTATGGTATAAGTGATTATTTACCTGCATTAGGGGAGTTTTATTTAAAAGAACTAGCACCTAGTAAAGGATATACTTTGGATACAAACAATAATTACTCATTTGTAGTGGATAAGGATAATTTACTTGCTAATGTAAAAGTATATGAAAAAGTTATAGAAGCAGATGTCACATTATTTAAAACATTTGCAAGTGGTGCAACTGGAATATTAAAAGGCGAACCAAATATAACATTTGAGATTTACTTAAATAATTGTAATTCTAATTCATTATTGAAAGATAGTAATACTTGTTTAGCAGACATTATCACAACTGATGATAAAGGATATGCAAAAATAACTTTGCCTTATGGTAAATATACTTTTAAACAACTTAATTCAACTCCTGATTATGAAAAAGTGAAAGATTTTGAAGTTGAAGTAAATGAAAATACTGGTAGTGATATTTATAAATTAGTTAGTAATGCTCCTATTGAGGCAAAATTAAAAGTTATTAAAACTGATAAAGAAACAGGAGAAGTAATAACAAAAGCCGGTATTAAGTTTAAAATAAAAGATACTAAAACTAATGAATATGTTTGCCAAACAATAACATATCCTACTGCTAAAAAAGTATGTGAATATGAAACAGATGAAAATGGAGTAATTATAACACCATCAAATCTAGTTGGAGATTTTCTTTTAGAAGAAGTAGAAAATCAAGTTTTAGATGGTTATGTTTGGAATAGTGAGGCAATGCCAATTCATATCGGAGAAGGTAGTGAAATACTAGTTGATAAAGATTATGGTGCTTTATTAGTAGTTAAGTTTGCAAATGAAAGAGTTAAAGGAAAACTAAATATCACTAAATATGGAGAAAAGTTAATTATAGAAAATAACACTTTTGGATATGAAAAGATATTATTAAGTGATGTAGAACTAGAACTTTATGCTAATGAAGATATTTATGTTAGTGGTAAGAAAAAATATTCAAAAGATGAATTGATAACAACTGTTATTACTGCTGATGGCAAGGCAACCATTGATAATTTAGAGTTAGGAAAATACTATATAAAAGAAAAAACAACAGATAAAAATCATGTGTTAGATGAAAAAATATATACTTTTGAATTAAAGTATAAAGATCAATATACAAAAGAAATAGTTAAAGATGTAGAGTTGCAAAACTATTATAAAAAAGGAACCTTAGAATTTACCAAAACAGATTTAGTTAGTGGTAAACCTATTCCTAATACTTTAATAGAAATCTATTCAGATAAAGAACTAGAAGATGGAACAATAGAATCCACTTTAATATTCTCTGGACTTACTGATGAAAATGGTCAAATTATTATTAAAGATTTATTTATAGGAAAAGGACATATTATTGAAAAAGAAAGTGCAACTGGTTATCAAATAACAAATGAAGTTATAGAGTTTGAAATCAAAGAAAATGGAGAAATAGTTAAAGCTAATTTAACTAATGAACAAATTGTTGAAGTACCAAACACTATGGCTAATAATAGTAAATTATATACAGTAATTAGTATTACTTGTATGGTAGTTGGAATGGGGGTATTTCTTTATGTTTCTAAAAAGAACAAAAGAAAATAAGAATGTTAATAAGAAGGAGCAACTAATCAAACTAGTTGCTTCTTTCATATTCTTAACTGGTGCTTTTATGTATATAGGTAGAATTGGTTATAACTATTATGTAGAACTAAGAGATTATCAAAAAGCACAAGAGTTTTTAAATATTGGTAAAGAAGAAACAGAAGTAATTAAGGTTGATATAGATGATGAAGATGCCCAAGAACAACCTAAACAAGAAGAAAAGAAAGCTCCAAATTACAATTACATTGGAGTTCTTGAAATACCTAAAATAAACATAAAAAGAGGATTTTTAAATATCAATGATAAAGGTAATAATGTTAATAAAAACTTACAAGTAATAAAAGGCAGTGATATGCCAGATGTTAAAAATGGTAATCTTATAATTGCAGCTCATTCTGGAAACAGTTATATATCATATTTTAAAAATCTATATAAATTAAGTAATGATGATGTTGCTTATGTTTACTTTAATAACATTAAATATACATATAAAGTAGCAGGTAAATATGATGTTGAAAAGACAGGAAAAGTTGTAATTCATAGAGATAATAAAAAGAATACTTTAACTTTAATTACTTGTAGTCAAACAGATAAAACAAAGCAAATAGTTTATATTTTAGAACTAGAAAGTGAGGTAAATTATGAATAAGTATAATTTAAGTCAAATAACAAAAGTATTAGAAAAAATATTTAAAGCAGGATTTAAAACTGAAAAAGATATTTTAAATATAAAACTTGATGATTTAACAAAGATACAAGATGTAAATGGTAATGAAATAATTATTTTATTAGATTTAAAGAAAGCAATTAAGAATAGACAAATAATTGCTTTTTTAAGTAATAGCGAAGAAATGAAAGAAGGAAGAGAAAATGAATAATTATGAGTTTAATGTTAATTTGTATGAAAAAATGAAAATAACAGTAGTAGCAGAAAATGAAGAAGAAGCTAGAAGAATATTACAAGATACACTAGATAGTATTACAGTTAAGGATATAAAAGATAAACTATCTAAAAACATAGATGTAGAGATAAAAGAAAGTAAAGTAGTAGAACAAGTATCTTTAAATAAACATAAAGATAGGAGTGATGAAAGATGAATGAAATAAAAATATCAGGTAAAGTTATAAAGAAAGATGTATTTGATAATGAATTATTTACAAGATTTATTTTAGAAATACCTACCAAGATGAAAGTTATAAATGATAATAAGATTGAAAGAGTTAATAACTATATATCATTTATATTATTTACACCTTGTATAAATGACTTCCCAGAAATAAATAAAAATACATACATTGAAATTAGAGGAGAAATATTAGGGAATAGTAATAAAAATGAAGAAATAGATGACTGTTTAGTTATATTCCCAAAAACAATAAGAAAGGGAGTGAAGATATAATGCCACATCAAACGAGAACACCATCTACACAGCTATCATTATGTAAAGATTTATTTAATCAATTAGTGGGTATTTTAGATTTTAATATAAAGATGAATATTGAAGATGAAAAGTTTTCAACTACTGCAGAGAAATTAAAGAATAAATTACTTACATATTCAGTACCGAGAGTTAATAATGATGATATAGAATTTGTAGATGTAAGATTTTTTCCTAACGAAGCAAGTGATATGATTTGGCAATTATTATTACGAGCTGAAAAAAATGATAATGTTGAAGATTATTATAGTAAGTTAATTGAAAATAGAGAACAAAAAAAATAAAGAAAGAGAGGTAAATTAAATGGCTACAACATTAGTAGAAATTAAAGATGTCTATAATGAAACGATTGCTAATATAACCTCTGATTCAAGAAAATGGCAATCGTTTTTAAGTTGTGCCTCAAAAAACTATAAGTATGATTTTGATGAGCAATTACTTATATATGCTCAAAGACCAACTGCTATAGCTTGTGCTAGTTATGATACTTGGAATAGTAAATTAAATAGAATAATTAAAAAAGGTCATAGTGGTATAGCACTGATAACTGAAAAGTATGGTAAACCATCTATAAGATATGTATGGGATGTATCAGATACTCAAAGTATGTATGGTAGAAAAGGCAAAAAAGTTAGAGTTTGGAATGTAGGAGTAGCTTATCAAGATCAAGTTGTAGAGGCATTAGAAAATAGATATGGAGAATTAGATAATAAAGATACTTTTATTGATAGTTTAAAATCAGTTGCAACTAATTTAGTAGAAGATAACATAACAGATTATATTGATTATTTACTAGATAATAAAGAAAACACAAGACTTGTAAATATAGATAATGATTTAATTATTCAAAAGTATAAAAACTTACTTCAAAAAAGTATTGCTTATATGCTTATAAATAAATGTGTAGGTAATGCTGATAAAGAGTTTTTATATACTGATTTTCAAGATATTATAATGTTTCAAGATATAGAGAGTGTTGTAAGTTTAGGAACTGCTACAAGTGATATAAGTGAAATGACACTACTTAATATTTATGAAACTTTAAAAAATATAAGAATAAATGAAATAGAAAAAATTCGTACATTTGATAATGATAAAAATATAGTTTATGATAAAGATGAATTAAAGGAGAGGAGTGAAGTAAATGATAACTTACAAAACAGTAGGAGATTACAAGATACCGAATTTGAAAGTGAAAGAGAGAAACTTCAACATAGGGAAATATGGTCTTATGAGGTTGGATTACCTAAAGAGCAAGAAGAAACCTCTATACGAGCAAATGAAAATCAAGGATATACTAACAGAGCATCTATTAGAGATAGATACGACAGCCGAGATGAGAGTGAACTTGATAATGAAAGAACTTATGGCACAAGAGAATATAACGGAGAACTTGAAGATGGAAAATCCAATGAAGTGGATAGGACTAATGAACAACTTGAAAAATCAAGCAGAGGAGATAGTGATGAGGGAGTTAATCTTCAACTAACACAAGAGAATACTAATAACAGTATTCTTTTTTCAGATAGTAGAAAAGATATTATTGAAAGTGAGTTAATAACCAACTTAGAAGAATTAGATGATACTAACTCATTTACTGTTGCAAGAGTTAAAACTAATTTATATTGTGTAGAACTTCATTATATAAATGGAGTAGCAACAGTAGAACTAGGAACTAGAACAAATGAGGAAACTTGGCAAAATGAAATAGTAGAGGCAGACTGGTTTAATAAAGGAATATCAGTAGATGCTTTATTTGATAAGCTAGAGCAAATATTTAATGATGAATTTTCTTCAGCTATTTATATGTATAATAAAAATGATGGAGAAATAGGACTACTTTATGATGTATTAAATAAATACAAGATAAATGATATTGAATTAATGTATGATGATAAAGATAATTTAATAGCACTGGATGATGAGAATATTTGGCATGGTAAAGAGTTTTATAAGTTTATATTTGATGAAGTATTTAATTATAATAACAATAATCTTCCTACATTATTAAATGAGGAAGATTTTAATAAATTAAAAGAATATGCTAGTAAATATGAAAAAGAAGAAGTCAAATTACCTACTGAAAAAGAAAAAATAGTAATGCCAAGAAGTGAGAAAGCACAATTATCTTTATTTGCTACTAAAGAGCAGGAGTTTGCCGATGTTATAGTTGATATGTTTAATAGATGTTCTAAAGATACCATTTGGGAAAATAGTTTTGAAATAAGAAAAGTAGAACTAGAAAAATGGGAACATATTAAGTCTAAAAAGAGAAATCTAACAATATCATTAGAAAGCAGTAATAATACTAATCATGATACTAGTTTTACATATTTTAATACTGATAAAACAAGTGAATTAAGATTAAAAGAGCAAATAGAAAGTAATAAATTATTTAAAATGCTTGAAAAAGATAAAGACTTTGCTATTAGAGTTAATCCAGATAGTATATATGTTTATTATCATAATTTTGATGATAAAGTATTAGATTTAAGTGTTGATAAAGAAGAAGTATTAGAAGATATAAATAATAAAGATAATACTTTAATAATTGATGATTTAAAAGAAGATAAAATAGAAGTACCTATTAAAAGAAAACAAAGAGAAGTTAGTTATGTCCTTCATCCAGAAATACCATTAGAAGATAGAATAAATTACAAGATACATACTGATTATTTAGGAGTGGGAACACCAAAGGAAAGATATAGAAATAATATTAAAGCAATAAATGTTTTAAGAAAGTGTGAGAAAGAAAATAGATATGCTACAAGTGAAGAACAAGAAATACTTTCTAATTATGTTGGTTGGGGTGGATTATCAGATGCTTTTGATCCAGAGAAATGGACGGATGAGTATTATGAATTAAAAGAACTTCTAACTGAAGAAGAATATAATCAAGCCAAAGAATCAACATTAACAGCTTTTTATACACCACCAGTGGTAATTCAAGCAATGTATAAAGCACTATCTAATATGGGACTTGATAAAGGAAATATATTAGAACCCGGTTGTGGTATAGGAAACTTTATTGGTCTTTTACCGAATAATGATAAGTTAAAAATATATGGAGTAGAAAAAGATATAATTAGTGGAAATATAGCAAGACAGTTGTATCAAAAGTCATCTATTGCAGTTAAAGGATTTGAAGAAGTAAACTATTCAAATTCTTTTTTTGATGTTGCAATAGGAAATGTTCCTTTTGGAAATATTCCTGTAAGTGACAAGAAATATGATATGAGAAACTTCTTAATACATGATTACTTTTTTGCAAAAGCTATAGATAAAGTAAGACCAGGAGGAATAATAGCATTTATTACATCTCAAGGATTTATGGATAGAAAGAATGATGATGTAAGAAAATATGTAGCAAGTAGAGCAGATTTAATTGGTGCGATAAGATTACCTAATAATGTATTTAAAGATAGTGCTGGAACAACAGTTACATCAGATATAATATTTCTTCAAAAAAGAGATTCAATTACAGATATAATGCCAGATTGGATAAACATTGATACTGATGAAAACAATTTAAGAATAAATAAATATTTCGTTGATAATCCTCAAATGATACTTGGAAAAATGGAACTTATATCAACACCATTTGGAGAAGAACCAGCTTGTATTCCTAAAGATGGTATGAATTTAGAAGAAATGCTTAACAATGCAATACCAAATGTAAAAGCAGAAATAAAAGATTATAAGATTGATGATATAGCAGATAATGAAGATTTATCTATTGAAGCTGATATGAATGTAAAAAACTTTTCTTATGCTTTAATTGATGATGTAATTTATTATAGAGAAAATAGTAGAATGTATCCCCAAAACTTATCGGAAACTGCTGAAAATAGAGTTAAGAATTTAGTTAAATTGAGAGATATAACAAGAGAAATTATTAACTTACAATTATATAATGCTAGTGATGAAGAAATACAAGATAAACAAAAAGAGTTAAATGAATTATATGATAAGTTTGTTAAAAAGTATGGACTTATCAACAGTCGTGGTAATGCTAGTGTATTTTCAAATGATGGAAGTTATTTTCTTTTATGCTCACTTGAAGTATTAGATGAAAATGGTAATCTAAAAAGAAAAGCTGATTTATTTACTAAAAGAACAATTAAACCAAAATCAAAAGAAAGAGTTATTGAAAATGCAAGAGATGCTTTAATAGTATCAATGCAAGAAAAAGCTAAAGTTGATATATCATATATGCAAAAGTTATGTGGACTAGATATAGACAAAATGCTTGAAGAACTAGAAGGAGAAATATTTAGAGTACCCGAATATGGTAATCCTAATCATTGGGTTACAGCTGACGAGTATTTATCTGGTAATGTTCGTGAAAAATTAAAAGTGGCAAGACAGTTTGCGTTTGAAGATAGCAGTTTTCAAATTAATGTTGAATACTTAAAGAAAGTTATTCCAAAAGATATTCCACCTACTGAAATAAGTATAAGAATAGGTGCAACATGGATACCAGAAGATATAATTACTAACTTTATTTTAGATTTAATTGATGCCAGTATCTATGCTAGAAGAGATGTAAAAGCACATTATTCTGATATGACTGGTGAGTGGAACATTGAAAATAAAAGTTGTGATAGAAATACTATAGCAGTAACATCTACTTATGGAACTAATAGAGCCAATGCTTATAGACTAATAGAAGATGCACTTAACTTAAGAGATACCAAAATCTTTGATTATAACTATGATGAAAATGGTAAAAAATTTGCAGTATTAAATAAAAAAGAAACAGCAATAGCTCAAGCTAAACAAGATAAAATTAAACAAGCATTTCAAGATTGGATATGGAATGATCAAGAAAGAAGAGAAAGATTAACATATCTTTATAATGAAAAGTTTAATGCAATAATTCCAAGAGAATATGATGGTAGTCATATTACATTTGATGGCATTAATCCAGAAATAACATTAAGACCACATCAAGTAAATGCAATAGCAAGAGTTCTTTATGGTGGAAATACTTTACTAGCTCATGAAGTTGGTGCTGGTAAAACTTTTGAAATGGTAGCAAGTGCTATGGAAAGTAAAAGATTAGGACTATGTAATAAGAGTTTATTTGTAGTACCTAATCATATAATAGAGCAATTTGCTAGTGAGTTCTTACAATTATATCCTAGTGCTAATATACTTGTTTCAACTAAAAAAGATTTTGAAACAGCAAATAGAAAGAAGTTTTGTTCAAGAATTGCTACTGGAGAATGGGATGCAGTTATTATAGGACACTCTCAATTTGAAAAAATACCGATGTCTATTAAAAGGCAAGTTGCCATATTAGAGCAACAACTTCAAGATACATTAAAAGGAATTGAGGATTTAAAAAATCATAATGGAGAAAGATTTAGTATTAAAGCATTGATGAAAACACAAAAGTCTATTGAGAAAAAATTAGCAAATCTAAATAGTACATCAAGAAAAGATGATGTTATCACTTTTGAAGAATTGGGTGTAGATAGATTATTTGTTGATGAAGCACATTATTATAAAAATTTATATCTTTATACTAAAATGAGAAATGTAGGTGGGATTGCTCAAACAGAGGCACAAAAGTCTAGTGATTTATTTATGAAATGTAGATATTTAGATGAAATAACTGGTGGAAAAGGAATAGTATTTGCAACTGGGACACCAATTTCTAACTCTATGGTGGAACTTTACACTATGCAAAGATACCTACAATACGATAAATTAATAGAAAGTAGGTTACAACATTTTGATGCTTGGGCTTCAACTTTTGGAGAAACAGTAACTGCAATAGAATTAGCACCAGAGGGAACTGGTTATAGAACTAAAACTAGATTTGCTAAATTTTATAACTTACCAGAACTAATGAATATGTTTAAGGAAGTGGCTGATATTAAAACATCAGATACATTGAATTTACCATTACCAAAAGCAAACTATGAAAATGTAGTAATAAAACCAAGTCAAACACAATTAGATTTAGTAAATTCATTAGGAGAACGAGCTGAAAAAGTAAGAAATAGAGAAGTGGATTCAAAAGAAGATAATATGCTTAAAATCACTAATGAGGGTAGAAAAATAGCATTAGATCAAAGATTAATAAATGAATTATTACCAGATTATGAGAATAGTAAGATAGATACTTGTTCTCAAAATATTTATAAAATATGGGAAGAAACAAAAGATAAAAAATCTGCTCAATTAGTATTTTGTGATTTATCAACACCAAAATGTGATGGTTCATTTGATGCTTATACTGATTTAAAAAATAAATTAGTAGAAAAAGGAATACCAGAAAATGAAATAGAATTTATTCATAATGCTAATACAGAATTACAAAAACAAGCATTATTTGCTAAAGTTAGAGCAGGACAGGTAAGAGTTTTAATGGGAAGTACAGTTAAAATGGGTGCTGGAACAAACTGCCAAGATAGACTAATAGCACTTCATGATTTAGATTGTCCGTGGCGACCTAGTGATTTAATACAAAGAAGTGGAAGAATTATAAGACAAGGTAACCAAAATAAAGAAGTATATATTTATAGATATGTAACAGAAAAAACATTTGATGCTTACCTTTATCAGTTAGTAGAGAATAAACAGAAGTTTATATCTCAAATAATGACATCAAAAACTCCTGTTAGAAGTGCTGAAGATATAGATGAAGTAGCACTTTCTTATGCAGAAATAAAAGCACTTGCAGCTGGTAATCCATTAATAATAGAAAAAACTGAATTAGATACTCAAGTATCAAAGTTAAAACTTTTAAAGCAAAGCTATCTAAATGAACAATATGATTTAGAAGATAAAATAAAAAAGAAATATCCTAATAGAATAAAAGAACTAGAAAAAGAAATAGAAAATTATAAAAATGATATTGAATATCTAAATGATAATTATAGTAATGAAGATAGTTTTACTGGTATGATTATTAATGGAATAACATATTCTGAAAAACAAGATGCAGGAGCAAAGATAATTGATGAATGCAAAAGCATTATAAGTGATGAAACAAAAGAGATAGGAGAGTATAAAGGATTTAAAATGGAGTTAAAGTTCTTTGCATTTATGAAAGAGTATAACTTAATTTTAAAAAGAAATTCTACTGTTGTTGTTAATCTAGGAAATAGTGAACTTGGAAATATTACAAGAATTGATAATGCATTAGATAATATATCAAGTCATTTATTAGACTCTCAAACTGAACTTGAAACAATAAAAACTCAACTTGAAAAAGCAAAATTAGAGTTTGGCAAACCATTTAATCAAGAAGAAGAGTTAAAAGATAAGCAAAAAAGATTAAATGAAGTTAATAGATTATTAAATATGAATGAGAAAACTAATGAAATATTAGATGATGATATAGAAGAAGTAGAGCAAAATAGGCAAATGTATAAAAACAATTATGAAAGATAATTTACACATTTGTTAAATGTCATTTATAGTTTTATAATGCTTTATGAAAGGTGGAAGTATTGTGGATGTAGAGAGAGTTAAAGAAAGAAACAAAAGAGTTGCTAAAGCAAATGAAAGATTTAAAAAAATAATTTCATATAATGTTAGATATTATAGAACTATGCGAGGAATGGATGAAGATGAATTGGCATCTTATCTTGGTAAAAAGGGACAATATATTAAAAAGTTAGAAAATGGAGAGTTAAAAGCTAATCCTCCTATTGATACTATTGATAAGGTAGCATGGGCTTTAGGTGTACCTTTTATTGCGATAATTAAAGATAGGAATGGTAAAAATGAAAAAAATGAATAGTTTTTTTAAAACAAGTCATGAAACTTTTGGATATTTTGTTTCTAATATGCAACTTGATTTACAAAAGAAAGATAAAGTATATTCTAAATTAGAAATAAATAATCAACAACTTTTAAAAAAGTATTCTAATGTAAATAAAGTGCTTGAAAGTACAAATCCCAATAGTTTAAATAGTAAAGAATGTTTAGCTTTAATAGAAATACTAAAAAATCTTTTAAATCAAAAGTATATAGAACTAGAAGAAATGTTCTTTAAAGGACAATATGAAATGTTATATACATTAAATAGAATGGATTATTTTGATAAAGATATTGACAATAAAAGTTAATATCTTTTTAGATTGGAGGAAGAAAGTGAAATCAAATAAAACATTATTAGATGAATTAAATATTAAATTAGAAAAAGAATATAATGAATTTATACAAGAAATAATAAAATTAGATCCTTTAAGTATTATTAATAAAACTTATGAAATAACTTTAAAGCAAGAAATTAAAGATTTGTATGTTGATAGTGATATTCTTGATAGATATGAAATTAAAGCACTTCTTGAAAGAAATAACACTTTAAAATATCTATATGAGTCTTGGCTTGAATATGATTTTGATATTCATAAGGAAGTGGAAGAATTAGTACAAGAAGATATAAATGAACTATGTAGGGAATATGTTGATAAACATCTATTAAGTTGTAAAGATGATAATAAGTATATTATTATTAGTGACACATTAGAAGAACTAAATAATTATGATTTTTGTTATCATATAAAACAAAAATATGGACTAGGAGAGTATGAAACTTTCAGTCCGTTGTTGGTTAAAGAAATACTTGATAGTGGTGGTACGAGATACTTATATGACTTTTTTAATGATGTTAAAGATAATGAACAATTAAAATATTTAGTAGATATAAATACCTTTAATAGTAATTTTTATAATAATATTGAAGAAAAGATATTACCTATTTTAAAAGAAACTATAACAAGAGAGAAAAAACAAAAAGATAAAGAGGAAAGATAATGGCATACTTTACTCAAGAACAGATAGATAAAGCAAAAGAAATAGATGTATTATCTTATTTGCAAAATAAAAATCCAGATGAATTAGTATATGAATCAAGAGGTACATATCACACAAGAACACATGATAGTTTAAAGATAAGTAATGGTAAATGGTTTTGGTTTTCAAGAGGAATTGGTGGGATTACAGCACTAGAATATTTAATACAAGTAGAAGAATATTCATTTACTGAGGCAGTAGAACACTTAATTAACCAAAAAGGAATAGAGAAAAAATACATACCAAAGATAGAACTGACTGAAAAAGAAAAAATAAAAAAGTTAGTTCTACCGAATAAATCTAAATATAATGATAGAGTAATTACTTATTTAACTGATAGAGGAATAAGTAAAACTATAGTAGAAGAATGTATAAATAAAGGTTATATTTATCAAACTTATCCACATAACAATGTAGTTTTTGTAGGATTTGATGAAGAAAATAATCCCAGATATGCAGGAGTTAGAGGAACAAATGCAAGTAGATATATGTGTGATGCTTGTGGTAGTGATAAAGCTTTTTCTTTTAAGCTAAAGTCAATTATTCCAAATAATGAAGTTCATATATTTGAAAGTGCCATTGATTTATTATCTTATGCGACAATAAAAGAAATGAAAAATGAAAAATGGGATGAAGAAAATTTATTATCTCTAGCAGGAGTTTATCAAACTTCAAAAGATGTAATAGGTAGTAAAGTGCCTAAAACAATAACAACTTATTTAAAAAATAATCAAAATATAGATACAATTATAGTGCATTTTGATAATGATAATGCAGGAAGATTAGCAACAAAAGCATTAGAATATTCTTTATCAGATAGTTATAAAATAATTGATGCTCCAGCAGAAAGTGGAAAAGATTATAATGATTTTTTATGTAATATAAAAAATATAAACTGGAAAAGTAAGTATCAAGTTAAAGAAAGATGAAATAGAAGTCTTGGTGCAGACTAAGACTTATGTCTTAGCCAGCACTGCAAATGTACTCCTAACATTTGCTGATATTAGGGAAACCCTAAAACCCTTTTTGTTAGCATATATACGCTTTGTTAAAAAGAATAAAGAAAAATATGATATAATTATATATAGAAGTGAAGAACGAATAGTAATTTGTTGAAATGGAGGATTGATTATGAGAAAGACATTATTTGTTATTTTACTATGTGGGGTTATGGCTTTAGGATTAACAGGATGTGGCAAGTCTAGTGTAGAGGATGCTAAAAAAGATTTACAAGAAAGTCAAGAAAAATATGGTTCCGTTGAAAAAGAAACAACTGATGCTTTAGTTGCAAAATTTAATACTGAAGTAATGGATAATGATGGTTCTTCTTTAAATCCAGCATCAACTGATTATTTAACTGAACATAATAATCAGTACTGGTATGGATTACTTGATGGAGTTTCATTAGTAATTGTTCCAGAAAAATATACAGGAGATAAAGCAACTGACATTGTAGACTATATGCTCATTTATGTAGATAAAGCTAGTAAGTATGGTGATGCTGCACTTACATATGCTAAACATTTAATAAAAGCAAATTATAATGAGGCAACGGAAACTGAAATTAATACATTATTAGATGAAGCAAAAACTAAATCGACTACTGGTAAAACAGCATATAACGGAAAAGGTATCTCTGTTGGTTATTTAGATAGCAGTGATTATTATCAATATCAAGTATTAAGATTTTACAAATAATTATAATTTATTGATTAGTTAGACAAATAGTAATTTGTTGAAAGGATGGGATTTATGAAAAAAACAGTTTTAATTATTTTATTATGTGGGGCTTTGGTATTAGGGCTAACAGGATGTGGTAGTAAGAAAGAATATACACTTACACTTCCAAAAGAAGAAAACATAAAAAGTGTCTTTTTTGAAAAAGATAACAATAAAAAAGAAGTTAAAGATACCGAAGAAATCAAAGATATTATTTATGTATTAAGTGGTAGTGGAAAAGGAAGAACTACAAAAGAAGAAAGCATACAAGATTATCCTGTCAATGCAGAAAATATTATAAAAATAGAATTTGATTTTAAAGAAGGAGGACAATCCTTACTATATGTTTACAAGAAAAGTGAGAAAATGTATATTGAAGTACCATATAACGGAATTTATAGAATAAGTGGTGATGAATATAATTCAATGGAAAAATATACTAGAATCAATTAAATAGTAATTTGTAGAAATGTAATTTATTTTTTTATTTGCATAACAAATGTTAAATAACTTTGACAAAGTTCTAAAGACATTTGGTAGATTGCAAAAGTAATTATATATATAATTGTATGTGAAAGGAGAAAAGAAAAATGAAATTAGGAGAAAATATTCTTAAGTTAAGAAAGGACTGTAAACTTTCACAAGAACAATTAGCAGAAAAAGTAAATGTAACTAGACAAACAATATCAAATTGGGAATTAGGAGAGACTTCTCCAAATCCTGAACAATTAAAATTATTGTCAAAAGAACTTAATGTTAGTATTGATGAATTATTAGAAAATGATATTAAAAATGTTTTAGAAACTAAAGTAAGTAATACTGAAAGATTAGCTGGAGTTATTATAAAAATACTTAAAGTTATGGGAATATTGTTAGCTTTATATTTTGTTATTGCAATAGTATCATTTATCTTATTTGGCACTATGAAAAAAACAACAAAAGAAGTTGAGACAACAACATCAGTAAGTCTAGTTTGTACACTTGATGGTAAAACATATGATTACTATATGGAAGATGAAAATGACAAACTTATTGATCATAATGGTTCTGAATTTATAAATATACTTGTAAGGATGGAATAAAACCAAAACTTAATAAACTTGGAAGTACAAATTGGGAAAAAACTAAAAAATATATTTCTGAAAAAGTAAAAGATATTTCAAGAGAACTTATTATTCTTTATAAAAAAAGATTGGAACTTAAAAAGAAACCATATAAAGATTATCCTGAAGAAGATGTGTTTGCTAGTGAATTTAAGTATGCCCTTACGGTAGACCAAGCTAAAGCAGTGTTAGAAATTAATAATGACTTAAAAAAAGATAATCCAATGGATAGATTATTATGTGGAGATGTAGGTTTTGGTAAAACAGAAGTTGCAATGAGAGCAATGTTTAAGGCAGTTTTAAATAATGAACAGGTACTTTATTTGTGTCCCACGACAATACTTTCAAAACAACAATATAATGTGGCAAAAGAAAGGTTTAAAAATTGGCCTGTAGAAATAGCACTTTTAAATCGACATGTAAGTGTTCGAGAAACTCATAGAATACTTGAAGATTTAAAAAAAGGGAAAATAGATATATTATTTGGTACTCATAGAATACTTAGTGATGATATCGTTTGTAAG
>OIZL01000440.1_pt1 | contig 31064 bp, 30 predicted proteins | sample 1588541 | NCBI WGS metagenome assembly OIZL01 (sample SAMN03283285) | human gut metagenome | biome: human-associated habitat; material: feces | host: Homo sapiens | place: Peru | collected 2012 | reverse complement strand
TAGCGATTATAGCATTTTTTGTCGAATAGAAAAATCTTCGATTTTTCCTATTCAACAAAAAAATACTATGCATAATAATTCTATGCATAGTATATTTTTTTGTCAAGATATTTTAATAGTTTTCTTCCTTCTCATTTTTATTATCTTCACTATTGTTTAATATTGCTTGTTCTTTTGTTGTATCTTCTTGTTTCTTTATAGCATCTATAATCATTATAAATTTAACATTTCCTTCGTTATTTCCATTTAACATTGTAAAATTATTATATTGTTTTGATAAATTGCTTAATTTTTGTACTCTTGTTGTTATGTCTTTCACATCTCCATTTATATAATTACAGATTTGCTTTATTCCTTCGTTATTAAATTTTGTCATTCCTTCTGCCAATTCGCTTGAACCATTATTTAAATCATTTAATCCTGATGTTAATTCCTCTAATCCACTTCCTAACGTACTCATTTGAGCTGCCACTTTTTTACTTGCTTCTGATTTTACTTTGTTGCCAACAGTTGTTGCAACAGATGTAGCTGTTTTTTTTGCTGCTAATGTTGTAGCAGATTGAGCTGATGTTAATGCAGTTTGTTCTGCTATTGCTTTTGCACTTGCAATACCTTGTTTTTCTATTGTTGTTCTTTGTGCTTCTATTCCTGCATCGGCTTCAGCTTTTATTTGTTTAATTTTTTCATCTGATAAATTTTCTGCTTGTTTACCAATTGCATTTAATTGTTCCGTTGTTAATTTTGCTTGGTTAGCTACTTTTAATCCAATTGCTTGTAATTCTTCTAGTGTTAAATTTGGATTTGCAGTTTTTGCGCTTACCATTGCTGTATTTTTAGCAGTTTCCATTGCAGTTTGTTGTGCCACAGTTTTAGCTGTTTCGTTTGCTGTTTTCTTTGCTGTTGCAAGAGCTGTTTGTTCTGCTATTGCTTTTGCATTTGCAACAAATTGTTCTTTAATTATATCTGCTTGTGCATCAATCCCAGCATCTGCTGCCACAATAATAGCTTGTTTTTGTTCTTCTGTTAATATTGAGCTATCTTCTGCTTGTTTTTCTATTGCAGCTAAAGTTTTTGAGTCTAAAGCACTACTTTTATCTTTTTTTAAACTTTTTGTTGATTCATTTACTTTGTTTGTTATTTGTTTTGCTCCATCATATGCTGTAGATATACCACTACTTACTTGATTTGAACCTTCTTCTAATTTATTTGCACTTTCTTGTAATGTATTAACTTTACTATATAAACTATCCATTTTATCAAATAATTTTAAATCATCTTCTTCTATTACTTTCGGAGTTACATATGTAATTATACTGCTAGATTCAAAATCTTCTGAATCCATAGTAATTTCAATACTACTTGGTATATCTATTGTTTTTTTACTAACACCTAGACTTTCTTGTAAACCAGGCATAGCCATTCCTATAACAACTGTTTTACTTCCATCGTTTATTAATTTACCATTTGAAACAGCAATGTTTTTATTGTTATCATTTTTAATTATAGTTCCTGCAACAACAACAAATGGTGTGTACATTTTTACATTTTTACCATTAACGTTAACAATATGTGAATCTTTATTTGTATAAGCTAGCGTTATTTTTACTTTTCCTGATTTACCTGCAAGTTCACTTGCTTCAACTTCTTTTCCATCTAATTCATAACTTACATTGCATTCTATTGGTAAATCTTTTTGACTTTCGCCTTCGTAGTATATATCTTCTTTATTTGCTTGCCAAATTAATGAATTTTCATCTTGCTCAAATGTTTCATCTCCATTTGTATTTGTAATATTTAATAAATCAGATAAATCTTTTAGAGTTTCATCTTCTTTATCATTTTTCAAATGTGTGCTTACAATAGTTTGATATTTGCTACCATTTGCATCTAATTTAGAATACACTGTTTCATCTTTTGTATAAGCAAATACTGATGCAGTATAAACTGTCATTGTAAGTAATAAAGCTCCTGATATTATCTTTAATCCTCTTTCTTTCATTTCTTTTCTTCTTCCTTTCCTATACTAATTATTTATTTTACTCATTTTTCTTGTTGTTTTACAAATGATTTTATCAAATAACATTATGAAAGCTGGTAATACTGTAATAACAACAATCATACTTATAATTGCTCCTCTAGACATTAAAGTACATAATGAACCTATCATTTCTATTTTTGAATATGCTCCAACACCAAATGTTGCTCCAAAGAAACATAATCCACTTACTATTATTGATGATATTGATGTTCCTAATGCTTCGTCTATTGCCACATATTTGTCTTTTCCATCTTTTCTTAAATCAATATATTTAGTTGTAATTAAAATTGCATAATCTATTGTTGCTCCTAGCTGAATTGTTCCAATTACTATAGAAGCTATAAATGGCAAAGATGTATTTGTATATGCTGGTATTCCCATGTTTATAAATATTGCAAATTCTATTACAGTAATTAAAATTATAGGTAATGAAATAGATTTTAAAACACATATCATTATTATAAATATAATTGCAATTGAAAATGTATTTACACTGTTAAAATCATGATCGCTTATTTCTACCAAGTCTTTCATTAAAGGTCCTTCACCTGCTAATATTGCATTACTATCATATTTTTTTATAATTTTATTTACTTCGTTTACCTGATTATTTAACTCATCTGTTGCCATCTCATACTTAGAATTAACTAAAAGCATTTGATATTTATCATTTTCAAATACAGATTTTATATCATCTGAAAGCATTTGCTCTGGCAAAGCTCCAGATACCTTTGGATATCCTAAAGTCCAGACAATGCCATCAACATTTTCTATTTCTTTTAGCATTTCATTTACTTTATAATCTGGTAGTTTTGCGTCAACCAATATTACTTCTGTTGATACCATATCAAATTTTTCTTTCAATTCTTTATTAGCAGTAATACTTGGCAAACTTTCTGGTAATGATTTGTCTAGATTATAGTAAACATCTGTATTTTTATATCCATAAATTGCAAATGGTAAAATTATTATAAATAAAATAATTATTGCCTTATGATGTTTTATATTAAAGTCTTTTACTCTTTTAAACTTAGGTAATATTTCTTTGTGTGATGTTTTTTCTATTAAATTATTAAATACTAATAACATTGCTGGTAATACTGTAACAACACAAATAACTCCTAGTAAAACACCTTTTGCCATAACTATGCCTATATCTTTTCCAAGTGTTAAATTCATACTACATAAAGCTAAGAATCCAGCTATTGTAGTTAATGAACTACCAATTACAGATACTAAAGTTTTTGAAATTGCATGTGCCATTGCTTCATCGTTATTACTATATATTTCTTTTTGTGCCTTATAACTGTGGTATAAGAATATTGCGAAGTCCATTGTAACACCAAGTTGTAATACTGCACTAATTGCTTTTGTTATATATGAAATTTCTCCTAAAAATATATTTGTTCCCATATTGTACAATATTGCAACACCAATATTAAGTAATAAAAATATTGGTGCAACATATGAGTCTAAAGCCAACTGCAAAATTATTAAGCATAATGCAACAGCTATTATAACGTATATTATAACTTCTGAATTAGATAAATCTCTTGTATCTAAAACTGTTGCGGACATTCCGCTAATTTTACAACGCTCGTCTGTTATGTCTCTTAGTTTCTCTATTGTTTCCATAGTTGTGTCTGATGATATACTATCTTTTAATGTAACTAATAAAATTGTATTTCCATCTTTATATACTTTGTCCTTTATTTCGCTTGGAATCATATCTACTGGTATGCTAGTTCCTAAAACATCTGAAATTCCAACTACTTTTTCTACATTGTCAATTTCTTTAAACTTATCTTCAAGTTTTAAAATATCTTTTGTTTTCATATTTTCTAATACAACAATTGAATATGCTCCCATATTGAAATCTTCTGAAAGAATATTTTCGCCTTTAATTGTTTCTATGTTATCTGGCAAATATACTAAAATATCATAATTAATTCTAGTAGCTTTCATTCCAATAATTGATGGGATTAACAATATTAATGCTATTATTAGAATTGTTTTTTTATGTTTGCATATAAATTCTCCAAATTTAAGCATTTTCTGCTCTCCTTTCTTTGTGACTTTTAGTCACTTTATATATAATAATACTTTTATGACCATTAGTCAATGGTTTGTTGTAAATATTTTATTTTTATTAAATTTCCACTATTGCAAGTATCTTATTGTAATGTATAATGAGTGTATTTAAAAATTTATTCTATATATTTTATTGACTATTAGTTCATTTTGTGTAATAATATATTCATAAGGGGGCTTTTTTATGAATAAAGAAGAACAAAAAAATGAAAAAGAATCTAGACTATTAGACACTGCATTTCAACTTTTTACACAAAAAGGTATAAAAGATACTTCTATTCAAGACATAGTTGACAATGCAAATGTAGCTAAAGGTACTTTCTATTTATATTTTAAGGATAAATATGAAATACGTGATATTTTAATAGCAAAGAAATCAGAAAAATTATTTAATGATGCTTTAGAGCATATGAAAAGCAATTATATTGAAAATTTTTCTGACCAAATTATATTTATTATTAATTATGTTATAGATGAATTAGTTAAAGCTCCTTTAGTTTTAAAGTTTATTTCTAAAAATTTATCTTGGGGAGTTTATAACGAAACAATTACTAAAATATATGAAGAAAAAAGCTCAGACGAAGAAAGTCTTTATGGTTTATTTTTAAAAGGTGTTAAAGAAAATAACCTAAATTTAAAAAATCCTAAAGTAACTTTATTTATGATAATAGAACTTGTAAGTTCAACTTGTTTTGATTCTATAATTTATAAAAAGCCTTTACCAATTGAAGAATATAAACCTTATTTATATAATGTAATTAGAAATTTATTAAAAGAATAAAAAGTGGCTTTGCCACTTTTTTTAACGTCCTATAAACATTTGCACATATATTTTCCCATATTTATGACTACTTACTACACCTATTCCTGTGTAATTAAAACCACTATTTAATATATTTGCTCTGTGTCCTGATGAATTCATCCATGCAGTTACTGCTGCACTATTGCTAGAATTTCCAGCAATATTTTCTCCAGCTGATTTATATGATATTTTGAAACTTTTTAACATATCAAATGGTGAGCCATATGTTGGTGATGTATGAGAAAAATAATTGTTATTTACCATATCCTGAGCTTTTATTCTTGCAACTCTTTGAACTTCATTATCAATTTTTAATACTGACAATCCATTATTTATTCTTTGTTTATTAATTAAATTAAATACTTCTTGTTCATCACTACTTAGCGTTGTATTCGTCGTAGTTGTATTATTGGAACTGTTATTATTTGTGTTACTTCCGGTATTACTAGAACTTCCCGCATACACAGCTTTTATATATTTTTTACTAACTGCTCCAATATAATTATTATCTGTTTGTATTACATACCAATCTCCAATTCCTGCAAATACTCGTACATATTTGTTTTTCTTAACTGTTGTTATTACTTTAAAACCACTACCTGGTCCGCTTCTAACATTTAACACTGTTGCATTTACAATACCTGTTGAAAAATCTGTTTTATAATAATGTTGCATTGCAAATGAAGTTGATGTGCCAAGCACTATTATAGAAAAAATAGTGAGCATCACATACTTAATTAATTTTTTTCTTTTTAAAGTTATTACCTTCATAATTTCCTCCATTTAATATTTTATAATTTTTTTAGCAGGCATGTATGGATGTTCTTGTGCCTATCCTTTCCTACCTCACTACATCTTTTGAATTCATGTTTATCTTAAATTATACGTTGGGTGGACACAGAATTTGACAATACAGCTCATACATAGAAACTTAAGTTGCTTTGTTTGTTAAATTATATTCAAAAATAATTTTAAAATGTTTTATTTTTAAATTAAGTATATTTTTATTTTTTTAGGACAATATATTTTTAAAATAACTATAAGTAAAAAAATTTATTTAGCAGTTATTGCTAGAATGGAGGTATTTATATGACTAGTAAGGAACTTTTATATGTAGAAGATGCTTTAGGACACGAATGTTATATGAAAACATGTGCGCCTAAAACAGCAAATGAGCTTAAAGATATTAATCTATCTAACTATATGAATGAATTAGCACAAGAACACACCGATTTATTTAACAAATTTTTAAAATTATTATAGGAGGAAAATACTATGGATGATAGAGAATTAATGGAAAAAGAATTATTAATTATAAAAGGAGCTACAGATTTGTATCTTCATGGTACAATAGAATCTTCAACTGCCGAAGTACACAATGCATTTAAAGAAGCATTAAATAAATCTTTAGACATTCAAAATAAAATATATAACCTAATGTCACAAAAAGGTTGGTACAATACAGAAACTGCTGAACAACCAAAAATAGATTCTGCAAAGCAAAAGTTTTCAGCAAAATAAAACTCTAGATTGCTCTAGAGTTTTATTATATATTCTATGTTTCTGGTTTTGTTCCTTCTATTGTAATATACATACTAGATACTTTTCCACTTGCTTGAATATATGCTGATTTTATTTCATCTTTTAGATGTACTTTATAGCCATTTTTTAAGTCATTTCTAGTAATATTGGTTAATGCATATGAAACATTCACAGTATTTGATCCATCTCTTTTGTGTGTTGCCTGATTCATTTTAGTAGTACTTCCAGTATAAATTGTTGTAAGAATATTATTAGAATATGCACCTCCTCCTGATGCTTGGAACTTAAAATGAAGTGTTACTTTACTAATTCTTATTCCTCCATTACTATCTATCGATGTATCACCGTTTGGAAGGGCATTTGCAATTGTATTAGCATCTATTGTAAAAGTTCCCATGTCTACAGTTTTACTTCCAGATCCTTTATATGATGCAGTGGCACTACCTCCATTTAATATTCCAGAGTAGGTACTATTACTATTTGAAGTGAAATAAATATTATTAGTAGTAAATGCTAAATAAGTTCTATCCAAAGATATATTTAACGTTTGATTTGATGAAATACTATTAATATTTCCAGATTTTGATGTATACAAAGATTTGCTAACTGTATAAGTAATGTTTGTTCCATAATCTACTGTAGCACTTTGAGTTCCAGTACCACTTGCAAGTTGAGTTCCATCTGATTTCTTAATTGTTACTGTTGCGTCTGATGGTGTTGGATTTATTGTTACTGCGTATGTGTATATTTTTAATGTAATTGACATAGTTGTCGTTTCATTAATTGTTTTTGATCCTGATTGAGGTGCATATCCAGTTTTTTCTACACTGTAACTTATGGTATCTCCATCATACACTGTTAGTTGTTTTGTTGTTTTTCCATTTATTTTAACAGTGGCATCTGATGGTGTTGGTTTTATTGTTACTACCCAGATTTTCTTTAAGGTAACATTAATTGTCTCTCCCTTTGTAACAGTTATATTTTTCTTAGTTACTGACTCGTATCCAGATTTTTCTACTAAATAACTTAACTTGTCTCCTTCTTCTAATGTTATTGAATTTCTTGTTGTTCCATTAATTTTTATTGTTGCATCCGATGGCGTTGCATTTATTATTATTGTACATGGTTTTTTTAGTGTAATAGTTATTTCTTTATCTGATGTTATCATTTCAACACCTTGTTTAGTATTGTATCCTTCTTTTTCAGCTGAATAAGCTATTTGTGTTCCATGTTCAATTAAAATTCCACTATCTGTTATGGTTGTTCCATTTACTTTTCTGATTACTCCTGTTAATATTTCTCCATTTATATCAAGCACATTTAATTTTACAGTATATTTCTTTTTTTCGAGTCTTATATTGCTTACTTGTTTATTTTCAGTTATATTTTCAACTCTTCCATTTATATCGTTATATCCTTCTTTACTTACTTTATATGATATGGTATCTCCATAGCTAACAGTAATCTCTTGAGATCCTTTTCCGATTTGTAACTCATTTCCAGAAGAATCACATATAGTCACTATTGCTTCGCTGTCTTCCACAAATATTTTAACAGTATATTTTAAAATTTCTAGATTAACATTTATGGTAGAATCATTTTGGCCTAAAACCATTGTATTTGTTTGACTTTGGTAACCTTCACAACTTACAGTATATGTTATATGTGATCCTTTATAGTCTTCTAATGTTACTTCCCCAGTACCATAAGCAGTTCTCCCTGTGTTCATAGATTCTATGTTTATGTATGAATTTTCTGGTTTTGCTTTTATAGTTATAGAACTTTTTGAAGTATCTATTATAATTTCAGATTCATCTTTATTTGTGCTTACATTTCCACTGTTTATATATAATTTATATCGTCTGCCTTTTTTTGATTCTATTGAAATATAATTTCCGTCTTCACTTAAAGATGCAAACTTGCACCAATCATTTCCTGTAATTTGTTCTAGCAATTTATTTTTATTTTCCACTGTTTCAATATTGCCTAGCTCTTTTTGTTTCATATATTCAAGCTTAATTTTTTCCGCAACCTGCAAATCTTCATAATCATATAAAATGTCTTCTGTTTTATCTATAACTTTATTTCCTTGTGTAACATTAATTGTTACAACTGCTAATATTGTTAATACAACTAATATAATTATTAATGCAATTAATGTTATTCCTCTATTATTCTTAAGCATCTTTTCCTCCTTTGTAACCGTTATTATATCAAATAATTACATTTTTTAAAAATTATATATTTCCTAAGCTTGTATGTCAATTGTTCAAATGCTAATTATTCAATGTACCCAATATATGGTAAATTTCTATATTTATCTTTATAATCTAGCCCATATCCTAATACAAATTTATTTTCAATTTCAAATCCTGTATAGTCGACATTTATAGGTTTTACTCTTCTTTCTTTTTTATCTAAAAGGACACATATTTTCAAATTTTTTGGATCCTTTTTTACTAAGTAATCATATATATAATTTAGAGTTAACCCAGAATCTATGATATCTTCAACTATAATTACATTTTTATCTTTAATATCTGTACTTATATCTAACTTAAAATTAATTGTTCCACTACTTTGCAATTCATCTCCATAACTATTTACTTTCATAAAATCTAATATTAAGTTATTATTTAATTCTTTAGATAAATCTATTGCAAAATAAGCAGCTCCCTTTAATATGCAAACTAAAACAATTTCTTCATTTTTAAAATCTTTTAAAATTTCTTGCGCAATTTCTTTTATTCTATTTTTTATTTTATCTTCATTTATTAGTACTTTTATATCCATTTCCATATTAAACTTTCTCCCATTTTTATTATATAATAGATTTTATATATTTTCTACAATTTTGTCAATTATTGTTTTTGTTATTTTATACCATTTATGCTATAATATAATAGTGAGGTAATTATGAAAAATAGTATTGATTTAATAATAAAATTGTTAGTAAAGTTAGTTGTATTACTCTTTGTAATATTTATTTCTTTTGTTGGATATGTAATTGTTTTTTCTAGACAAAATAATATAGAAATTGATGATACAATTTCGTATATAAAAGAAATTGGCACAGTAATTTCAAATAAAACAAATACTATCTCGAAAGATAGCGTTAATATTTTATTGCCAGATACCAATGCAAATAACACTCAAATTTCATCAAAAACTTTAAACTCTTTTTATTATGATCAACTTGACGATATTGCAAAAACTGTTTATTCCTCACTAGATGATAATTTAGATAATTTAAAAAATGATAATTTTAATATAGATTTTGATACCAAGTTTAACTCAATTTTAAACAGCTCAGATGGTCAGGAAAAGGTCGAAAAAGCATTTCAATCAGCTTTAGATGCATTTATTTATGATCACCCCGAATTATTTTATTTAGATTTAACAAAAATGTCTCTACATATAAAATCATCTTCAATTGCAACAAAAACTACTTATAGAGTTTCACTTGTTCCAAATAATGTAACATCATATCTTTCAAGTTCTTTTACGTCTAAAACTGATGTTGAAAATGCAATTAATAAAGTACAAAACGAAAAAACAAATATTGTTAATTCTATATCTAAAGAATCTTCAAATTATGATAAAGCTTTAAAAGTTCACGATTACCTTGTAAAAAATTTAGAATATGAAACCTCTCTTCAAGAGGAAAATAATAGAAATATTTATGGTGCCCTAATAGAAAAAAATGTAGTTTGTGAAGGCTATGCAAAAGCATTTAAATATTTAATGGACGAATTAAATATAGAGTGTATACTTGTAAGTGGAACTGCAACTAATTCTTCTGGGCATTCAGAAGCTCATATGTGGAATTATATAAAATTAAATGACAATTGGTATGGTGTAGATGTAACATGGGATGATCCAGTTATAATTGGAAATACTAGTTCAAAAAATATAATAAGACATAATTATTTTTGTAAAGGGAAATCTACCTTTGGAAAAACACATATTCCAAATGGACAGATTTCAGATACAGGTATAAGATTTTCTATTCCAGAATTAAGCGAAACAAATTATAAATAAACTATTTTTATAGGCAGGCACAAGACCTGTCCATGGATTTTTAAATCTATGTTACCAGAAAAATCTTTGAATTTTCAAAAACAAAAAAATACCTTTAAGGCTATTACCTTAGAGGTATTTTTTATACTCAAACACATTTTCTTTTTTATTATTCTGCTTTTGGAGCTTCTTCTACTGTTTCAGTAGCTGGAGCTGTCTCTTGTGCAGGAGTTTCTACTAAATCTTCTTTAATAGTAATTTCTTTATTTTCAATTCTTGCTCCTAATTTTTCTTTTGTCTTAGAAGCTTTACCAACTCTGTCTCTTAAGTAATAAAGTTTTGCTCTTCTAGCTTTACCAACTCTAACTACTTCAACTTTTTCTACCATTGGTGAATGTACTAAGAATGTTTTTTCAACACCAACACCATAAGATATTTTTCTTACAGTAAATGTTTCGTTTACTCCTCCACCTTGTTTTTTAATAATTATTCCTTCGAAAACTTGTATTCTCTCACGGTTTCCTTCTTTTATTTTTGCATAAACTTTTACTGTGTTTCCAACTGTTAAAACTGGAACCTTATTTTTTAGTTGTTCATGCTCAATTGATTTTATAATGTCCATTTTGTTATTTTTCTCCTTTCTTAAAGATTTATTTTTATTTTAACAACTCTGGGCGTTTTTGTTTTGTTATTTCAAAAGATTTATCTCTTCTCCATTTTTTTATATTTTCATGGTGACCACTAATTAATACTTCTGGTACTTTTTCTTCCATAAATATTTCTGGTCTAGTGTATTGTGGATATTCAAGTAAATTTCCATCTGAAAAACTTTCTTCTTCAGTTGATTCACTAGATATAACTCCATCTACATATCTAGATACAGCATCTATAAGGACCATTGCTGGTATTTCTCCACCAGTTAGTACATAATCACCAATAGATATTTCTTCAGTAACAATTTTATCTAAGACTCTTTGATCTATTCCTTCATAATGACCACATAAAAGAATAATATGTTCTTCTTTACTTAATTCTTTAACTTTTTCTTGATTTAGTTTTTTCCCTTGTGGCGATAAGTATATAACTTTTGCATTTGTATTTTTGATTGATTTATATGCGTCGTATACAACATCTGGTCTTATTACCATTCCAGCTCCACCACCATAAGGTGTGTCATCTACTTTTTTATGCTTATTTTTGGAAAAATCTCTAATATTTATTGTATTAATATTTATTAATTCTTTTTCTATTGCTTTTCCAAGTATACTACTTTTTAAAACATCAAACATTTCAGGAAAAAGTGTTAGTATATCAAATCTCATATTATCTTAAACCTTCTAATAATTTAACAGTTACTCTATTTTCATTAATATCAATATTTTTTATTACATCTGGTATTACTGGCAATAGAATCTGTTTTTTATCTTCATTTTCTACTACATATACATCATTTGCTCCAGGTTTTAATACATCTACTAGTTTACCTAAATTTTCTCCTTCTTCTGTAAAAACATCAAGTCCAATTAAATCAACAATAAAGTGGGCTCCTTCTTCTAAAACTATATCTTTTCTTTCAACTTTTATATAATAGTTTCTAAGTTTTTCTGCCTCTTCTATTGTGTTTATTTCTTTAAACTTAAGCAAAACTAAATTTTTAGAAAACTTTACTTCTTCTATATATAATTCCTGGTGTTTTTCTTGTATATATACTTTTTTAAAACTTTTAAACTGATTATTATCATCTACTAGTGGTACAACTTTTACAAAGCCTTTAATTCCATAAGAATTAACAATTTGTCCAACCTCTAATAAATTTTCCATCATCTTATAAATCTCCTAGTCTATAAATTCAACTGTTATTCTTTTGTTTTCTTTTGATGCAACTGCTTTCATTATTGTTCTTATAGATTTTGCAATTACACCTTGTTTACCTATTATTTTTCCCATATCGTTTTCTGCAACTTTAACTTCAAATATAATAGATTGTTCTCCATCAATTTGGTTAATGCTTACAGCGTTTTTATCACTTACTAATGTTGTAATAATTGTTTCTAGTACTTCTTTCATTTTCTGTCCTCCAAAATTGCAATTTAAGCTTTTTCAATTAATTTTTTAACTGTATCTGTTGGTTTTGCACCATTTTTTATCCATGTTTCAACTTTTTCTTTATCAAGAACTATTGTTCCTGGGTTTGTCATTGGATCGTATGTTCCTAATTGTTCAATGATTTTTCCATCTCTTGGAGATTTTGAATCAGCAACTACTATATGATAGAAAGGTGCCTTTTTCTTTCCAAATCTTTGTAATCTTATTTTTACCATGTTACTTTCACCTCCTTAAAATTTGGAATTTAGATGTTAGATTTTTCTTTTTAGTTTGAATTTCTAATATCGTATTTCCTATATATTATATAAATATTAATAACTTTTTTATTGGGCAAGCACAGGACATTACCCATATATCTTATCTGGATTTATTTTGTTATAACATGCCTTTTAAATCTTTTATGTCCATATTTTTCATATTCTTCATCATTTTGTTCATGCCACCTTTTTGGTTTTTCATTCTTTTTACCATTGTTTGTGTCATTTCAAATGACTTTATAAATTTATTTACATCTTGCACTTTTGTTCCAGAACCTTTTGCTATTCTTAGTCTTCTGCTTCCATTTAATATTTTTGTATTTCTTTTTTCTTTTGATGTCATAGAACAAATTATAGCTTCTATTTTTTCAAATTCTTTATCATCTACCTTAACGTCCTTTAATTGGTTCATTCCAGGAATCATTTTTAGTAATCCAGAAAATGAGCCCATTTTTTTTATTTGTCTTAATTGTGATAAATAATCATCTAAATCAAATTCTTGTTTTCTTAGTTTTTGTTCTAACTTTGCTGCTTGTTCTTCATCAAATGCTTCTTCTGCCTTTTCTATTATTGAAAGTACATCTCCCATTCCAAGAATTCTTGATGCCATTCTTTCTGGATAGAATGTTTCTATATCACTAAGTTTTTCACCTGTTGCAGCAAATTTTATTGGTTTGCCTGTAACTTTTTTTACAGATAATGCAGCACCACCACGTGTATCACCATCTAATTTAGTAAGTATAACTCCGTCTATTCCAACATTTTCACTAAATGATGTTGCAACGTTTACTGCATCTTGACCTGTCATACTATCCACTACTAATAGGATTTCATGTGGCTTTACATTTGATTTTAAATTTCTAAGCTCTTGCATTAATTCTTCATCTATATGAAGTCTACCAGCTGTATCTAATATAACAACATCATTCATTTTTGATATTGCAACATTTAACGCCTGTTTAGCAATATGCACTACATCTTTTGAGCTTTCATTGCTAAAGACTGGTATGTTTAATTGGTTTCCAACCACTTGTAATTGTTTTATAGCAGCCGGTCTATATATATCGCATGCAACCAATAATGGTTTTTTTCCTTGTTTTCTTAAAAGATTAGCAAGTTTTCCAGCTGTAGTAGTTTTACCAGAACCTTGAAGTCCAACTAACATTATTATTGTAGGTGGATTTGGTGTAAAATTTATTTTACTTTCTGTTCCACCAAGTAGATCCACAAGCTCGTCTTTAACGATTTTAATAACTTGTTGTCCAGGAGTTAAAGATTTTAATACATCCTGTCCTAATGCTTTTTCTTGTATAGTATTTATAAACTCTTTTACAATTTTGTAGTTAACATCAGCTTCAAGCAATGCAAGTTTAACTTCTCTTAAAATTTCTTTTAAATCTCCTTCAGTTATTCTTGCTTTTCCTTTTAGTTTTCTTGTTATTTCTTGTAATCTTGAAGATAATCCCTCAAAAGCCATATTTTAATCATTCCTTTCTTTAGTTAAAGGATAACTGTAATTTAAACTATTTCGTCTAGTTCTTTTCTTATGTTTTCAAGTATTTTAGCTATTTTTTCATCTGAATATTGAGTTTTTATTGTCGTAATTTGTGATAAGATTTTTGCTATTTTTTGTTCTGTTTTTATTGTTGTTTTCATAAGTCCTAGCTTTTCCTCGTATTCGAAAAGTTTATTTTCCCCCTTTTTAATATTATCTCTAGCTGCTTGCCTTGTAATATTATAATTCTCTGCTATTTCAGATAAAGATAAATCATTGTTATAATAGTCGTTTATGTAATTAAATTGTTTTTCAGTTAAAAGCTTTCCATATATTTGGCATAACATACTTATTTCAATTTTCTTTTCCATAAATACTACCTCTTTTAAAATGTAATGCTATAATACTTTACACTATTTTTACAATTTTGTCAATATAAAAATGCAAAAAAAGTAGGTTTTCGCCTACTTTTTTTTAGTTCAATTCATTATTTATTACGGTCCATATACTATCTGGTTCTCTATCTTTTGCCCATGCCGCTATCCCAGCTAAATTATATTGTTTTACTAATGATACCTTATTTTTAATGGATTCTTCATCTTCAATCCACATTTTGTACGTTTTTCCATTTTGCGTATATTCAACATAGTATTGTTTTAATTCTTCATTCCATTCTTTGTTTACATCTGCTGGCAATACAGAATTAATACTTTTCATATTTACTGTTTTGCTTGTAACATCTCCATTACTTTCTGTCCAGATTCTGGTATAGAATGGTATTCCAAGTATTATTTTATTAGATGGTATTTGTTCTCTATCTATAAATTTTTTAAGATTTGTTTCTACCCAATTATATCCAGCAGTGGTTCCTGCTTTCTTTGAGCTATTTCCATATTGATCATATGCCATAAATACAATATAATCTGCTACATCTCCAATAACGCTTCTATTATAGCATTCAGACCAACTACCTCCTCCATCTGGTGCAGTAACATCAACAGATAATTTAATTCCTGCTTCTTTTAATTTCGGTTTTAATTCTATTATAAACCTTGAGAAATCATTTTTATCTTCTGTATTCATGTTTTCAAAGTCTATATTAATTCCATCTAACCTATATTGTACTGCTAGATTGACAATATTATTTATTACTTGTGTTCTAAGAGTATAAGATTTTAATATCGTTTGAGTTGTTTCTTTATATGAGTTATTAGAAAACATTGGCCATACTTTATAATTATTGTCTTTTGCCCATTTTAGGTATGCTTGTCCTTTTTCTCCTATGTTTACATTTATTTTTCCATTTGCCTTACTTACTAATGAGAAAAATGCTGGCGAAACAACATTAACTCCTTCGATTGTTGTTCCTGTCCTGTTCGGTGCTTTTCCATACTCTGAATAATAATCCCATACCAAATTAATTTTTTGTTCATTTTTTTCTTCTTTTATATCTTCTCTAACATATATCTCATTTTGAATATTATTTGTTTTAATATATCCAATATATCCATTTAAAGTTCTAACTTTTGTCCAATTATTTTCTAAATTTTGAATGCATATTACCTTATCTCCTTTTTTTAGTTTATCCATTTTTTTAGAAAATGCAGTTGATTTGTATCTTACTGTACAGTTCTTAGTTATATCTGCTTTTATTAATTTCCTATCTAGAGAATCTAAAGTCAAAATATTGTTATTTTTTATATATTGAATATCAACATTATATACTTTAGCCATAGAACTTATTGGTAAAAAATATGTATCATCTTTTTTTATTGCTCCAGACATAACTTCAACTTCTGAATCATTTATTTTGATAATGTTTTGCCCTATTGGTAAAACTCCAACTTTTTCACCATACGTTGTTATTATTTGGTTGTTTTCTTCATCATATATTATGTATTTATCAAAATAATTTTTTATATCTTCTTTAGACATATATATAACGTCTTTTTCATTTAAAAATAAATCTTTTTTTAATTTCTTAGTTACATTATTATTATTTATTATTAAATTTATTTTATTTTTATCATAGCTGTCATTTTTAGTATAATTAGGTGCTAATTTATATGCACAAAAAATTAGTACTAATAATATTACAATTGCTCCTATTTTTAAAAATATATTTAATTTGCTTTTTTTATTTTTTTCCACTTTTAATTCTCCTTTGGTTTTATTTGAATTTAATATATCATATTTTATAAAATAGATAAATAGAATTTTTATATTTTTTAAACAAATTCATTTATTTTTAGACAATTATATGTTATAATTATTGTGTTAGGCAAATTTTAGGAGGTAAACTATTATGTGGCGTTTATGGATTATTTTTGCAGGTATATGTTTTGTTGCAGAAATTGCTACTGTTGGTTTCTTAATATTTTGGTTTGGGATTGGTGCTTTAATTGCCATGGTTGTTAGTTTTTTTACAGACAATATAGCTATTCAAACAGTATCATTCATTATTTCATCTACAATTCTTTTATTCTTCACTAGAAAATTTGCAAATAGAATTTCAAAAAAAGATGAAGATGTTCAAACAAATGCCTTTTCTATAATTGGAAAAAAAGGTATTGTAACAAAAGAAATTGATCCATTTTCTAATAGTGGACAAATTAAAGTAGGTTCAGAAATATGGTCTGCTAAAAGTGTAAATGATGAAAAAATTGCCGAAGGTACAGAAGTAGAAATATTAGAAATTAGTGGCGTAAGAGCTATAGTAAAATAAGTTTTTAATATTGGGGTTTCCCATTAAATATAAAAAAATTAGGAGGATAAAAATGGCATTTTTAATAATATTATTAGTTATTATTTTAATTATTGCATTTAAATCAATCAAAATAGTAAAACAATCTGAGGTTTATATTATAGAAAGGTTAGGTAAATTTTATAAAGTTGCTGATGCAGGTCTTACAATAATTCTTCCATTTGTGGATACTGTCCGTTCAGTTGTTAGTTTAAAGCAACAAACAATGGATGTTCCACCTCAAGGAGTTATTACAAAGGATAACGTTTCTATAACAATAGATACTGTTGTATTTTATAAAATTACAGATCCAGCAAAAGCTGTTTATGAAATTCAAAATTTAAAAAATAGTATTGGTTACTTATCTAAAACTACAATTCGTGATATAGTTGGTAAAATGTCTTTAGATGACACATTCACTTCTAGAGATGCAATAAATGATCAATTAAGATATATCCTAGATGAAGCAACCGATCAATGGGGATGCAAAGTTGATAGAGTTGAAATTATTGATATTACTCCACCAGCAGACATTAGAGATGCAATGGAAAAACAAATGAATGCAGAAAGAAATAAAAGAGCTTTAATTCTTCAAGCTGAAGGTGAAAGACAATCTGCTATTACAATTGCTGAAGGGCAAAAAGCAGCTGCAATATTACAGGCTGAAGCTGATAGAGAGTCAAGAATAACTCGTGCGTCTGGTGAAGCTGATGCAATTAAAAAAGTGGCTGACGCAAAAGCCAAAGAAATTGAATTAGTTTATGGAGCATTAAAAGCTGCAAAACCAGATGATAAAATAGTTCAATTAAAATCTTTAGAAGCATTAAAAGAAATTGCAAATGGCGAAGCAAACAAAGTATTTATACCTTTTGAGGCAACATCTACATTAAGTAGCTTAGGTGCAATAAAAGAAGTTATAAAAGATAAATAAACATATAAATTAACTTTATTTAAAATGACTATTCATATTTTATAATGAATAGTCATTTTAAATTTATTCCAATTATTCCGCCAATTATTCCAGAAAGGACTCCAGATATAATCATTATTATTGAATAAATATTTAAACTGAAATTAGAACTAATTATACTTGAAATAAAATATAATAATAAAATATATATTCCTCCAACAATACCACCATTAATCATTCCATTTTTAGAAACTTTTTTCATTGTAATTATATTCGCAATTAAAATACTTATAAAAGTTACTATTATTAATGATATTGGAATTATGCTTTCTGGTATATTGGTGCATGTTAGTATCACTGATAAAATTAATATTCCAATTAATGTTATTATTAAAGAAATTAGTATTCCTTTTGGAACCATAGAATACTGTTTCGTCACATTTTCTGTTTTTATATCTGTGTTCATATTATATTACCTCCCATTTCCATTATATTAATGAAATAAATTTATTAGAACAAGACGTAATTAAAATTAGAATTTGTAAATAATAAAAAAAAGAAATTTTCTACTAAATAAAAATAAATGTATACAATATATTGTATACATTTATTTTTATTTACATATCAATTGTTATAACTGAATTATTTTGTATATTATTAAGAGTATTGTTATTACTTACCTCATTTTTTTCATCAACTTCTTCTTTTATTATACCAGCTTTTACAAGCTCGTCTATAATATTTAGTTCTTTTTCATTATAAGCCATTAAATAGTTTCCCTGTCCATCTTCATATATGCTATCAACTGAAATAGTAACTAATTCTTTTCCATTGGTATCTAACAGTCCATATTTTTTCTCTTTTCGTACTACTATACCTTTACATTTTTCAATTGTAAGTACTGGATAAACCTTTTTAGAGTTATTACCTATTTTTACCGTATTAACATTACATCCAAATTCATCATATTCAAGTTTTAATACTAATTTACCTTCTTTATCATATGCACCCCATTTATTATCTTTTTTTACAGGTACCAAAGAATCCAGAATCAAATATTGTTTTCCTTCATTTCCTGAACTTTCTTTTGCTGTTATTCCAATTTCATCAAATTCAGCATTTGCTATTATCTTATTATTATCTCTTATCATTCCATATTTATTATCTATTTGTACTACATATACATCTTCTTCTTTATCTATGCACTCTATTGAATCGTATATAGATTCAATTTTTGTTGTTCCATCTGAATTTATAATTCCAACTTTTCCTAAGCTATTTGTTATAAAAAATTCTTGTGTATTTTCATCAAACTGAATTTCATTATATTTGTCTGATAAAATTTCTTTTGTATTATCAAGATTTACAACTTTAAACAATCCGTTTTCTTTTTTAACAATAAGAAATCCATATAGTATTGCTTTTTGATTTTCAAAATTGTAATCTGTAATTTTTTCATATCCCCAATTTACAGCTTTTTGGTTGTAATTATTTACAATATAGTTCAATGTGTATATAGATATACTTTTTTCATTTGCTTGTATAACTGTGTTAAAAGCTACGCTTAGCATTTCTGTAGGTGCATATACTATTCCATCTATTTGTTTAGTTGCATTTTTAAATGAGTATTCTTTATATTCAGATGTTAATTGGCTTACAGGAAGTTTATATAATTTATTTTCATCTATATAAAATGATGCAGTTTCGTCCTTGCCTTGAACATAACATTTATTTTTATCTAGAGAGAAACTCTTGTATTCTCCATCATGATATTCATATCCAACAAGTTTAGCAAACTCTTTTATATTAATGTATATAACATCATCAATTTTTTTAAACAATTCAGTTGTACTACTAGTACTTACTTCCTTTGTATCTACAAGTACAGAAAATCTATTTTTTTTCAAGCTCTGCAAGAGCGCAAAAGTTATACATATAATTATTAGCACACATATTATTAAAGCAATTAGTATTTTATATATTGATTTAGTTTGCTTTTGATTTGTACTATTCTCATAATTAATTTCCATTATTTTTATTCCTCCGTATACCCATATTTTTTATAAAATTCTTTTCTAAAGTTTAATAAATTGTCGTTTTCTATTTCCATTCTAACTCTTTCCATTAGCTTAGTCAAGAATCTTAAGTTATGAATTGAAAGCAATCTAACCCCTAAAATTTCCTTGTTTTTTATAAGATGATGAATATAAGCTTTAGTATAATTTTTACATGTATAGCAATCGCACTCTTCATCCAAGGTTGTAAAATCTCTTTCATATGTAGCATTACGTACAACTTTTTTTCCTTGCCATGTCATTGCAGTTCCATTTCTTGCAATTCTTGTTGGAAGAACGCAGTCACACATATCAATACCTGCTAGCGCAGCCTCTATTAAATAATCTGGGCTACCAACTCCCATTAGATATCTTGGCTTGTTTTCCGGCATAAGTGGAGCAGTATATTTTAATATGTCTATAAATTCTTCTTTAGGCTCTCCTACACTTATTCCTCCTATAGCATAACCAGGAAAGTCAAGCTTTATTAAATCTTCTGCAGATTTTTTTCTCAAGTCCTTATAAAATCCACCTTGAATAATTCCAAATAAACCTTGTTCTTCCGGTCTTGAATGTGCTTTTTTACATCTTTCGGCCCATCTTGTCGTTCTTTCCATTGAATTTTTAGTGTATTCATATGTTGATGGATATGGGCAACATTCATCAAACGCCATCATAATATCTGCCCCTAAATCATTTTCAATTTCCATTACATCTTCTGGAGATAAGAAATGTTTACTTCCATCTAAATAAGATTTAAATTCAACTCCGTCTTCTGTTATTTTTCTTAATGGTCCCAAACTAAATACTTGAAATCCTCCACTATCTGTAAGAATAGGTCTATCCCATCTCATAAATTCATGAAGTCCACCTGCTTCTTTAACTAGTTTATTACCTGGTCTTAAATATAAGTGATACGTATTCGATAATATAATTTGAGCTTCTATTTCTTTTAGTTCTTCAGGCGTCATAGCTTTAACAGTTGCTTGGGTTCCAACAGGCATAAATACCGGTGTCTGTATATCTCCATGTGGCGTATGTACAACTCCTCTTCTTGCACCTGAATTCTTATCTACATGTAATAGTTCATATGTTATTGCTGGTTTCATTTTGTTCTCCTTTATTAATTTATAAACATCGCATCTCCAAAGCTGAAAAATCTATACTTTTTTTCTACTGCTTCTTTATATGCTTCCATAATATAATCTTTTCCTGCTAGTGCTGAAACTAACATTAATAGTGTTGATTCTGGTAAATGAAAATTTGTAATTAATGCATCTATACATTTAAATTTATATCCCGGATATATAAATATACTTGTATCTCCCTCTGTTTCTTGTACTAATCCATTTTCATCTGCTATGCTTTCTAGCACTCTACAAGAAGTTGTCCCAACACTAATTATTCTTCCTCCATTTTTCTTTGCATTATTTATTTTCTCAGCATCTTCCCCTTTTATGTAATAATGCTCTGAATGCATATGATGCTCTTCTATATTTTCAACTTTAACCGGTCTAAATGTACCTATTCCAACATGTAAAGTTACATTTGCAATTTCTACACCCTTTTCTTTTATTTTTTCTAAAAGTTCTTCTGTAAAATGCAACCCTGCTGTTGGTGCAGCAGCAGAGCCCTGGTATTTTGCATATACTGTTTGGTATCTATCTTTTTCTTTTAATTCTTCATGTATATATGGTGGAAGAGGCATTAAACCAATTTTGTCTAATATCTCATTAAAAATACCACTGTATGTAAATTTAACTTTTCTAGTTCCACCCTCCATAACTTCCAATATTTCTGCATTAAGTAAACCATCTCCAAAGGTAACTTTTGTACCAATATGAAGTTTATTTCCTGGTCTAACTATTGCTTCCCATATATCGTCTTCTATATTATTTAATAATAAGAATTCTACATTAGCCCCTGTTTCTTTTTTTCCATATATTCTTGCAGGTATAACTTTTGTATTATTTCTTACTAGGCAATCTCCTGGTTTTAAATAATTTAATATATCTTTAAATATTTTATGTTCTATTGTTTGTTGTTTTCTATCAAGTACCATTAATCTTGATTCATCTCTTTTTTTAATTGGTACTTGCGCTATTAATTCTTCTGGTAAATCATAATAAAATTCTTTTAAGTCCATTTTTATCCCTCTTATATTATTCTACTAATTTTCTCACAAATCTTTTGTATTATATTTTGTTCATCATATAAATAATCTGTTATTATTTTAATTTTTTTAAAGTTTTTTTCTGAAACAGGTTGTGTATAATAGATTTCCTCTTTCAATCCATTTTTTGTATTTTTTATATTATTTGTAAGATAGTCTAAATACCATTTTTTCTGACCATATCTTTTTTCGTCTTCATACCCATATTTTTTATAATCATGAAGAGCAATTGTATCATTTCCCAATTCTTTTGAGTTTCTCTCTAAAGTATGTAAAAATTCATGTAGTATTATTTCTTCAGAAAAGAAATTTGAATTTGAGTCTTCATATGCATTTATTGTTTCATCAGATATTCGTATATTTGAATATCCCATACTGTCAAAAACCATTCCTCCTAAGCCAAGCCAATCAATTTGTTTATTGTTTATAACATCTCCTAAATTTGCTACGATAAATACATGATCATAATTCTTATTTTTATTATATAAGTCATTTTCTATTAGCTTATATACATCCTCTTGTGCTATAAAATATCCTGTTTGGTCATCATCATAAGAAATATTTAATAATGGCTCATCAATTTTAATAATATCATATTCAGCAATTATGTTTCCGTTAGTAAAATTATATATTGTTTGTTTAAATTCTGAAAATGATGTCTCAATTGTATTAATCTGTCTATTTGTTAATCTTTTATTAACTTCTTTTCCATTTACTTTTGCATTTATGTTGTCTATCATAAATACTGCAAAATCCCACTCATTTGTAACTTTTTTTCTTCCAACCTCAATGTTAAGATTTGCAATCCATGCAGTTCCTTTACAGTTTTGTCCATTTTCTCCTAGTCTAAAAGCTATATCAATGTTTTCATTATTCTTAGAATCAAAATAAAAGTTTAATTCAGTCCAATCATTAGTTCCAACTAAGCTTCTAGATTTTTCCAAATTATCTTTTAAGCCAATATTAAATCCGCAAGAATCTTTATTTTCTGGTACAATATCTTTTGTTTTCACCATGCAACTAACTTTATATGCTGTATTTGGGTTGACTTTTATCGTTTTATATATCATATAGTCGTTATAATCTTTCGACTCAATTTTATAGCTCCATTCTCCATTGTATTTTTCATTTTTGTCTCTACATACTTTGGTTATACCATCTTTTAGTTGTGCAAGTTTTAAACCATTAAAATTTCTAGTTTGTATTACATAAAAACATACAAACGCAAGTATTATAATTAATAAAAAATTCACTATTTTTTTCATTCGTTATTCCCCATTATTAAACTAAATCATATACATTATACTAGATTTTAACATTATAAATCAAGTATTTTTACATATTTATAGTTACTAGATAATAATTTAATATTTTAATTGAAATTAATTATTTATATTTTCTAATAATTCCTTTAAATCTTTTAATTGAAATAAACATATTTGTTCATATTCTTTAGTAAGCTTTTCAACTATTTGCTTTGTATTATCTTTGGAATTTAAATCAACTACAATTATGTTATTTATATCTTCTTTTCCATAAATTATCCTAAATAAAAAATTTCTTAAAAAATATTCTATTGTTTCTTCTTGATCTTTTACTGCAATTATTACATATGTACCTTTAGAATTCATTTTTGTACACGTAAATAAATATATACAGTTCTTAATAATTTCGAATACTCCGTAAAATGCTAATACCCAAATAATTATAGATAAAATTATTTCCATATAATCACCTAAAATATTTTATTCTTTTTATGTTTTTTGGTGATTTATACTTTACTTATTATATTATAATATATTATAATATTTAAGAGTTTTATAAGAAGGAGAAATAAAATGGAATTTAGACAATGGAATGGTTTTAATAAAGGTAGATGGGCCGAAACAATTGATGTAAGAGACTTTATTCAAAAAAATTACACACCTTATACAGGTGATGATGCATTTTTAGAAAATGCTACTGAAAAAACAAATAACCTATGGAAGGATGTTTTAGATTTATATAAAAAAGAAAAAGATAATGGTGGAGTATTAGATATTGATAATAAAACTATTTCTACTATAACAAGTCATAAGGCTGGTTATATTAACAAAGATTTAGAAGAAATAGTTGGTTTACAAACTGATGCTCCTTTAAAAAGAGCAATTATGCCTTTTGGTGGAATAAGAATAGTAGAAAAATCGTGTGAAGCATATGGAAGAAAAGTAGATCCAGAAGTCGAAGAAATATTCCATCATTATAGGAAAACTCATAATGATGGTGTTTTCGATGCATACACTGCTGACGTAAGAGCTGCTAGAAGTGCTCATTTATTAACAGGATTACCAGATGGCTATGGTCGTGGAAGAATTATTGGAGATTACAGAAGAATTGCGCTATATGGAGTTGATGCTTTAATTGAACACAAAAAAGGAAATTTAAAATACCTAGATCCAGATTGTTTTGATGAAGCAGTAATTAGAGAACGTGAAGAATTGTCTGAGCAAATAAAAGCTTTAAACGAATTAAAGCAAATGGCTGCAGAATATGGTTTTGATATATCAGTTCCAGCAAAAAATGCTAAAGAAGCTATACAATGGACATACTTTGGTTATTTAGGTGCAATTAAAGAACAAAATGGTGCTGCAATGAGTCTTGGTAGAACTTCAACTTTCTTAGATATTTATATTCAAAAAGATTTAGAAAGTGGTAATTTAACTGAAACACAAGCTCAAGAATTAATGGATCATTTTGTTATGAAATTAAGATTAGTTAGATTCTTGAGAACACCAGAATATGATGAACTTTTCAGTGGAGACCCTGTATGGGTTACAGAATCAATTGGTGGTATGGGTATAGATGGAAGAACATTAGTTACAAAAAATTCTTTTAGAATACTTCATACGCTTCAAACATTAGGTCCTGCACCAGAACCAAACCTAACTGTTCTTTGGTCTACTAGATTACCTGAAGGCTTTAAAAAATTTGTTACAAAACTTTCAATTAATACATCTTCTATCCAATACGAGAATGATGACCTAATGAGAAGATACTGGGGCGATGATTATGGAATTGCCTGTTGTGTATCTGCAATGCAAATAGGTAAACAAATGCAATTTTTTGGTGCAAGATGTAATTTGGCCAAAACTCTTCTTTATGCAATAAATGGTGGTAGAGATGAGATTTCTGGTAAACAAGTAGCACCAAAATTTGAAGCAATAACTTCTGAATACTTAAATTATGATGAAGTTATGGAAAAATTCGAAAACATGATGGATTACATTACTAGAATTTATATAAAAGCATTAAATACTATTCATTATATGCACGATAAATACTGTTATGAGAAGCTAGAAATGGCTTTACACGACACAAACATTCTTAGAACAATGGCTTGTGGAATTGCAGGTCTTTCTGTTGTTGCAGATTCTTTAAGTGCTATTAAGTATGCTAAAGTAAAAACAATTAGAAATGAAGATGGATTAGTTGTTGATTACAATATTGAAGGTGATTTTCCAAAGTTCGGAAACAATGATGACAGAGTTGATCAAATAGCTGTAGACTTAGTTAGAGTATTTATTAAAAAATTAAGTAAACATAGAACTTATCGTAATTCAAAAACTACAATGTCTATATTAACAATAACTTCAAATGTTGTTTACGGAAAAAATACTGGTAGTACTCCAGATGGCAGACGTGCTGGCGAACCTTTCGGACCTGGAGCTAACCCAATGCACGGTAGAGATACACATGGTGCTTTAGCAGCATTAAACTCAGTAGCAAAACTACCTTATCAATATGCTGAAGATGGTATATCTTATACATTTGCAATAACACCAAAAGCATTAGGTAAATCTGAATCAGAAAGAGTTAGCAATTTAATAACTCTACTTGATGGATATTTTGTTCAAGATGCTCATCACTTAAATGTAAATGTTTTCGATAGACAACTTTTAGTTGATGCAATGGAACACCCTGAAAAATATCCTCAATTAACAATAAGAGTTTCAGGATATGCTGTTAATTTCGTAAAATTAACTAAAGAACAACAATTAGATGTAATTAATAGAACTATTCAAGAGTCATTTTAGTTGAAATTTGTAAAATACATTTAGTCTTATATTTATGGTAAGCACTGTAGGGATAGGTATTGTAGCCTATCCTTCCTACTGCCCTACAATTTTAAATTTTATTTATAATTTGTAATAAAAATGGTGAAATAATATGGATAAACAAAATTATGCAAAAATTCATTCAATTGAAACTTTTGGAACTGTTGATGGTCCTGGTGTTAGATTTGTTTGCTTTTTTCAGGGATGTCACTTAGAATGTAAATATTGTCACAATAGAGATACTTGGGATATTAATAGCGGAAAATATATTAGTGCTGATGAGCTTTTTAACGAAATAATGAAATATAAAACATTTATTACTCCTAATGGCGGATTTACCGCTTCTGGAGGTGAGCCTCTTCTTCAACCTTATTTTCTTATTTCTTTATTTAAAAAACTAAAAGAAGCTAACATTCACACTGCTATTGATACATCTGGAATGATAGAAATTACAGATACTATAAAAGAATTACTAAAGTATACTGACCTAGTACTTCTTGATATAAAACATATAAATCCTCAAAAATGCAAAGAATTAGTTGGCTTTTCTAATGAAAAAGAGCTTGCCTTTGCTCGTTATTTAAATGAACATAATATACCTGTATGGATAAGACAAGTGATTATTCCTGGAATTACAGATGATGAAAATGATTTATTAGACCTAAAAACTTTTTTAAATTCTTTGCATAACGTAAAAAAAATAGAATTACTTCCATACCATAGACTTGGACAACATAAATGGGAAGAACTTGGTTTTAACTACGAATTAAAAGATATAAGACCTGCAACTGAAAAAGATATAGAAAAAGTAAAAAAGATATTAAATATATAATAAGAATAAAGCGACTTTAGTCGCTTTGTTCTTTATCACTATATTTAGCAAATGCTACTTTTCTTAAGTTCTTATTTGCTTCTATTACTTGTATTTTTACTTTATCTCCTATTTTATATACTATTCCTGTGTTTTCTCCTATTAGTTGCTTGTGCATGTCATCATAGTTAAAATACTCATTGCCTAAATTTTCAAACCTTATTAGTCCCTCTACTGTATTTTCTAGCTCAACAAAAAGTCCAAAGTTGGTAACTCCACTTACTATTCCATCATACACTTCTCCTATTTTATTTTCCATATATTCAGCCTTTTTCAAATCAACTGAGTCTCTTTCAGCTTTTTGAGCTATTTTTTCTCTTTCTGATGATTTTTCTGCATAGTTTACAGCAAATTCTTCATGTTTTTCTTTGTAATCGTCACTAACCATATAGTTATTATCTAAATACTTTGATATTATTCTATGAATAAATAAATCTGGGTATCTTCTAATTGGTGATGTAAAATGGCAATAATACTTTCCTGCAATACCAAAGTGTCCTTTATTTTCTGCTTCATATCTTGCTACTTTTAAAGTTCTTAATATTAAATTAGATATAACTTTTTCTTCATCTTTTCCTTTTATATCCTCAAGAATACTGCTAAAAGCTTTAGGATGAACATTTTCTTTGTTTCCTTTTATTTTATATCCGAAGTTGTATAAAAAACTATTTAAGTCTGTTATCTTCTCTTGATCTGGTGCCTCATGAACTCTATAAATAAACGGTGCTTCTAGCCAATAAAATTTTTCTGCAACTGTTTCGTTAGCTGTTAGCATAAATTGTTCTATTATTATATTTGAAAATTCAATCTCATATTTTCCAACGTCTATTGCTTTTCCTTTTTTATCTAAAGTAATTTTACTTTCCGGAATATCTAAGTCTAAATATCCATTTTCTTTTCTCTTATTTTCAAGAATATGAGCAAGTTCTGCCATTAGTTTAAAATGATTTATATATGGAATATATTGTTTTAAATCTTCATCCATTTCAGCACTATTATCTAAATCCAAAAGCTTTTGAACAATGTTATAAGACATTCTTTTAGTTACTTTTATTACGCCTTTTGTGATATCAGAAGATATTACATTTCCTTTTTTATCTATCTCCATTATAACAGATAAAGTAAGTCTATCTTTTCCTTCATTTAAACTGCATATTCCATTTGATAATTCTTTTGGCAACATAGGAATTACTCTATCTAGCATATATACACTTGTTCCTCTTGTAATAGCTTCTTTGTCTAGAAAGCTTCCTTCCATTACATAGTGACTTACATCAGCAATATGAACACTTAAAATGTATGTGTCATCTATTGTTTTAGTTACAGATACAGCATCATCCAAATCTTTTGCATCTTCACCATCTATTGTAAATATTTCTTCATTTCTAAAATCTTTTCTTCCTACAATTTCATCTAAAGATATTTCTTTTTCTATTTTTCTTGCTTCATCTATTACAAATTTGGGAAACTCATATGGTAATTTATACTCTCTTATAATTGAAAGCATATCAACACCAGCAATATTTATGTTGCCTAATATTTCAATAATTTTTCCTTCTGGCTTATTTCCATCAATTTCTGGTTTAGTAATTTGAACAACAACTTTATCGTTGCTTTTTGCCCCACTAAAATACTTTTTAGATATAAAAATATCTTTACTAATTTTTTTATTATCTGGCACAACAAATCCGAAACTTTTATTTTTAGTAAAAGTTCCAACAATAGTTTCTTTTGTATTTTCTTCTTTATTATTTCTCATTGATTCAAAAATTCCTTTTTTGTATTTTAAAATTTGTTCTCGCCCAATTTGAGTTTTCTGGCTGTAAGGAAAAAATCTCAAATGGCCAGCGATTGTAGCTTATTATATAATAAAAGTAGAGCCATATTAGCTCTACTTTTAATATTTTTTTCTTATTATGCTAAAGGATATACAATATTTAAAGCGATTGTAACAACGGCTAAAGATATTGAGAATATAATTGTAAATTTTTTTAACTTACCAACTCTTGTTCTTCCTTTATTCTTATCTAAAAAGTTATTTGCACCAGCACCAGTTATTGTACTAGACAAACCTTCTTCATCTGATTTTTGTAACATAACTAATACTACCACACCTAAAGCTAATATGATATCTATTATAATTAAAAATACTTTTAATACTTGCATTTTTATTCCTCCCTAAGTTCTACTATTTATTTTTCAATTAACATATGTTATTGTAACATATATTTTCTATAAATGCAAATGGTTTATTAAATTTTTTCAGCCAGTCCAAGGTATTTTTCTGGAGTTAGGTTTAATAATACCTGTTTATCATCAGTTGATAATATGTCTAAGCCTTGTACAAATTCTTGTATAGCTTCTTTTGAAATATTTTTTCCTCGTGTAAGTTCTTTTAATTTATTGTATGCATCAGGAATTCCATATTTTCTTAAAACTGTTTGAATTGGTTCTGCAAGTACTTCCCACCTATTTTCTAATTCACTAGAAAGCTTAAGTTTATTAACTTCTATTCTTTTTAATGCACTTATAGTTTGATTTATTGCTTGAATTGAATATCCAAATGCTAACCCAATATTTCTTTTTAAAGAAGAGTCTGACAAATCTCTTTGCATTCTTGATTTTACAAGTTTATTTGAAAGCGCCATGAAAATCGCATTAGACATATCAATATTAGCCTCGCTGTTTTCAAATCTTATTGGATTTACTTTATGTGGCATTGTACTACTACCTACTTCACTTTGTACTGGTATTTGTTTAAAATATTCCATGCTAATATATAACCACATGTCAACGTCAAAATCTAGAACAATATTATTAAAATGTCTTATGCCATCAGCAATATGTGCAATGTAGTCATGCCCTTCTATTTGAGTTGTTAGAGGATTAAATTCTAGTTGTAAATATTCTTCTACAAATTTTTTTGATAATTCCTCCCAATTGTATTTTGGAAAAGCAACAGATATTGCTGCATATGTGCCAGTTGCTCCATTAAATTTTGCAGTAATTTTAATATTCTTTATATTTTCTAAAGACTTCTTTAACCTATATTCATATACTTTAAACTCTTTTCCTACTGTTGTTGGAGTAGCTGGCTGTCCATGAGTATGTGCAAGCATTGAAATATTTGAATTGTCTTTTGCTAGCTTACTAATCACATCAATTAAACTTTCTGCTGATTTTATCCATACATCATTTAATCCGTTTTTTATCATATTTCCGTATGAAGTATTATTTATATCTTCAGATGTACAACCAATATGAACAAAACTAACCAATTTATCAAAACCTATCTTTTTTAGTTCTTCTCCAACATAAATTTCAGCCGCTTTAACATCATGGTTTGTTATTTTATCTATTTGTCTTATTCTTAAATATGACTCCTCTGAAAAATCTTCATATATTTTTAAGATCTTACTAATGTCTTTCTCTTTTATTGAATTTAAAATGTCTGAATCTTTAATATTTTCAATTAAAAATTTAAGCCAAAGCACTTCAACTTTAACCCTGTTTTTAGTAAGTGCATATTCTGAAAAATATAGACTTAGCTGTTTAGATATATCTAAATATCTCCCATCTAACGGGCATAAAGCCATATAACTTTCAAGTTGTAAATTTTTCTCTTCCATATATTTCTCCTTATTTTCTTATATGCTTAAATTCTAACATAAGTAAAAAAATATAGCAAGAATAAATTTTCCACAAAATAAACCAGCCTAAACTTGGCACGTTCCTTTTCGAGTCCCACCTTTTTACTTTATACAAAAAATGTAACCTACAAGGTTACATTTTAATCTGGTACCGATGGTGGGACCACTCGCACTCGCGTCACAAAAATAGTCCACTGGACTATTTTTACCTGCGTTTA
>OIZL01000439.1_pt1 | contig 31118 bp, 38 predicted proteins | sample 1588541 | NCBI WGS metagenome assembly OIZL01 (sample SAMN03283285) | human gut metagenome | biome: human-associated habitat; material: feces | host: Homo sapiens | place: Peru | collected 2012 | reverse complement strand
ATGATTACAAGATATAGATCACGAGCCTTTCAACTCGAAGGGGGCAGTACCCAACGTAATGGAGCTTAGGCGTGTTTGCTCGTTAAAATACACGACAGTATTTTCTTATTTAAGAATACTGAAAACTCAACTATGGAGTCCAGAAAAAACATAGTAGGGAGCTCTATAATCCCCTTTGGTGCGAAACCGACGGTCGAGTAATTATAGCGTTCTGGTATAATAGTTAGTTCTATTCTCGTAGGACGTGCAATTCGTCACCAGATAGTACCTTACGATAACAGGTACTGTTTTTTTACAAAATTATAATTTTTTGGTATAATAAATACAAGAGGTGAGAAAAATGCTTCAAGTAGTTTATTTACCAGGGCAAAATATTGAAATAGAAAAATTTATAACAATATCCTCTATGGACGAGTTGTTAGATTTTATTAAGTTCAATAAAATTAAATTATTAAGTATTCCTGCTACAGATGATGCTTTAGATGTACTTGATTGTATCATAGAAAATGAGTTAAAAATTGAAACAATTCATCTTCAACAAAGTAATGATTTATTATCAAGATTAAAGATATTCTTTTATATGGCAAAAGCTTATACAGAAAATGGCATAAAAAGAAACATCATACTAAAGCATGAGTATTTAGATAATTTTTTAGAAAAAAATAAGAAAAAAGACTAAACAAGAACCGCATATCTATTATATAATTATATTGTAAAAAAGGAAAAGGAGGTTTCCGATGAAAGATAGAATGATTGTATTAGTTTTTAGAGTGCCTAAGAACACAGTTAATTTAAACATTGGGGAACACGTTGAGCTAGAATATGATTCTGTAAAAGAACATTACTGCTTAAATACTGAATTTGCAAGAGTAAGCAATCAACTATTCACTCCGAATTCTGATGATGTAAAAAGTTTATTGGAATTTGTGGCAAAAAAAGATGGAAGAATTGTTTACATCTGGGATAATGAACGTAATATCTATTTAGATAATACTATCGTTGAGGTAAAAGCAGCTAATGGAGAATATATTATTGTAGCTCCGTCAGAAGAAAGTCAATATCTAATTGGTGAAAGCATAGATCAAGAGCCTTCGATAGAAGAACTTTTAAAAGGTCTACTTGGTGATACTGAAAACGATATGACTTGTGAGAAATGTTGCGACACTGAAAGAAAGTGTGCAGTAGCAGAAGAGAATAAAGAAGAGGAAAAAGTAAAGGAGGAAACAAATATGTTTTCAAATCTAGGTTCTAGTTTTGGGAAAATTGGTTCAGACCAATTCAGATTATCTATTAACGGATTAGCAGTAAAAGGAAAGGATGGCAAATATGTTACATTCAATCCAGAAACTAGAGAGTTAGTAGAAGTTACAACAGGTTTCTTTGATGATATGAAAGATTTATTATTCTTAATGCCAACAACTGAATTAGAAGTTGGAGATATTATTCTTCATCAAAACAAACCTTATTACATTACAGTATCAAAAGATAATGTAGTAAAAGGTATCGATTTTGAGGACGCAATTGAAAGTACTTTAGTACCAAAAACAAATGTATTCGGAATGAAATATTACACTAAGGTATTTAATTGCTTAGGAACAAATAATATTTTAGGTACTGATATCGCTTCAAATCCTATGATGGCTTATGCGTTAATGGGTGGAAAAGATTTTGATCTATCTAAAATTATGATGTTCCAAGCTTTATCAGGACAAGGAAAAGGTATCGCTGATTTCAGTGAAAATCCTATTATGTTAATGGCATTGATGAGTAATGAAAACGGAAAAAATGATCTAAGTGATTTTGCTAAAATGCAAATTTTAAGTGGATTATCTAATAAGAAAAAACCAACAAAAGAAACTAAGAAAGAAAACTAATTATTAGTTTCTTTTTATAGGATAACCTAATCTTTAAGTTATTCTATAAAAGGAAATTAAAGGAGGTTATTTAAGTGGCAAAAGTAAAAACTAAGCAAATTAACTTTACACTTCTTTATGGAGTCGTTTATAAAAAGAAGAAAAATACTCTCTATATTGACTATGGATTAGGTAAAATAAAAGTATTACTAGATGAAATGGACGACATTGATCAAATAGAAGTTGGGTATACAATAAGCATATCTGGTTTTATTAAAATGGGTTGGATTAAAACATATTTAGTTGCTCAGCAAATTAGTATTTTTGATAAGAAACCTCATTATATCAATCTAGGAGAATAATACATGGACAAAAACACTAAGAAAGTTATAATAGGAATGACCGTCATTGTACTTATTATGCTTATTACTTCAATTTCTTATGGAATTACTAGCAAGAAACAAAAAGATAGAATATCTGAATTAGAAAAAACAGTTAAGACACAAGAAGTTTTATTAAAAGAACAGGACGTTGTGTTAGATGAGCAAAGTATTATTCTGATAGACACTACAGCTTCCCTTGAAGAGAAGGAGCAAGAACTAAATACCTGCCAAGAAAACTTAAAAAAAAACTAGATAAGATATCTAGTTATCGATTAACAAGTTATTACCCTGCAGAAACTTCAAATCATACAGGAAGTGGTTTAGAAACGAAAGATTTTCAAGTCAATGAAAAAGGATGGTATACTTACAAAGGAAAACTAGTGTTAGCCGGAGCTACTGTATATCTAAAAAGTCGTTATGGAGAAAAGATTGGCAAACATTATTTCCGTTATTATGACAACGTGCTTGTAGAAATTGATGGAATTCAATATGAGGGTATAATTTTGGACAGCTGTGGGGCATGCTCCTATGTTCAAGAAAATAGACTTGATTTGTTCGTAAGAGATAAAAACTCAGTCATTGATAGAGGATATAAAGGGAAAAATATGGTTAAGGTGGTATACAAATGAAAAGATTAATTATAGCAAGCATAGAAACTGATGGGCATTCTGGGACTAGTGTTTTTTTGACAACTAATGAAAAATCTTATAATGAAGCCATTCGTAGTTTATTATATTATGAAGATGAACTAATCTATCATTTTTCTCATGAGAATAAAGTAGATGATAATATCATAGAACAATGGTATGATGGAGACCTTGGCGAAATGAGTATAATGGTTAAGACCTTTAATACAATAAAAGAAATAGAGAATAAGGAGTTCTATACTAGAACAGGTTAGCTAGCAAAACAGAAAAAGATTGCTAGCTTTTTTTATTTTTTAATCTTGATTTTTTATAGAAAAAAGATTTATAATTATATTATAAAGAAAAAGGTGATAAAAATGAAAAAAAATATAGGTGATGATTATATTATATGTCCCTTTTGTGGAACGCCACAAGACAGATATACGCTTTATAAATATGATTGCATATGTATGGATTGTGGAGGATTTATAGACATGGATGATTATGACTATGGAGAAGATTATCCCTGGGGAAGTTCAGATTGGGATAATTATGATTATGAAAAAGACGACATGTATATAGAATATATGAAAAGACATTATGGTAATCAAGAAGGGAAGGGGAAAAATATGAATGATACGAAATCTGACTTAATAGATAAGAATGAAGAACAAATTGGTACTTTTGTATTAAGGTTTATTACATCTGCTGACTATGAAACAATAAAGAAAAGTTTTGAAACATTAGATGCCAGTATAGAATTTATGTCATTGGTTGGACAAGAAGGCCCAATATCAAAGTTTTTACAAACCGCAAGTGGACAAAAACTAACAAAAGGTTTAGACATTAAATCAGATATTGATGAATATGTTGTTCAAGCATCTTTTATCTTTGGGGATGATGGTGAATCTAAAAAAACCTTAATTTCAACTTTGTGTAAGGCATTTCCTTTGTTTATTGTTAGAGAAGAAGATAGTTCTTATATAATGGCAAATAACAAAGGTTTGGCAAAAGGTTTTGTTGAATTGTGTAATGAAGATGAAGTAGAAATATTAAGTATGTTCTTAACAGGATATGAAAAATATAAAATATTAGTAAATTATTTATATTGGTGTGAACCTTATAGACATTCAACCGCAAAAGATATTATGGTTCAATGGGACAATAATTCACTAATAAGTCTAGATACACTAAGAAAAGTAGACGAAGTCCCAATTATCTGGCAAGAATATCTGGCAACATTAGATGATATTAAAGTATCTAAAGATGATAAAGATAATGGAACAGTTATTAGTTTTGAACAAATGTTAGAAGATGTAGTGGAATATGGAATTGATAAAAAGGATATATTAGAAGAAGAAAATCTTATTCAAGTAGTTTCTTTAAGAGGTGTAGCGGAATATGCTTTAGGGGGAGATGCAGATGATGAGATTAAGAAATAATAAATATCTAACAGAATTATTAGAAAGTTCTAAAAAAATATGGAAAAGTAATATTCCAAGTCTTTCACTTAATCAGATAGAATGGAGAGCAGAAAACACAGATAGTGTTATAGGGATATTAGGAAAAAAACATTGGTTCTCTCCATACAAACAAATGATTTTGTTAAAAACTAGTGATAACACGTATGTTTTGTTTGGACCTGGGACACGAAAAGACGAATATCCCGTTTATCTATATGATATTATGGATATTGAAGAATTTGTAAAAAGATATCCTGTTCAAGTTTTATACACAAAAGAACATCCGAATGCTGATGAGCTATACGAACAATTAGATAAGATAAAAGATAAAACAACAAAAGGTTTTATAGAGACACGAAAAAATATGAATACAATGATATTTGAAATATGTTAGAAGAAAGGAGAAAGTAAAATATGTTAAATAATAGTAGTAATATGACTTCACAAAGTATTTTCATTGACAATTTTACACAAAAACAAAATTTTTGTTATAGTTTATTGTATTTTAAAAATATAGAAGGAATAACAAATCAAGGACAAATATTAGATTATTATTTCCCAGAGAAAAACTTTCTACTTCTTCCGAGAAATATAATAACAAAAAACACAACGAATAACGATGGAGAAACGTTTACAGAAAATTATTATACAACATTATTTTTAAGCTGGAGTGAAGAAAAGTCTTTGATAAAAAAATTAGAAGAAATGTTGGAAAAAGAAACCAATATTGATGTGTATGATGGAGTAATAAATTCAAAAGGAAAACAGATAGCAGTTTTTAGAAAAAATAAATTTAATTCTTTAAATAATTGGTCAGACTTTGATGGAAAATATTCTTATATTATTAGTCATCAATATAATGATGGTGTTTATGCTTATAGAATTACATCAAGTGATAGTATGAAACAAAACTTGAAGCTTTTAGAACAAAAAGGACTAAAAGAAAATACAGTATTAGATTTAATATTTACAGGAAGAGATTCTAATAAATGGCATAATACTTACAATTTCGGTAACTTCAAAGTAAAAGACTGCATTATAACAAATAGAGAACAAATAATATTATCTAACAGTAAGGGTTTGATAGATCTAAAGAATTACGAAAATACACCAAATGGAAGTGGAGTTTTACTTTTAAACTTTTTACCAGATTACATATTTCCTGTTTATATGGAATATGATTATTATTCAGGAATGAACATAAGATGTATTAACTTTGTTCCAGAAGATAAAACGGAACTACAAGAAGACGGAAAACTAACAATACAAAAATATTTTAAAAGAGTAGATCCATCTTCTGTTGTGGTTTTACCAAAAGATGAAGAAGTAAAAAAAGAAATAGAAAGAAATTTGTTGACAAAGAGTATAGGAAGTTTAAATGAAATTTTCATTGCTTCAAAGACTTCGATAGAAGATATCATAAAGAAGTTTGATTCAAGCAGAACTTCCACTATAAGACAAGAGTTCTTAGCAAGAAAAAGAGATTTAATAATGTCAATAGCTCAATGCAGAAGAGAGATAAATGACAAAAAAGAAAGAATTGCATCAATTGAGTATAGGATTAAAGAATTTATTCCTTTCCCAATGATAGATATAAAATCAGTACAAGATTATAATGAGCCATTTTATGATGTATATTCGATGTTATATAAAGAAAATGGTCGATATATAGTAAGAAGGGATGTGAACTTAAATGAATTGGACCAACGTTAACAGAAATTTACCAATTATAAAATTACCAAATGGAGTTTTTTATATCTTTGATAGACTGTTTAATTCGTTAGAGGCAAACCATAGTTTATTCTTTGCTATGTATGGGATTAAAAGTAAAGGAACAACGCTAGTAATAGACCATGATACTACGACTAATTTCTCATACGGTTCCATAAATAGACATCTTATGGAAAAGAATTTGAAACATTTTGATAGAATTTTCATTATTATAAATCGTAGTAATAGAAATTTTAGTGATAATAACATTAAAAGACAAAATATCGATGCCGGGATAGTATTTAGAGATATTTCATCAAAAGTATTAGTTTTTGATATAAATAAATGGGAAAAATCAAATAATATAAAAAGAGAACAAATCATTTGGTTTTATAATGTAATTGAACAAATGATGCAAGACAACCGTTTTCTATTAGGTCAAATAAATGATAGACTGTCACTTGCTGAAATGAAAAGTCAAATTGCGACACTTGAAGATAAATTAGAAAAAAGAAAAGAAGAATTAAAAAATTTACAACAGCCAGAAGATGTCAGTAAAACTAATTTAAGAAATATTATGAATATGAAATGGATAAACAAAATTGAAGCAGGACCAGAGAATTCTTTAAGAATACTCACAAATCCAATGGCTTGTACATATGTTCCGAATATAGCAAGATATATACCATTACGATATTTTGAAAAAGAAGATATTTTGTATCGTATAATGAAATATCAAATGTTAGGAAAATATTTCATAGTGTTACCAGACTATTATATTATATCAAATAATTTCAATATTAGAGGAGAAAGAAACGATCATTATCCTAAGACTAGGGTTAGAAACGTAATGATAAAAAATACTTATTTTCACGGAATGGCTTGTCACATCGGAAACGGTCAAGCTTGTCCGGGAGAACTTAGTGCAGCAATATCTGGAGCAAGCAAGAATGGATTAGATATGTTATTGATGTCATTCGAAGTTTATCTTCGTTCAATCAATCTTCCAGATGCAGCTGGACAAAGATATTTCGTATTACCAATGGGAGATGAAAATGGCAATATTGAAGTATGGCCTTATGTTGAGGATATAGCTAAAAGAAATAATGTAAGTTTAAAAGATTTAGATCGAACTATAGAAGGATACGAGAAATTATTGAGTAATCCAACAATGGCTAATATGTGCGAAAGTTATGGGAAGTATTTTGATGGTAGTTGTGAAAGTTGGTCAGAACAAATGCAAGAATCCAACTTAAAACAATGCTTAGATCTAATACATCAAAGAGAACCTGATGTATATGAAAAAATAATGGAGAGAGTAAGTAAAGGAGTGGTGTTATAATGGCTATAAAAACTATTGAATTAGAAGACCAAGGTCTTAGATATAGATTGTATTTCTTAAAAAAAGCATATGATAAAATGAGGTTATATGTCGAGCTGTGTCAAGATGAAATTGGTTGGTTGGGATATGTCGAAAAGCTACAAGATGGTCAGGGATATATGGTAACAGATGTATTCTTAGTAGATCAAGAAGTTCATGCGACGACAACAGAGTTATCACCAACAGCAATTATAGATTTTTATAATAAACTTGATGATGAAGGAAGAGCTGAATTTCTATCTAAATGTAAATTATGGGGACACAGTCATGTCAATATGTCGCCATCTCCTTCTGGACAAGATGACGCACAAGGTCTTGAACTTTCAAAAGATGTTGATGATTTCTATATTCGTCTTATAACAAATAAAAAAGGAGAATATAATATTACATTTTATGACAAGACTATTAAAGCAAAAGTAATGACAGATGAAGTCATATTATATAGTCCAGAAGGTGTTGAATTGAGAAAACAAATTCAAGACGAGATAAAAGAAAAAGTAAAAAAGAAATCATATACTTCAACAACTTATAGTTCAGGCAGCTATGGTTATTCTTCTTATAATAACAGAGATGACTATTGGAAGGGATATAATTCTTCAAATAGAGCCTTACCAGCATCAACAACTTCTAAAAAGAAAAAGGTCGAAGTATCAAAAATAAACATAGATGATGTCTTTGACAAAAAAGATTATCAGCTAACATTTTTGAAAGAGTTAACTACATAAAATATGCAAAAAGAGTTGACTCTTTCTACCTTTAAGTTTTATAATATATTTATAAAATAAAGAAAGAAAGGAAATGATAAAAATGGATTTAAGTAGAAGTATTGAAGTTTTCAATCCCGAAGTGTTAAATGATGAGGTCCATATTATCGGAGTTGGGGCCACTGGTTCATTCGTTTTACAAACTCTGATAAGATTTGGGGTAAAGAAAATAAATATTTGGGATTTTGATAAATATGAAGCACATAATGTAAATAATCAAGCTATTACTCAATCTTGTTGTGAAAAACAAAAAGTAGCAGCTCAAATAGAATTATGTAAAGAAATAAATCCTGAAGCAGAAGTCATTGCCCATGATCAATTAGTAACACCAGAAGATATTGAAAAAATGAGTGGATATGTTTTCTTATTGGTTGATTCAATGAAATGCAGAAAAGAATTATTTGAAGCAATCAAGAAGAATGAAAAAATTAAATGGTATTGGGAATCAAGATTAGGTAGCGATCAGGGAAGAGTTTATTGTTTACCCATAAGTAAAGATTTTGATTATTCTAAATATGAAACTATGCATTTTTATAGTGACGAGGATGCAGAAGTATCTGCTTGCGGAACTAGTATTACTATTGTAAGTATAGTATTGGCAGTAACATCACTTATGGTAAACCAATTCATAAAAATAGTTATGAATAATTTAGACAAAGAGCCGTACTTAAATAATTTTACCTTATTCGACAATATGTTTGGAGTATATACCGAAAATTTCGAACAAAATGTCGTAGAAGCAGTAAAAGAAGTTACAGATGAAATTATCTTCTAAAAAATTTAAAAAAATAGATTACAAAAACTTCAAAAAAGTTTTATAATATAAATGTAAAAGTTAAGAAAAAGAAAAAAACTTTTAAGAAAAAAATAAAAAAATAGATTACAAAATGTTGAAAAACATTTTATAATATAAATGTAAAAAATAAAGAAAGAAAAGGAGAAAAGATTTATGAATTCAAGAATCACAGTAGAAGTTGTTAAACTTCCAACAGCACGTAAAAACGTAACATTATTTGCAGGAGACACAGTTGCAAGAGCTTTAGTTGAAGCTTTCGGAGATGAAGATTACAGCAAATATACAATTGTTGTAAACGGTTCAACTTCAAGTTTACAAACTCAATTAAGCAACGGGGACAGTATTACAATAAGCAAAATGGTTAAAGGGAATATCTAATAAATAGTTATTGAATAACAATATCTATAATAATATTTCTAATAATCTACTAAAAGAATAGAGGAAAGTAAAAAACTCTATTCTTTTTTATTTGAATAGAAAGGAGGTTTAATATGAGAGAAGAGTGGAAACTATATAAAGGAGTTATACTGATATCTAATTTTGGAAACATGATGTCGCCGTTAGGAGAATCGAGAAAAGCAACTAAAAATGATAGAGGATACTACATTTTCAACGTGAGTGGTTGTATAAAAAATCAGAGATTGCACAGAGCTGTTGCAGAATTGTTTTTGCCAAATCCTAATCCAGATGTTTTTACAGACGTCAATCATAAAGATGGAAACAAGGCAAATAATGCCGTTTCTAATCTAGAATGGTGCACTCGTAGTGAAAATATTCAACACGCTTACAATACAGGATTACGAGAACAGCCAAAAGGAGAGGTTAGCCCTAATGCAAAAATTACTTTAGAACAAGCACAATGGATTTATGATAATTATCAAGTTGTGAATGGTAAAAGTAATGGTCCTCAACTTGCTAAACAATTTGGAATAACCCCAATAACAGTAAGAACAATTATTACTGGGAAAAGCGGAGATGGAAGACCACAATGGGAGAATATTATTAGAAATCGAGATATTCCTAAATTGACACACAAGGGTGGAACAAGAAAAGTTGCACAAATTGATATTACAACTGGAGAAGTTATCGCAACTTTTGACACAATTAAAGAGGGAATTCAAAAAACGGGAATTAAGACAATATCACAGTGTGCAGCTGGTTATGCAAAAACTGCTGGAGGTTATGGCTGGAGATATTTAGACGAGTAAAATCGTCTTTTTATTTTGCTTAAATAATAGACCTAAAATATCTACTTTCTTTTCTATTTATTTTGGTCAAAAATTTTTTTAATATAATTATATTAAAAGAATAAAAACAATAAAATTAAGTCTATTTTAACTATCAAATTTGCTAAAATAACATAAAATTATTTTTAAAAATAAAAAAACTTTACAAACCTAAAATCTTATGATATGATATATATGTAATTGTTTTTTAATAGATTAATTTGTAGATAAAATGCTTAAAATATTTTTAATGAATCATTATATTAGAAATATTTTTTTAAACAGCCTTTCTATATAATTCGCTCAAAAAAGACCAATTACAGGTCTTTTTATTTTTTAAAAAATTAAAGAATTAAAAACCTTTTACAAATTTGTGGAAAAGTAATATAATCTTTTTAGAAAAGGAGGAAGAGTATGAAAGAAAATATATTTGATTTACAAACCGATATAGCCAATTTAATTGTTAAGCACGGATTGCAGGACGGAGAATATGCTTTTATATTTAGAAACGGGAATTTAATGGTTGTCGATTTATCTCAAATTAAACTTCCTGAGAAAGAAGAAAATAAAGATTCACAAGAAACAGAAAAAGAGTTATAATATATTTGAAATAAAAAAAGGAGGAAAAAAATATGAATGAAAAATTACAACCTACTCAAAATATTGTAGAGCTTCAAGGATTATTAGTAAATAATACTCTTGAAGTAAAAACAGACAAAAATGGTAGAAAATTTATAGGAGGAACATTAGAAATTAATACAGGGACAGCTACAGATGAATGTATTATACCAGTAGACTGTCTTCAATATGAATTAAAAAAAGATGGGACAAGAAATGCATTATATGACAGACATGTACAAATGATCAGTTGGCCATCAGCTGCTACTGTAGGAAATGCTGAAGCAGTATGTGTAAGTATCAATAGAGGAGAAATTACAGACAATTCTTTTTATTCAGAAAGAACAAATAAAGTTGTTGAAGGATGGAGATTAAGAGCTGTATTTATTGATCAAGCAACAAAAACGGCTCCTAGGAACAATTCTTTTACAGTACAAGGTGTTGTAGATTCTGTAAAAGAAGTTGTAGATAATGAAGGAGAACCTACAGGAGAATTAAGAGTTGAACTTTTAACTGTTGGTTTTGGAGAAAGAATTACAAGAGTACCTATGTATGTAACTAATAAAGAAGGCATTAAATATATAGAAAATAATTGGAATCCTGGGGATTTAGTTACTGCTTATGGTGAAATAGTATATGAACAAAGAGTAACTGAAGTTGTACAAGAAACAGCTTTTGGAACAGGAAATACAAAGAAATACACAGATGTTATTAAAAGATTAGTAATCAATAGTGGAACAAGTCCAAAAGCAGAAGACGAACATTTCTATAATAGAAACAAGTTATTATCTTTAAGAGCGGCAGCTTTAAAAGACATAGAAGAAAGATATTTAGCTAATAAAGGAATGAGCACTAACAATAATTCTGGTAATCCATATTTAGATTTCTGATTCTAATGAAAAAAACTACTGAACAATTTAAAAATGAAGTATATGAAGCCACAAATGGTTCATATTGGTTTGAAGGGGATTATATAAATAATAGTACATATTTATTATTTCATTGTAATGTTTGTGGAAATAAGTGGTTATTAAAACCTATTAAATTTGTTAATGGTAGAAGATGTCCAAATTGTGCTAAAATAAAAAGGACAAAATCTAATGAAACTTTTATAAATCAAGTTTATAAACAAACCCATGGAGAATATACATTTTTGGAAAAGTATATAAATAACTATACAAAAATAAAAGTTAAGCATAATATTTGTAATAGAGAATATTTTGTAACCCCACATAATTTCTTAGATATGAAAAATAGATGTCCTTTTTGTTCTCATAGCATAGGCGAAGAAAAAATTGTAGATTTTTTAACAAAAAATAATATATCCTATATAAGAGAGTATAGACCCGACTGGATAAAACCCAATAGATATAGATATGATTTTTATATATATGAGCAGAATCTTATTATAGAATACAATGGAATTCCACATTATGAAGATAATAAGTGGTTTAAGACATTAGCAAAAGAATACCAAAAAATAGATAAATATAAAAAAGAAAAAGCATTGGAAAATGGTTATAATTATCTTATTATCCCATACTGGGAATTAGATAATATAGAAACTATTTTGTCAAAAAGAATTTTAGAAGGAGGAATATAAATGGCAATAGATATTTGTAATATAACACCAAGTAAAGTAAAACCTGGCTTAGAGGGAAAGATAATTTTACTTTCAGGAGAAAAGAAAACAGGTAAAACAACTTTTCTAAGTAAACTACCTGACTGTTTAATCATAGGATTAGAACCAGGCACTAACCTATTATCAGGAGTAATGGTTCAACCTTGTAATAGTTGGACTGAATTTAAACAAATTGTTAAACAATTAAAATCAGACGAGGCTAAGAAAAAATTCAAATATGTTGGTATCGATCCTCTAGGTATCTTATGGAATCTTGCAGCGAAATTTACTTGGATGCAAAAGAACGATGGTAGTGATTTAAGTGATTATGAAATTGGTCTTCATCAAAACAAATCGATGAATGAATTCTCAAGTGCAATTATGGATATTGCAAAAGAAGGATACGGATTAGTTATGATTAGTCACATTACAACAAAAGATGTTCCAAATGAACTTGGCTTCAAATACGGAACAGAAGTTGCACCAGATTTACCAAAGAGACCAAGAAGTTTTGTAGAAGGATTGGCAGATTTAACAATAAATGTAATAGCTGAACCTAACGAAGAGGGAAAAACAATACCTTATATGTATTTAAGAGAAACGATAGAAAATGGAATTAGAGTTAAGGCCGGTGGTAGATATAGAGATTTACCAGAGAAAGCAGTATTTAGTTACGATAATTTAGTTAAAATTATTGAAGAAGCTGATAAGAAATTAGCAGAATCTGGAGCAGATATGACTGGTACAAAGACGTCTATTCAAGAGGCAATTGTCGACCCAACAACAAGAGAATGGAAAGATGTTGTAAAAGAAGTTAATGACACTTTAAAGATAGTTGCAGAAAAAAGCAATAAGGGTGATACCGCAATATCTACAAAAGCGAAAGCTATCATATCATCTTATTTGGGCGAAGGCAAAAAGATAACAGAAGCAACACCAAATCAGATTGAATTAGTAGAAGCTGCTTTGGCTGATTTAAAGGCATTGGTAGCGTAATTTAAACGCTACTTTTTTTAGATAAGAAAGGAGGGCAATATGCATATTGTTAAATGTGTATTCTGCCAAGAAAAATTTGATAGGGATAAAGAAAAATATCAAGAGATTGGATATAAAAGGTACGCTCATTTACGTTGTCATGAACCAAAAATCGACGTAGATGGGACAGCTTATAATATGATTATTCAATATTGCTCTCAAATTTTTGGTGAAAAAGCAAATTTTAAACATATAGGAAAACAAATAAAAGATTTTATATTACAAGGAATGACTTATAAAGGAATATATTTGTCTTTAAAATATTGGTATGACGTTAAGAAAAACGGAATAGAACGTTCTAATGGAGGCATAGGAATAGTTCCATACATTTATAAAGAGGCATCTGCATATTGGAAGCAAATTGGTCCAAAACGTGTGCCAAAAATAGAACAAGAAGAAGTGGTAATTACTTACCGTAAAAGAAAAAGTATTTTAGAAAGTTTGGAGGGATAGTATGGATAACAAAGAGATGACCGAGAAAATAATTTTATCTTTTTTAATGCATACTCCTTCTTTACTTTTTGATGACAAGTATCCAATAAAAGCAAAAGATTTTTCTAAAAAAGTATATAAACAAATGTATTCGGCAATGCTAAATTTATATGCAAGAGGAAACACCGACATACAGCCACAGGAAGTTATAATGCAAATAGGCAAGAGTGCCAGTGCTTTCAAAGAATTTCAAGAAGCACGAGGAGAGGGATTGTTAAACGAAATAAATAATCTAAATTACAATGCCTATGATTATGACATTCAATATAGTAATTTAAAAAAGTATTCTTTGTTTCAAGATTTAAGAGATAGTGGAATTGAAATATCCGATCTTTACAATCCTCTTGCTGAACCTGATAAAGCAATGGCCATGGCAGATAAAATAGATAATATGTCTTACAAAGAGATAATAGACCATTATAGAGAAAAGATCGCAAAGATAGAGGATCGATACGAAAACTTTATAGAAAAAAGTGGAATAGAAGCTGGAGAAGGCATGGATGATTTACTACATTCTTTAGAAGAACAGCCCGAAATGGGAATGCCCCTAATAGGAGATCTTTTAAATACTGTATGTAGAGGAGCAAGAAGAAAGAAGGTTTATCTTAATTCAGCTAGCTCAGGAAGTGGTAAGTCAAGAATGGCGGCGGGTAATGTTGCCAAACTTGGTTTCCCGATGTATTATGACGAAAAAAGAGAAGCGTGGATAGAAACCGGTATGCATTGTCCAGTATTATTTATTACGACAGAGTTAGAGCACCAAGAAGTGCAAACGATGTTTATTGCTTATGTGTCAGGAGTTAATGAAGAAAAAATATTAAATGGAAAATATGATACAATAGAAGAAAAAGATAGAGTAATGAGAGCGGTTAAAATAATCAAAAGTTGTCATAACGTTTATATTGAGTTTGTACCTGAGCCATCGATTGATTCAATAGCTGCTAAGATAAGATTATACGCATTGCAAAAAGATATTGAATATGTTTTTTATGATTATGTTCATGTTTCTAGTGCAACTTATCAAGGGAAAAAAGATATGAGAGATGACGTTTGGTTAATGTTATTTGTTGATAAATTGAAACAATTGGCAAATGAATTAGATATTCATATAAGCACAGCAACTCAATTAAATGCTTCTTCTTATGAAGATAGAGAAATAAAAAATGAGGCTATGATTCGTGGAGCCAAAAGTATTGCGGATAAGGTAGACTTTGCAATGATAACAACGACTATTGTAAAAGCTCAAGAGAAAGAAATTGCAAGAGCCTTAGCCACTCAATTAGGTACCCCTGAACCAACTCAAATTTTAGATATATATAAAAATAGACGAGGCAAATGGAGAAACATAAGAATTTGGAGATATACAGACTTGGGAACTTGTCGAAGTCAAGATTGTTTTGTAACAGATACAAGTAATAATCCTATTGATATGAAATCAATTAAATTAAAAGTTAATCAATTAGTAAGTGAAGGAGCTTTTCCGGTTGTTGATGAAAAAACTGGGGAAATAATAGAAGAAAACAGAAAGGTAAGTGAGATAAGTGACTACTAAATATAATAAAATATTAGATATGATAACGACAAGTGATATTGTTCAATTAGTTTCTAAATTTGGTATTCCAGAAACATCTATCCGATATTATAATAATCAACTTATCATGCCAACAGGATGCCATAATGAAATAATTGGGACAGCAAAACATAAATTATATTATTATGAAGATAGCAAAAAATTTCATTGTTATACATGCTGTGGCTCGATGAATCCTTTTGAATTTGTCGTTCAAGCTTATCGTACTAGAGGGATAAAATATTCTTTGTCAAATGCAGCAATTATTATTGAGAGGATTATTCAGGAACGTTTAAGAGATGGGTTTGCCGTAGTTACTCCACCCTCAAATGTGAAAAAAGAGATTGAGGAAGATTGGCATAAATCATTAACGGAATATAATCCTAGTATAATGAATTGCTTTTCAAGAAATAAGAAATATTTAAAAGTATGGGAAAAAGAAGGAATAAGTTTTGATGCAATGGATAAGTTTGGAATTAAATTTGATATGATTAGAAATCGTATGGTAATTCCAATATATGATGACAAAGGGGTTTTTGTTGGAGCTAAAGTAAGAAACTTTAATCAAGAAGACATTGAAAACGGACGAAAATATATGCCCCTTATTCACAATAACGAAATTTATACCTATGATAAGGGAAAGATATTATATGGACTCAATTTTAATAAAAAGAATATTAAAAATGCAAAAAGAGCAATTATATTTGAATCCGAAAAATCAACCATATTATATGAATCTCTTTATGTTGGAAATAAAGCTGTATCGATAGGAGGAAGTAATGTTAGCATATATCAAACAGAGCTTTTGAAACAATACAAAGTAGAAACAGTAGTTCTAGCTTTAGATAATGATTATTCTTTATTGCCGAATGAAAATGGTGAGTATGATAAATATTTTGGATTATATAAAATGTTAAAAGAAGCAAATAAGTTAGATGTCAAAGGTTTTAATGTTGAAATAGTTTATGACTGGGAACAGTCTTTTCTAGAAAACAAAGATGCCCCTATTGATAAGGGCAGAGAAATTTGGAATAAATTATATAGAAATAGAAAAAATTTTAATGAGTTAAAAGAAAAATATTTAAAGAAAGGAGAGAAAGATGAAAGAACTAAAGTGGAAATTGAGGACTTTTGATGACATAGACTATAATAACATTAATCCCGGGCTTTTGCTTAGAGAAATGTTAAAATATAGAGGAATAGAAGATCCCGAAAGTTGGCTACAGGTATCAAAAGAAAATGAGAATGATCCAAGTCTATTAAAAAATATAGATGAGGCAACTAATCTATTACAAAGTGTTATTGTTGGTTTAGAAAATAAGCCAAGCAAAAAAATATATATACAAGTTGATGCTGATACAGATGGTTTTACAAGCAGTGCTATATTATATGAATTCATTAGTTCAATAAGTAATTGTGAAATAGAAGTTGGTGTACATGAGGGAAAAGAACATGGATTAGACTTAAAAGAAGCATTAGCAAGTAATGCAAATTTAATTATAGTTCCAGATGCATCTGGTAATCCAGAAGATTATAAAACTTTAAAGAAAAAAAATATACCAAGTATAATTTTTGACCATCACGATTATCCAGAAGAAGATTTTGATACAATTGTTGTCAATTGTAACTATGAGCCATACCCAAATAAAAGTTTATCTGGAGCAGGAGTTGTATTAAAAGCGTGTCAATATTTTTGTTATAAATATGATATAGATTACAACTTTGATAGATTGTATGCATTAGCATCTATAGGAATGGTTGCAGACGTAATGAGTTTACAAGAATTAGAAAATCAATATATTATTAGATATGGATTAAAACATATCAAAAATCACGAATTTTTCAATGAATTATTAAAAGATAGGATGGGCAATCCTGTAGAAGTTGTAACAATTAAAGACATAGGATGGTCTATAGGCCCTAATATAAATGCAGTAATACGATTAGGTTCAATGGAAGAAAAACAAATGTTGTTTAATACATTAATTTGTCCTAATGAAAATGTCAATAGTCAAAAACGTGGAGCTGATGGAGAAGTTGTGCCAAGATATATTGAAATGTGTCGTATTTGTAAAAATTTAAAGGCTAAACAAAATCGACTTGTTCAATCAGCATTAAAAATAATTGAACCAGAAATAAATTTAAAACATAATCTCATATATTATATTGATGAGGCAAATGAATTACCTTTTGAATTATCTGGCTTAATAGCTAATAGATTACTAAGTAGTTATAAAAGACCAGTGTTGTTATTAAAGCACTTTCATGATTATGAAGATAATACGATGCCAGATTGTTGGGCGGGTAGTATGCGCAGTATAACTGCTGAAGGATTTGAAGATCCAAGAAGCATATTTAACGAAATGACAGGAGTTAGAGAATTCGCTGGACATGCAGAAGCCTGTGGAGCAAAAATATTTAAAGACAGTTTTGATGGATTTTTAGCAGAAGCATATGAAAAGTTAGATAAGATAGATTTTGATAATCAACTTTATACAGTAGAAGCAGTAATCCCATGTCGACCTTTCAATGAGACACTAGGAAAGCTATTTGCTCAAGAAGATATATGGGGAAGCGGAATTGAAAAACCTCTTATGATGATTACTGATATAGATTGTATCGGAGCTGAGTATATGGGAAAAGAAGGACAACATGTGAAAATCAATACACCCAAGATTGATATTGTTATATTTGATGATGTAGACTTAGTAAATAAACTAAAAGATAGTAAAAATTATACTATGAATGCCATCGGGACTATTTCTTGGAATGATTGGGAAGATCAACCTAAATTACAAATGATAGTAGACGGATACGAATTAATAGAAAAACAAGGCAACGAATGGAATGTATATGATTTTTAGGTTAATGTTTACATAATCTAGTTTTAAACATTATAATATTATTGTAAAACGAAAAAGGAGGATTAAAATGATTGAAAATTTAATAGACAAACATTTAAAAAAACAAGGTTTTATTAGAGTTCCTGCCTCTTGGTCTGATGATTATAAAAGATTAGTTGAAAAGCATTCTGCTGTATCTAAAGTCGTTAGAGAACTAGGAAGAGAATACAATGAGATATTAAGAGAACTTGCAGAGTGTAAGGGGAGTACTTGGATAAAAGACGCTTTAAAAGAGCTTGGAGTAGAGTTTAAAAAAGATATTAATAAAGAAGAGTTAATAAATCTTTATGTTCAAACATTCCAAGTTGAATTTGAAGATGACTTTGACGAGGAGATAACAAATGATAAGACTAATAAATAAGATATTGTCTGCAAAAGGAATGAAGGCAGTAACAAATGGTGAATATGAAAATATTCAAAAGTATCGTGTAGCTAGAGGAGAATTAAAACAGACTATAGACGATTACAATAAAATATTATCTCTTTTTGTAAAAAATGCTACAATAAAACAATTAAAAGATATTTTAAAAGAAAAAAATATTGAGGAAATTCCAATAGAAAAAAAAGAATTACAACTAAAAGTAAGTCATTTATTGCAAAAAGAATTTAAGTAAAATACTTGACTCGTCGTATCTATATATATTATAATTATATTGATAAAAAAGAATGAGAGGTATAATATAAAATGTGTTATTCGGGAAAATGTAAATATGAACAATACTATGGAGATTGCGGATGGGATTTTAATCTTGGCAATGTCCCTTTAGATGCACTATGTTATCAACAAAAAATATATACCTGTCTGAATAGAGAAAGTGAGCGAGTAAAGGATATGAAGATATTAAATAAAAATAAAAAATTAAAACATTCAAAAATGTTCATCGATTTGGATAGCTACAGAAAAATATGTGAAAAGTATGGAACTACGCTTACAGAACACTTGGAAAGAATTGAACGTTATCAAAATAAAGATGATGCAACTCCAGATATGCAAGATATTTCAATTATGTATGACGTATACATGTACATCACAAAAGTAATCCGTCCAAGGAGGTAAAACGATGTCAGAAGAAGAAAGAAATAACATAAAGGTTATTGCTGGACATAACTCTAGTATTCTTCAACAGATAGAGAGACTACTCACTTTTGTTGGAGAAATAGGAGCAATAGGCGAATATGAAAAAAGAGGTTTCACTAGTATAAATGTTAATTTAGTTTTAAACGAAATTAGCAATAATCTTAATAATATAACTCAGAGTGTAAGAGTTATAGAACAAGTGTCACAAGAATTATTACAAGAATATGACAAACCAAAAGAATAACTTTACAGTTATTCTTTTTTTATGATATAATATTTTTAGAAAAAGAGATTAAGAAAAAAGAATTTGAGGAGGAAACGATATGAGATATGCTAATTTACATTCCCATACAGATTATTCGAATACTAGGCTTATTGACTCAATAATTAAAGTTCCGACCTTAATAGATACTTCTCATTCATTGGGATTATGCGCAGTCGCTTGCACCGATCATGAATTTTTAGGAGGACATTTAAAAGCCTTAGAGTATTTGAAGAAGAAACAGTCTGAAAATCCAAATGACGAGACATGGCAAAATTTTAAAGTCGTGTTGGGTAACGAAATATATTTATGTCGTAATGGTCTAAACAAAGATACTGTTGAAAAAGGTGAAAAATATCCCCATTTTATTCTATTGGCTTTAGATAATGAGGGACATCAACAATTAAGAGAATTAAGTTCTAGGGCATGGGAAAGAAGTTATATGATGTTTTTAAAACGTGTCCCTACGTGGTATTCTGATTTAGAAGAAATTGTTATGCCAAATCAAGGACATATTATAGGAACTAGTGCCTGCATTGGAAACATATTGGGGATATGGTTTGAAAGAAAAGAATTTGATAAAGTAGAGCAACATCTTTTATGGTGTCAAAAAGTCTTTGGAGAAAACAATTTTTATTTAGAAATGTCTCCAGCAGCATATGAAGAACAGATTGAATATAATAAATATTTAATAGAATTACATAATAAATATAACATTCCTCTAACAATTGCAACCGATGCTCATTATGCTAGGCCAGAAGATTTCCCGATACATGAAGCTTTCTTAAAATCAAAGGACGAGGAAAGAGAAACTGCTGATTTCTACCGATATACTTATCTTATGTCTTCTGATGAAATTTATCAACTAATGAGTTATCTTCCAAAAGATTTAATCACTGAAGCATTAAATAATACTATTTCTATCGCAGATAGAGTCAAGGGATATAACTTGTATCATGGACAAGTAATACCACGTTTACCCGATGATAGAGATATAAGTAATTTTGAATATTACTTAAAAACAAGTAGAGTAAATCCGAGATATGAATATATAAATAAATATATTACATCTCCTTATGAAGATGATCGTTATGGAGTATTTTTAGTATTAGATGCTTTGAAAAAAATGCAGTTACCACAAGAACGATTAGAGAGACATTTGAAACAAATTGAATTAGAATTGGAAGAGATGTGGGTAGTAAGCGATAAAATACAACAACGATTGATGTCATATTTCTTAACAATTAAAGTCGTAATAGAGAAAATCTGGTCTGAAGTCGGTTCGATAACTGGGGCCGGTAGAGGTTCTGGTCCTGCTAGTTTAGTATGTTTCTTGTTAGGAATTTGTGATGGAGATCCTTTGGAGCAGGGTTTCGATTTATGGTTTTATCGTTTTATACATCGAGAAAGAGCAGAGTTGCCAGATTGGGATTTTGACTCAGAAGCAAGTAAAAGAGAGACAATTTCACAGATGGTATATAAAATGTGTAAAGATATAGGCGGAGATTCTGTGTCGGTTTGCACTTTTGGAACAGAGGGTTCTCGTTCTGCAATTCTAACTGCTTGCCGTGGGATGGGGCTATCAAATGATATCGGACAATATCTTTCAAGTTTAATTGGGCAAAATAGAGGTTTTAGCTATTCACTAGAGGACACTTATTTTGGAAATCCAGATAAAGATATTCCGGCATCAAAAGACTTTAAAAATGAAATAGATAAATACCCCAATCTTTTTAAAACAGCATGCGCTATATCTGGTTTGATTACAAGACTTGGACAACACGCGTGTGGACATGTATTATATAATGAAAGTATTCACGATATGAATGCATTAGCAACAACGCCAAATGGAACGCGAGTAACTCAGTTTGATCTTGGAGACAGTGAGAAGATGGGATCAATCAAATATGATTTTCTATCAACAGATGCTTTAGATAAAATTCATGTTTGTATGGACTTATTAATAAAAGATGGATATATTGAATGGCAAGGAAGTTTGCGTGCGACATATAATAAATATCTTCATCCGGATGTATTAGATAGAACAACTAAAGAAATGTGGGAGATGTTAAATGCTGGTAAAATTATTAGTGCATTTCAAATGGATTCTGTTGTCGCAAAACAGACACTAGCAAGTATCCATCCATCTTCTTTATTAGAATTAGCAGCAACAAATAGTTTGATGAGATTGGTACCTGAAAAGGGTCACAAATCGCCAGCAGAAGAATATCTTGAATATAAATTAAATCCACAAAAATTAAAAGATGAAGTATATAGTCTTAATGGAACAGATAAAGAAAAAAAGATATTATATGAATATCTAAAGAAATATAATGGAGTACTGGAATCTCAAGAAAATATGATGCAAATAACGATGATACCAGAATTTACAAATTTTAGTTTTAGTGATGCGTCCAAATTAAGAAAAATTGTTGCCAAGAAAAAATTAAAAGAAGTAGATAGTTTTAGAGAATATTTTTTAAAAACCGGTATCGAAAATGGATGCTCAGAAGATATTCTTAAATATATATGGGATGTCCAAATTAAGCGCCAGCTTGGGTATAGTTTCAATCTTACACATTGTACTTACTATTCTCTTATTGGGTTACAGGAAATGAATTTAGCTTATCATTACCCATCAATTTATTGGGCGACTGCTGTTATTACAGTAGAAGCAGGAGCATTAGGAGAAGAAGATAGCGGAGGAGTTAATTACGCCAAAGTAGCTGCCGCAATTGGACGTGTTCAATCAGAAGGGTACAGAGTAGAATTACCTGATATAAATATTGCTGAATTTGGTTTCGTTCCAGATGTACAAAAAGAGGCAATCGTATATGGATTAAAAGGTATAAGTGAAATCGGGGATGAACTCGCAAAAAGAATAATTAAAGAAAGACCATACGATAGTATAAAAGATTTCATTACAAAGATACAACCACAAAAGAAACAAATGATCAATCTTATTAAAGCGGGAGCTTTCGATGCTTTTGGAGAAAAAAGAATTATTATGAATAATTATTTATTGTCGATAACCCCTCAAAAAACCCGAATAACGCTTCAAAATATGAACAGTCTTATAGAATATAATTTAATTCCAAAAGACCTAATTTCGTATAAATATTTATACAATTTTAATAAGTATCTAAAAGATTTAGAGATCCCAGAGGGATATCGACTAAACGAGAGAGCTATAAATTTCTTATGCAAAAATTTTCCAAATATAGATATTTCTTATGGTCTTTTAGATACAAAAGTTTGGAAGAAAATATATGACAATGAAATGACAGGCATAAAAGATTGGATGAAAAGTAATGAGGAAGAATTAATTCAGCAAATACAAAAATGTGATGTAAACAAAATCTGGGAACAATACTGTAATGGAAACGACAGTAGTTGGGAGATGGAAGTATTAGGATTTTACTACTCAGGACATGAATTAGACTCTTTGAAAGAAAGTCAAATAGATATTGCACGTCTAAAAGATGGAGATTACAAACATACTGTTTCCATTTGCGGAACTGTATTAGGCAAAGACGCTTACAAGCATATGGTTACATTATTAACCACTACTGGAGTTGTGACGTTAAAATTCACTGGAGAATTATTTGCGAATTATAATAAAATTATAAGTGAGATGACTGCCGAAGGTAAAAAAACATTAGAAAAATCTTGGTTTAATAAGGGAACTCTTCTAATTGTAAATGGATACAAATCTGGAGAAGTTTTTAGAGTTCGTTCGTTATCTAAGATATTAGAAATAGATTCTTCAGGAAAAGTTAAATCAACTAAATATCGATATGGAGAGGGATAATTTTTATGATAGGAATTCTTGACTGGGATCTACTTTCAACAAAAAAATTCTGTAATTATAACTTCGGCGTTCTTCTTGTGAGTTCGTACTATTTAGAGCAGGGGATCAAGTGCAGATTAATATTAGATATAAGTTATGACAACTTAAAAAAATATAATAAAATATTCGTATTTAAAGATTATAAAACAAAAAGTGTCCCACTAAATTTTATTCCAAAATATTTATTTTTACCAATAGAGGAATATGGGGAGGGCTTCCCAAATAGACCTCAATTTCCAGATTTGCCCAAGATTATTTATACAAAAATTAACACGTATATTTATAAACCATTGTTGTATTACATTTCAGAAGGAGGGAAAAATTTTACCTTAGATAAAGATTGGAAAAGAGATTTTTTCCCCTCTAAACTTTTCTTTGAACAAGATGGAGAACTCTTGCTAAGAGAAGAAGGAATACACAAAAAAATGTACATTTATGATAATCCCCTCTTATTTTTCAATTCTGATGTGGGGATTGAAAAGATGACAGAAATTAAAAAGAGTAGTATAATTAAATTTGTAAAACCCATTTGTATAAGTAAGATAGAACCTAAATATTGGGCGTGGTTATTTAATAATAAGACTATTCGAGGTTTTAAAAATAGTTTGTACGGAATTGAAGATGATCCTTATTGGATGGAGTTTTATGAATGGATTCAAGATCACCACACTCCTGGTAATATAAAAATAACAATAAAAACTAAAACAGGAAAGGTGGAAACTTTAAAAAAACAAGGAGGGAAGATTTATGGAAACTATAGATTTGAAAGAAATGACAAAAGAGCAGTTAACAACTCTTTTACAGAAAAAAATATTCCAATTGGGTATGAATGGGTTACAACAAAACGATATAATGAAGGTAATCAACGAAGTAGAGAAAGAATTGGCGAGACGAAAAGAAGCAAATATCTCCCAAGCGAATACGCAAAAAGAAGAAAACAATCAAGATGGAAATCTAACGCAATCCGTTCAGGAAGATTCTAATGAACAATAAACAACAGAATCTATACAATCTATTAGCAGAGCGAGGTTTCGAGATAACAAATATCGAAGATTATAAAAATGCAGACAGTTTATTAAGCATCATTTGTTCAATGGGACATCGTCAAACCGATACATTTAACAATTTTCAAAAAAATAATTGGGAATGTATAGAGTGTATCAAGGCAAAAGAAAAACAAATACGTTCAACAAGAGGATATTTGCTATCTCTAGATGCTGCAACTAACACAACAGGTTGGGCAGTATTAAATAAATACGGACAATTAATAAAAAGTGGATATTTTACTGCAGACAAAAAATTGCCCTTAATGAGAAGAATTAATCAGTTAATAGATGAGATAGAAAGACTAATAAAAGAATATCAAATAGAGATTTTAGCAATAGAAGATATACAACTAGAATACAATACTTTAGTATTTAAAACTCTAGCGATGTTACGAGGAATACTTTTTTATCATTTTGAATATGAGAAAGGAATAAAAGTATACTCTTATGGTGCAGATATGTGGAGAAGTTATTCAAACATAAGAGGAACAAAAAGAGAAGACAAAAAAGAAGCAACTCTAGTCAGAGCAAAGTTAATTTATGAAAGAGATTTTGAAGAAGATGAGGCCGATGCCTTGTTTCTTGGAAAATACGTTTATTCACAATTAGATAAACCAGAAGAAGAAATTCATGAATTAATAAATTTTGGAAAGGAGAAAAAAGAGCTATGAAAGAAAAAAAAGATTGGACAGGAAATAAAAAAAGTACCTTTGTAACTCTCGGAGCATCAAATCATACAGATCATTCCAGAGCTTGGTTAGATTTTTATGCAACTTCCCCAACAGCTATTACCAGATTATTAGAGAAGCATCAAATTCCGAGAATGCCAATATGGGAAATTATGGCAGGAGAAGGTAATCTAGAGAAGCCGCTAGAAGCAGCTGGCTATAGTGTTATTACGAGCGATATTGTAGAACGTAGAGAAAAATTAGACTATGTGGAAGACTTTTTTACAACTACCGAATTACGAGCTCCGATCATATTAACTAACCCAGCCTATTCTATCGCAATGGAAACTGTATTACATTCCATTGAACTTGGAGCGGAATATATTTACATGTTTTTAAAAACAACTTTTTTAGAAGGACAAAAAAGATACGAACAATTATTTTCTCTATATCCACCTAAGGAAATTTGGGTTTTCAGTGGAAGAGAACAGTGTGCAATTAATAATGACGAAAGAGAATTTCAAAAATCAAGTGCAGCATCTTATGCTTGGTTTATATGGGAAAAAGGTTTTAGGGGAAATCCAACGGTGCATTGGATTTAAGGAGGTGTGATATGAAAATAAAAGTTATAAAACGAAATGGAAATGTTGTAGATTTCAATGAAGAAAAAATCAGAAACGCAATAACTAAAGGTTTCTTAGATTATGGAGAAATAACTGAGGAAAAGAAAATATTTATTAAAGATGTAATAAAAGATATACAAACAGAAGCCCAAAAATATACGGATGGGATAGAAGTAGAAGAAATCCAAGATATAATAGTAGCTAAAATGAGAAAGGCTGGCTTTCGCAAAGTAGCAAAAGGCTATCAAGAATACAGAGAGAAAAGAGCAAAAGCTAGGGAATTAAGTAACGTTTTAGATATTCTATCAAATGAGGCAACAGAAGAAAAAAACGATAATGCGAATGTTAATGGTTACACTCCGTCTGGAAGACATCTACACATTTCTGAAGATGTAATAAAAAGTTATATGAAAAATTATTTTTTCTCAAAAGATGTTACAGAAGCGATAAATGCTGGAATTATTTATCCTCACGATTTAGGATGGGGAACAACAACAATGACTTGTGTTCAAATTGATTTACCAAAATTATTTAAAGATGGTTTTAGTACAGGACACGGATATTTAAGAGAGCCATCAAATATAAAAACCGCATTTTTACAATCTGCTATCGCAATACAGAGTAACCAAAATGATATGTGGGGTGGACAAAGTATTCCTAATTATGATTATGCTCTAGCTCCATATGTACTAAAAACTTTTAAGAAACATCTTAAAAAATTATTAGCTTATGAAGATGCTAAGAAGCATGAGAGTGCTAGTATTGCTTTGGAACCATTATTAAAACAGGTAGACGAAATAAAAAGTATAGAAGATATTATACCCGGTTATGAATACATCTGTAAGACAGCATATGCTTATACCCAAGAAGACACTTTCCAAGGAGCAGAATCTTTGGTTCATAACTTAAACTCAATGGCATCTCGTGCTGGTTCACAAGTTCCATTTAGTAGCTTAAATTTTGGAATAGATACAAGTCCAGAAGGAAGAATGGTGTCAGAGTATCTATTAAAAGCTCAAATGGCAGGTTTAGGAAAACACGAAACACCAATATTTCCAATCTTAATTTATACATTAAAAAAAGGTGTTAACTTTGAAAAAGGAGACCCAAATTATGATATCTTCAGATTGGCAATGGAATGTTCAAGTAAGAGATTATTCCCAACATATGCTTTTGTTGATGCAAGTTTTAATCTACCATATTATGAAAGAGATCCTTATTATGGTATTATAAATACCATGGGTTAGTGTAAATGCAGCCCATATAAAATCTTTTGAACCGTGCTTAACGGGTGTCGTCAAATGACGGCTAACGGTTAGGTCTTATGGAGAATAAAATCTAAGATATGAGATGAGACCGTGCTAAGATTCATCATAATATTTTATCGAGGCTGATAAAATGATTATATATAAAATAACAAACATAAAAAATAATAAAGTTTATATTGGTCAAACCATTAGACCAATGAAAGATAGATTTAATAGACATATAAACGATGCTCTAAATAATGTAATAGATACACATTTTGCAAGAGCAATTCGTAAATATGGAAAAGAAAGTTTTATTATAGAGCAAATAGACACTGCCGATTCACAACAAGAACTTAACATAAAAGAACAAATGTGGATTAGGGAATATGATAGTACAAATAAAGGATATAATGAAACAGATGCCATTTTTAAATGCGGAGGTAATACTTATAAAAGTAAAAACAAAGCAGAAATGAAAAAAATAGGAAAAAAATTAAGAAAAACTAAATTAGGAGGTTTAAATCCACACAGTGTAAAGGTAATAATGATAGATATTACCAAAAATAAAAAACAGATATTTAATTCACAACAAGAATGTGCCAATTTCTTAAAATTAAAAAGTCACGTGCCAATATCAAGACGCTGTAGAGGAATAATTAAATCTCCATTAGATAAAAAATATATGTTTGAATATTATGATGAATAAAGTGTATCGACTATCCCTGATGAGTGTAAGGGAGTAGGACTGGAGATAAGCACCAGTTCGAAGCGGAAGACCCGATGATGTCTCTGGTAAAGACGGAGGGATGATATAGTCAGTGCTTATGGTAACATAAGATAAACACGTGTAGAACGAGGGTTATGGCTAATGTCAATGGTCGTGAGGGAGCATTTGGAAGAGGTAATATTTCTTTTACGTCTATTAATCTACCATTATTAGCTTTAAGAGCAAAAGGAAATGTTGATAAATTCTTTAAAGAATTGGATTATGCTTTAGAAATTGCTGACAAAGAACTGCTAGAAAGATATGAAGGACAGTGCCAAAATCGTAAATATAATTTTCCAAGTCTAATGGAGCAAGGAATTTGGCTTGGTTCAGATGATTTAGCGCCAACAGATGAAATAAGAGACGTTGTTAAACAAGGAACTCTATCTATAGGTTTTGTTGGTTTGGCAGAATGCTTAATTGCTTTAACTGGAAAGCATCATGGAGAGTCTCAAGAATCTGATGAATTAGGATACAATATTATTAAGTATATGAGAGATTACTGCGATAAAAGGGTCAAAGAAACTCACTTGAATTTTAGTTGTTTAGGAACACCAGCAGAAACATATTGCAAAACAGCGTTAGAACAAACTCGTAAGCAATTCGGAATTATTCCAGGGGTAACAGATAGAGCATATTTTACCAATAGCTCACATATCCCAGTGTGGTACAATATCTCAATTGCAGATAAGGCAAGAATTGAAGGAAAATATCATAATCTTGAAAACGCAGGTCACATATTTTATTGTGAAGTTGATGGGGATATTTCAAAAAATATCGATGCTTTTGAAAACATACTGCATGTTATGTCTGATGCTGATGTCGGATATGGAGCAGTTAATATCCCAATAGCAGAATGTACTGTTTGCGGATGCAGTTGGAGAGGAAGTAACGATGTGCATGTTTGCCCAGGGTGTGGCAGAGACGAGAGAGAACCAATAGATTAGTAAGGAGGGATAAACAAATGAAAAAAGAAACTTTAAAAGATAAAATAAAAAGAATCATACCTTTTAGAAGAATTCAAAGAATAACTGGTTATTTAACGACTCCTGGTCGTGAAAATGCTGGTAAAAAAGCAGAAATAAAAGATAGAGTAAAGCATCAAAAGATTGAGGAAAAAAGCAGTGAAAAGGAGGCTTAAAATGATATCTTTCTTAAAAATTGCCTTTCCAGCCTTAATGGTAACTGGAGCTCTAGGAAGTCTTGTCGTAAACATTATTAGTAAGGGAGACAAAGCTACGTCATTACAATGGATAGGAGCAAGTCTTCTCTATACTGCTTTATTATTTAGAAACAAATAGGGTCTATAAAAGACCCCTTTATTATACGTATAAGGAGGATTATATGGCGAAATTATATTTTAGATATGGAGCAATGAATGCTGGCAAAAGCACAGCTCTTTTACAAGTAAAACATAATTATGAAGAACGTGGTATGTCAACATTATTAGTAAAACCAGCCATTGACACAAAGGGTGCGGATAAAGTTGTTAGTCGAATAGGAATAAATGCGTCTGTTGATATATTATTAGATAAAACAGACGTCATAATGACAAAAGTACCCCCTCAAAAACCAAACGCTATTATTGTTGATGAAGCTCAATTTTTAACAGCTCAACAAGTAGATGAACTTTATTTAATAAGCAAGATATATGATATAAGTGTTTTATGTTATGGATTAAGAACCGACTTTCGCACAAACGGTTTCGAAGGTTCTACTCGTTTATTAGAAATAGCTGATGATATTGAAGAACTAAAGACGATATGTGCTTGTGGTAAAAAAGCCACTTTTAATATTCGTAAAATGAATGGTATACCAATGTTTGATGGGGAACAAGTTTTAATAGATGGAACGGATAAAATTGAATATGAAGCCGTATGTGGCAAATGCTTGATTAAACAAAAAGGGAGAGTGAGATAATGGCAAAAACTGAAATATTAGAATATAATGTCAATTGGAATAGTATAAAGAGAGCTTGCATGAGAACTATTGGTAAGGATGCTGGAGATAAAGAGCCACCAGAAACATGGAAAAAGAAAATTTTAATTTGCAGACATAGTCCAATAAGAAAAGGGTGGATCACTTGGAAATGGTCAGATATTCCATATGCAATCAGTACACATTAAAAAACGCGAAATAGTGTGGCTACATAGTGATATGTAGAATAATAAATCTCATGAACTGATAAATATCAGGTGTCTAACTAATAGAATAATATATTGCATAATATACTATAATTATAGGAAATGATAATGAATAGTTGGGCTAACAGGGGAAACCTAAACCCAAAGGGGCATGGCAATCCTGTGGGAAGCGAGGAGAGTAAATATGAAAAGAACAGCTTTAAAAGGAAACGAATATATAAATAAGAAAGGACTTAAGTGTGTAGTCATAAAAGATATTTATAACAATAATTTAGGAAAATGTTTAATACGTTTCGTGAATACAGGTTATGAAACAGAGATTTATAAAAACAATCTATTAAAAGGAGCTTTTACCGATCCATATGAAAAGACTATCTATGGAGTTGCTTGTAAAGGGAAAATCAAATGTACAACAAAGCATCAGAAAGTAGCATTTCATAGATGGGGGGCTATGATCAGTAGATGCTATAATCATAATGACATTAATTATCATAATTATGGAGCTAAAGGTGTTACCGTATCTGATGACTGGCTAATATTTGAAAACTATTATCGAGACCTACCTAATATTAAAGGATATGACGAAAAATTATGGTTAGAACATCAAATCGAATTAGATAAAGATATTGGTAACTTAAATATATATTCATTTCAATCTACTCAATTTATATCTAAATTAGATAATATTTTATTACAAGGTAGAAATTATAAACCTTTTAAAGCTATTTCTCCGGACGGAGAAGTGTCTATTTACACAAATCAGACCACATGCGGTAAAAAACTTGGTATAATACCGAGAAGCATAGGAAAATGCTTAAATAAGCAACTTAATCAAACGCATGGATATAGATTTGAATACCTTGAACCTCAAACGACTATCCCGGGAGGGAGTAGTAAGTAGGTGAAATTCCTATTTACGAAGTGTGAGACATCTCAAAGAGATGAAGATATAGTCTATTCCCCTAATAAATATCGGGAAACCGAGGGTAT
>OIZL01000436.1_pt1 | contig 31271 bp, 35 predicted proteins | sample 1588541 | NCBI WGS metagenome assembly OIZL01 (sample SAMN03283285) | human gut metagenome | biome: human-associated habitat; material: feces | host: Homo sapiens | place: Peru | collected 2012 | reverse complement strand
TTTTTACCCTCTATATATGTTATACGGGCATTTTTTCATTTCACCTAAATTTTTTATAAAAAAAATGAAAAAAACACTAATTTTTTTCATTTAATTAACCTATTGTTTATCTTTTATATATTTTTCCACCATATCAAGAGTTCTTTTTCTTGGACTTACTTTTAACTTTTCTTCTAATGTTAACTCTCCTAAAGTTAATCCATTTGGAAGTTCGAATATTTCATCAAAGCCAAAACCATTTTTTCCTCTTGGCATATCGCTAATTATACCATCTAAAGTATACTCAAACGTTTTAGTAATATCTTTTCCCTTTAATGCTATTACAGTTGTATAATGACAAGTTCTTTCTTCTTTTAAAACACCTTTAAGTTTTTTTAATAATTCTAAATTCTTAGTATGATCATCCTTATCTAACCATCTGGCAGTATAAACCCCTGGAAATCCATTTAAAATATCTATTGAAATACCAGAATCATCCCCAACACATAAATATTCATCTCCAATTTGATTATATAATGTTGTTGCTTTTTCTAAAGCATTTTTTCTAAAAGTATCACCATTTTCTGTTACTATAAGTTTTTTATTAAGTATTTTTTCCATATCACTTATTGATAATACATCATAATTTTTAAATACTTTCTTTATTTCATTAATCTTACCTTTATTATTACTCGCTAATACTATTTGTTTCATAAATTCCTCCATATTTATTAATTAATACTTAAGTACAGGTCTAGTGTATCACATTATTTTAAAGAGTAAATAGAAAAAAAGAAAAAGAATTGTAATTTTAACAATTCTTCAAATATTACCTATTTTTCATTGTAGGAAATAATATAACATCACGGATAGATTCTTGCTCAGTAAATAACATACATAATCTATCAATTCCGTATCCAATACCTCCTGCTGGTGGCATACCATATTCTAAAGCTTCAACGAAATCCATATCGATATCATTTGCTTCTTCATTTCCTAAATCCTTTTCTTTTAATTGTTCTTCAAATCTTTCTAGTTGATCAATTGGATCATTAAGCTCAGTATAAGCATTAGCAAACTCTTTACCACCAATAAATAATTCAAATCTATCAACAAATCTTGGATCTTCAGGATTTCTTTTTGTAAGTGGTGAAATTTCAACTGGATGTCCATATAAGAATGTTGGTTGAATTAATGTTTCTTCAACGTATTTTTCAAAGAATAAATTAATGATATGTCCCACAGTCATCTCGTGACTTTGAACTTCAATATTATGTTCTTTAGCTAGCGCTAATGCTTCTTCAACTGTCATTTCTTTTTTAAAGTCTATTCCTGTAATATCTTTAATCGCATCTGTCATGCTAACCCTTTGCCAAGTACCAGTAATATTTATTTCATTACCACACCAATTAAATATATCTTTATGACATACATCTTTGGCAATTGTTTTAAACATATTTTCAGTTAAATCCATCATTCCTTCAAGATTAGAATAAGCAAGGTATGCTTCCATCAAAGTAAATTGAGGATCATGTTTTGGATCCATTCCTTCATTTCTAAATACTCTACCTATTTCATAAACTGCTTCCATTCCTCCAACTAAAAGTCTTTTTAAAGGAAGTTCAAGGGCTATTCTTAAATACATATCTATATCTTGAGCATTATGATGAGTAATAAATGGTCTTGCACTTGCACCAGTAAGCAAATTACTTAAAACAGGTGTTTCAACCTCAACAAAACCACGATTATCCATAAAGTTTTGAATACATCTTATTATTCTTGGACGCATGAAAGCAATATTTTTACTTTCTTCATTCATTATTAAATCAACATATCTTCTTCTATATCTTTCTTCTATATCAGTAAGTCCATGGAATTTTTCTGGAAGTGGTTTTAAAGCTTTTACAAGATGGGTATATTCTAAACATTTTAAAGTTACTTCTCCTGTTCTTGTTTTCATAACACGTCCAGTTACTCCAACGATATCTCCAATATCAGCTGATTTAAATAAATCATATTTTTCTTCTCCAATGTCATTTACCGAAATATATATTTGAAGTTTTCCTGTTTTATCTTGAATAGTAAAGAAAGATGCTTTACCCATTTTTCTTATAAACATTATTCTTCCTGCTACAGTATAAATATCATTGATATTTTCAAAATCATCATGTGGAACATCCTTATATTTTTCATTTATTTCTTTAGCATAACCTGTCCTATCAAATCTTTGACCAAATGGATCTATTCCTAAAGATTTTATTTTTTCTGCTTTTTCTCTTCTAACTAATTCTTGTTCTGTAAATTCTCTCATATAATCACACCTCTTTTAATACACATATTTTAACACAACTTTCTTGTTAAATCTATATTTTTTTTAATTTATTACTAATTCTTTTTGCAGTTGTAAAATTAAATTATCTATATCTGTTTCTGGTATTCTTGTAGTATTAACAGATTTTAACATTTTACATGCTTTAATAGCTTCTTCATTTGTTATAGAATTTATTTCCGTCATCATTTTTATTATTCTTAGAGTTCTAATAACTTCAACTCCAGAATTAATAGAATACTTCCTTAATCTATTATCGCCTGTAGCTAAAATAGCATTATTATCTCTTGCTAAAATAAAATTATGTACATCATACAATGACAAACCCTTTTCTTGCTTGGTCAACATTTGTGCCTCCAAAATCTGCTCAGATGTTGACTCAATTACTTTAAAATTTTTTAATACATTTAAATCTCCTGTTTTTTTATTTAGCTCATCATTCTTTATTAAATCACTTACATAAACATTATCAAGATTTACAAATTTTTCTAATATATTAGCATTATTCAAATCAGTTATTATATTTGTATCAGTAATTATTATTTTCGTTTCTAAATTCATCTAATGTTATTCCAAGTAATTCTACTGCTTTATTTTCAGAAATAATATCATTTGCTTCCAACCTATATACTGATTTTTTAAACTGATTTGATTTTTCCACATTAATTGGGTTAGGATCATTTTTTCCTATTTTAGAATTTATAAATATATTTAAATTTTTATATAAATACTCACTTATAATATTTAAGTCTTTTAGTCTATATATTATTGCAGCATAGCTAACTCTATACTCTTCTTTAAATGCTTTTAATTCAAAAAAACTTATATTTCCCCTTTTGCTACCAAATTCTTTTATCACTGCTTCTTTTGGCATTAATAAACCACTTGCAAACCTATTACAAAATTTTTCTTCATATTTTTCATCTGTTATGTTTAATAACAAATGTCCTAATTCGTGGGCGATAGTAAATCTTTGTCTTGCCCCATCATTAATGTTTTCATTTAATATAATAACAGGAACACCATTAACCATTTCACTTAGCCCATCAAAATCATCAAATAAATTATTAACATTTTTTATTTGAACAAATAAAATCCCTAAGTTTTCTAAAATACTAATTAAATCAATAATAGGTTGTCTATTTGAAATGCCAATAAAATTTCTAAATTCTAAAGCTGCTTGTTCTGCATCATTTAAATTGTTACAATTAAACTTTATCATGCTTATAAAATCTTCTTCGTATTCTTCCAATGATTTAACTTCAAAATATTTAGAAACCTTTTCATTAATTACTTGCTTTAGTAATTCAAAATTCTTTCCAGATAACCTTTTCTTCTTCCTAAATGAAGTAAATTTAAGCTCAACAGGGTTATAAACTTTTAATATTTCAAGAGTACTAACATTATAAGCATTAGCAAATTCAATCACTTTTTTTGAATTTGGTATAATTGAACCCCTTTCGTATTTTGATACCGCCATGGCAGACATATTTAATATATCTCCTGCCTCTTTTAATGACATTTTTTTTAATAATCTTATTCTCTTTAAATTATTTCCTATATCATTCATAACACATACTCCTTTCAGTTTATATTTTATCATTTTTGTTCCGTTTTGTAAACTATATAGTTAAAAAAATCTAGACATTTTCAGTCTAAATTTAAACTATCTTTTAATTCATTTAACATTCTTTTTATTTCATTTATGTTTTTTGTTTTAAAAATATTTTGCTTAACTTCATTAGCATTTTTTATACCTTTTAAATACCAACCAACATGACTTCTTATTTCAAGAACAGCTTGTTTTTCACATTCGAATTCTTCAAGTAAACTTAAATGTTTCAAACACATATCAATTTTTTCCATATCTGTTGGTTTATCTATTACAACACCATTTTCCAAATACTCATTTATTTCTTTAATTAACCACGGATTGCCAAGAAGACCACGTCCTACCATTACAAGGTCACAATTTGTTTCATCTAACATTTTTTTGGCATCAAAACAAGTTTTAATATCACCATTTCCTATTACAGGAATATTTACTGCTTCTTTTACTTGTTTTATTATATTATAATCAGCTTTTCCTGAATAACCTTGACTCCTTGTTCTTGCATGGATTGTTATGGCACTAGCACCAGCTTCTTCAATAGTTTTTGCAACAATAACAGCATTAATACTATTTTCATCCCAACCACTCCTTATTTTAACAGTAACAGGACAACTAACAGAATTAACAACAGCTTTTACTATCTCTTTTATTTTTGCAGGATTTTTTAACAAAGCACTTCCCGCTTGAGCCTTTAAGGCAACCTTAGGAACGGGGCATCCCATATTAATATCAATAATATCGGGATGCATAGTTTCTTCAATATATTTAGCAGCCACAACAAAACTATCAACGTCACTTCCAAATATTTGTTGAGCAATTGGCCTTTCCTCATCTGTCATATAAAGCATATCAATTGTTTTTTTATTATTATAATATATTGCTTTATCGCTAACCATTTCAGCATATACAAGATCTGCTCCCATACTTTTACATATTCTTCTAAAAGCACTATTAGAAATCCCTGCCATTGGAGCAAGTACAACTTTTTTATTTACCTCGACATTTCCTATTTTTACCATATAATCACCAAGTTCCTATAAATTTATTTTATCAAAAAAAGTATGAATTTCATACTTTTATTTATTTAATTTTGAAGTTAATTCTTCTTTTGTCATTTTAGTATAACCTTTAATGCCCTTTTCTTTAGCTTCTTTTCTTAATTCTTCTAAATCAAATTCATCTTGTGGCATTTTCTTATGTTCTACTAAATATTCTATTTGTTCTTGTGTTAATGTTTCATATTTCATTAAGTTTTCTGCCACTAAATCTAAAAGTTCTTTGTTTTCTACAAGAATCTTTTTTGTTTTCTCATAACATGAATCAATAATTTTTCTTATTTCTTGGTCAATTTCATAAGCAACTTGATCTGATGAATTTCTTGATTTATTATAATCTCTTCCCAAGAATACACTTGATTCATTTTGTTCTAATTGGATAGGGCCAAGATCGCTCATACCATATTCAGTAACCATTGCTCTTGCTATTTTAGTAGCCCTTTCAATATCATTTGATGCCCCAGTTGTAATATCTTTAAACATTAATTCTTCACTTCCACGACCTGCTAGAAGTGTTGTTATTGTTTCTAATAATTCTTTTTTAGTTACATGGAATTTTTCTTCTTCATTTTGAATATTTGTATAACCTCCAGCCATACCACGAGGTATAATTGTAACTTTTTGAACTATATTAGAATTTTCTTGTTTTAGTCCTGCAACAACATGACCTGCTTCATGATAAGCTGTAATTTTTTTATCATTTTCACTAGGTTGTCTTGTTGTTTTTGCTGGTCCCATTAAAACACGATCATGTGCTTCATCTACATCACTCATGTTAATCTCGCTTTTATTTTTTCTAACAGCAAGAAGGGCTGCTTCGTTAAGTAAGTTTTCTAGATCTGCTCCAGAAAAACCTGAAGTTCTTTTAGCAAGGAATTTTAAATTAACATCTTTTCCTAATATTTTATTTTTAGCATGTACTTTTAATATTGCTTCTCTTTCTCTAACATCTGGTAAAGAAACAGTTACTTGTCTATCAAATCTTCCTGGACGAAGAAGGGCTGGATCTAAAACATCTGGCCTATTTGTTGCTGCGATTATAATAATTCCTTCATTAGCACCAAATCCATCCATTTCAGTTAATAATTGGTTTAAAGTTTGTTCTCTTTCATCATGTCCTCCACCTAAACCTGTACCTCTTTGACGACCTACTGCATCTATTTCATCAATAAATATTAAACATGGTGCAGTTTGTTTAGCTTGTTTAAACATATCACGAACACGACTTGCTCCAACACCAACAAATAATTCAACGAAATCAGATCCACTTATATAGTAGAATGGAACATTTGCTTCTCCTGCTACAGCTTTAGCAAGTAAAGTTTTACCAGTTCCTGGAGGACCTACAAGAAGTACTCCTTTTGGTATTCTTGCTCCTAATTTTTGAAATTTTCTTGGATTTTTTAAGAAGTCGATAAGTTCTTTTACTTCTTGTTTTTCTTCAACTAAACCAGCAACATTTTCAAATGTAACTTTATTTTTATCAGTTTGAAGTTTTGCTTTACTCTTTCCAAAATCAAATGATTTATTAGCACCACCAACTTGTTTATTTAAGAAAAATAATGTAACGCCAATAATTAAAGCATAAGGTAAAAATTGAACTAACATAAGTAAAATTGAGTTTCCTTCAGGATCTTTATTTACCTTAAGTTTGAAACTATCATTTTCACTAGCACTTAAAATATCACTTACAACCTTTTCAGATAAAGGTGCTTTTAAAGTAAATATTTCTTTATCTTTATACCCCTTTAATTTACCTTGTAAAATATAAACTTGACCACTTGAACTAGGTGTCATTTCTAATTTTTCAATTGTTCCTTTATTTAAATTACTAATAAATTCATCATATGATAATTGATTGTTAATAGTTTTAAATGATACAAAAACATAATATAAACATATTAAAACCGCTACAATAAAAACATACGAAAATATACTTCTTTTAACATCTTTTTTATTCATAAAAACCTCCTTGTTAATAATACCTTAATATTATATCACATTTTTTATTTTTTGGAATATCAAATTTAGATTTTTTTATTCCAGGTATCCATACTACTTTATCCTTAGAATCAACAACAATTGGCCATATATCTCTTTTAGATAAAGGTATTTTACTATTTATAAATATATCTTTAACTTTTTTTTCTTTATTCATTCCCTTAACATACATTTTATCTCCTGCTTTTCTTGTTCTTATATGTAAAGGAAAAACTAAATCTTCTTTATTTAATCTTGCATAATTATTATCATTAATTTCACTTTCTTCAATTACTTCAATTACCTTGCCATTAGGTAAAATTGATTTACTATTTTTTTCTCCTATTTCTATTTCATAACTATCTATTTCTTCTGTTACTTCACTAATTATCAAATCATTATAACTTCTAACAACTTTAATATTATTAGGTAAATAAACATAACTATTTGGCCTAGATGAATAGATAAGATTATTTATAATACTAACATGTTTGTCATTAAGAAGGATTAAATCATCACTATACTTTTCTTCCAACATAAAATATATAATTCTATTTTTAATAACATCATCTAGTTTTTTATATTTTTCAATATCTAGTTTATTATCTTTTACTACCTTCTTTATTATTTTAGCTGTTTCTTTATTAATATATTCATTATACATTTGCAAAGTTTTACTATACTTTAAAAACTTTTCATGAACGTTTTTATCTTCTTTCTTTAAAAAAGGAAGAACTACTTTACGATATCTATTTCTTGTATGGAAATTATCAAAATTAGTTTTATCAATAAAATAATTTAATTTATGCTTTTTATTATAATTAATAATGTCTTCTTTAGTGACACTAATTAAAGGTCTTATTATTTTGTAAGAAGTCTTATCTACTTCTTTACTAAAACCACTGTAACCTGAAATTGAAGAACCCCTTACAATCTTCATAAGTATTGTTTCTATTAAATCATCCCCATGATGAGCAGTCATAAGGTATGTCCCATTGTATTTTTTCATTAAATCATCAAAATATTTATATCTAATTGTTCTTGCTTCATTTTCAAAATTATCATCACTATATTTTGTAATAGTCATAGTTTCAAATGGAATCTTATTTTTTAAGCAATACTTTTCCATAAATAATTGTTCATTTTTACTTTCTTTTCTTACGTTATGATTAACATGAGCACATATAAGTGAAAAATCAATTTCTTTTTGCAAATTCTTAAGAATATCAAATAAACAAATAGAATCAGGTCCACCAGAACACCCTATTACAACAACATCATCTTGTTTTATCAACTTTTTTAAATAATTTTTAACATCATCCATAAATTACCTCTCTAATTATAAAAAATAATAACAAATATTATTATGTTATTATTCTATTCTAATAATATATTCTCCTTTTTTAGAGTAAAAAAACTTTTCTCTTGCATATTTTGCAATATAATCTGGATCTTTTAATTTATTAACTTGTACTTTTAATGCTTCTTCTTCCTCTTGAAGATTAACAAGTTTGGTACTAAGTTCTACTTTTTCTTTTTTCTTATCATAAACTTGTTTTAATACATTAAAAACTGAATAAAATACATAAGCATTTATAGCAAGACAGATTAAACCAAAGAAAATAAGTCTTTTTTTTCTAACTCTATTACTCTTACTAACACTTTTCTTAGCCATAAATTTTTTCCTTTCTATACATTTATTCATACTATATTGTAACAAACAAGAAAAAAAACTTCAACAAATTAGACAAAAATTTATTAAAGTTTACATCTTAATTTGTTAAAAAGTTTATTTCCTAGAAAAAAACTTAATAAAAATATTAAAAGCAAATAAATATGAATTATTCCTTTATTTATTTTTGTAAGTAAGATAATATATAAAATAGTAAAAAATATTGTAAAAATACCATTATATATTATTTTATAAAATAGTTTTTTATACACTAAAAATCTATAAAATATATTAAAAAACATTGCATAAATAAGACCATATGAAATGACAAAAAGTGATGTATAGATTTGAAGATTTAAACTCATTTAAATAACTTACTAAATACACTTGATTCCTTATTTGCTTTTTTAAGTTCATCAATATATGTCATACTGATAAATGATCCTTTTATAGACACAATACCATCTTTTGTATCAAGTTTTATTATCTCAAGATTTGTTCCCTTTATAACAAGATACCCCATATTGGTTTCAAGAAGAAATTCTTCTTCGTCAAAGTTATCAATCTTTAACACTCCTGTTATATAAATACTTTTTCTTTCATTAATACTAATTCCATGATTTTGACTAACACTAGACATTTCTAACATTTTATCCATATATTTTCCTCCAGTTAAGTATATGTATGTGTTTTAACTTTTATTAATTGTATTTTTACTTTATTTATGTTATATTAATGTTGAATTTAAAAAAGGAATGGGATTATTATGAAAAAATGTCATTTGATTTGTAATTTAGAAAGTGGAAAAGGTATTAAAAAGAAAGATATTGATACCATAATTAATTTAATAAAATCTTATGATTATGATGTTACATTACATATAACTGAAAAATCAGGAGATGCCACAAGTATTGTAAAAAAAATTAAAACATGTGATTTAGTTTTATCTATCGGCGGAGATGGAACTTTTAACGAAATTGTAACAGGAAATTATCAAAGAAAAGATAAACTTCTTTTATCACATATACCTGTTGGTACAACAAACGATATAGGAACAATGCTTGGAATGAATAAAAATATTGTAAAATCCGTAAAAGATATTTTAAATGGTGAAGTAAAACAAATGGATATTGGTTTAATTAATGATCAACCATTTATATATGTTGCAGGTTTTGGGAAATTTATAAATGTTCCTTATGAAACAGAAAGAAAATTAAAGAAAAGTTTAGGACATCTTGCATATTTAATAAATGGTTTTAAAGAATTTTTCCAAATAACTAAACTTTATGATATTGAATATGAAATAGATGGTATTAAAGAAAGAGGTTTATTTTCTTTAATTCTTATATCAAATGCTAATCATATTGCTGGATTTAATAATATTTATAAAAATGTTAAACTAGATGATGATAAATTTGAAGTTATATTTTGTAATATTTCAAGAAGAAAAGACTTAGTTAGATCATTAATTATGTTAGTTAGAAACGATATCACTAAAATTCCTGGAATATATAGTTATACTGGTAAAAATATAAAAATTAAATTTTATGATAAGCCTAAAAATAATTGGACAATTGATGGTGAAAAATATAAAAATATATCTAAGACTTACGAAATTAAAATAGAAAAAAATATGGAATTTTTACTTCCAAAGAAAAACTTAGATAAATTATTTACAAAGTAAAAGACTTATTAACTTTTTTGTTAATAAGTCTTTATTTGTTATCTAATTTCTTAGCCATTTCTTGAATTTTTCTAAACCTATGATTTAATCCTGATTTTGTTATTGTTTTTCCTGTTTCCTCTGTCATTATTATACTTAAATCATTTAACGATACATCAGGATATTTTTTTCTATATATAATAACTTCTTGTAATTTTTCATCTAATAAATCAAATCCAATTACATCTTCCAATTTTTTTATATCATTTAATTGATTTTGAGCTGAAGATACTATTTTATCAACATTGGCTTGTTCACAATTATTAAGCCTATTAGTCATATTTTTGTGATCTCTATATATTCTTATATCTTCAAAGTATAAAAGAGCAACATTTGCTGAAATTAGCCTTAAAAAATCCCCTATTTTTTCAGACTCTTTAACATAAACCATGTAATTATTATCTCTAGCCAATATCTTATTATTAATATAAAAATCATTTAAAATATTAGAAACAAAAGAAGCTTCACTTTTATTATCTATAAAAAACTCCATATGATATCCTAACTTTTTAGGATCATTAATACTTCCACATGCTAAAAATACTCCTCTTAAATAAGACCTTTTTAACTCTTCGGTATCTATTATATAAGACTTAGGTTCTTCAAGTAATTTATTATCATCATCAATTACCATTATATCTTTTAAAATAAAATTAGCATTATCATTTATAACTAAATTATAATATACATTTTTATTAAAATTATTGCTTTTTCCTTTCTCTATTAAAGGAGAAACGCCATATATTTCTTTAAATAAATTATATAAATATCTAACTATTTTAGGGTTTTCTGTTAAAAGCGATATTTTATTAACATTTTCTAATTTATTATTTCTAACAAATCCTGATAAAAAAGATATATTTTCTACCCTTGATAATTTTAAAGAACAAACTTCATTTTTTATTTCTGTAGAAAAAGACATACTATCAAATCCCTTCTTCTTACATTATACAATATTTTTTCTAATCTTCAAAATGTATTTCTAAATTTCCTATTAATATATCGGTATATGTAAATGACCTTTTTATTCCTGTATTATTTGGTTTAACAACAAATAAATATTTATAAGTATTAATTATTCTTCCATCAAATTCTTCAATTTGATTTCTATTTCCATTAAATTTAAATCTAACATTTTTAGATGAATTCTCCTCTAACATATTTTTTATTTTAGTTATATTCATCTAGGATACCCCACATACATGGTACCATTTGTTATAATACCCCCAATACCGGAAGAACCATATTTTGTTTTATCTAAAATACCAATTAAATCAATTGGCTTTCCTTTATCAGATAAACTTATACTTGACGCTACAATAGCAGGATCTAAAGCATGAATATTAATTCTTTTAGGACTTGAAGCAAAATTTGATCCAGCCTTTATTAACTCTTCATAATTTGATTGACAAGCCCCCGCTATTATAATGAGTTTTTCTTGGTCTTTTTCATATTTCCTCGCATTTCTAACAGCACTAATAAAATTCATACTATTTTTATAATTGTTATTATCTTTATAATCATCATAATCTTTACTATTATAAGCATCATGCCCTGTTATTACTAAAATATCAGGTTTTATTTCATTCAAATATTTTTCAATATTTGAAGAAACATCTTTTTCTTTCATAACAATTCCATACGATAAAACATTCATATTTTTATAAAATTTCATACACCTATCCAGGTATTCTTTATCAGCATCAATATGTAAAACTTTACCAGGTAAATAGAAATATTCATCTCTATTTAAATTGCTAAAAGAATCCATCCTTTCAAGAAGTTTACTATCATCTGTTTCTAAATCTTCCTTACATTTTTCACAAAAAACTAAATCGCTTACATTAGAATCTGCAATTAATCTTATATTTACACCTTGAAGTATAGCTATATCATCTTTTATATCTATTATTTTAAAAACTGTATCATTGTTATAAGAAGCTCTAGTAACATAATCACCAACATTAAAAAGCATATAATCATCTCCCCTAAATTATATGCTTTATTTTTATAAATATTATTTTTCCTTTTCAAATAATACTAGATTGTTAGCAATATCAACAAATATATTAATACTTAAAGCTTCTGCTCTTACATTTAAATCAAAATTATATTTTTTTAAAACTTTTTCTATAACAACTAAATTATATTCTTTTAAATTGTTTCTAATATTTTTTCTTTTAAATTTAAAGCTATCTCTAACAAGTTTAAAGAATAAATCTTCATCATAAACTTCCAACATTTTATCTTTCTTTTTAAAAGATACAACAATACTATCAACGTTAGGTCTAGGTAAAAAACTATTTCTTTTAACAATAAATTCCTTTTTAATATCATAATAATAATTTAAATAAACAGACAATGAACTATATTCTTTTGTTCCTACCTTGGCACTAAATCTATCTCCAACTTCTTTTTGGACCATAAATACTAAAGTATCAGCATCTATTTTACTATTAATTATCTTTTCTATAATGGGGGTTGTTATATAATATGGTAGATTAGCAACAACATACAACTTATCATATTTAAAAAGCTTTATATCCAAATTTACGTCCCTTTTTAAGAAATCTCCTAAAATAACATTGTAATTATTATATTCTTTTAAATTATCTTTTAAATAAGGGATAACTTCTTCATCTATTTCATAACATAAAACTTTATCATAATATGTACATAATTGTTTTGTTAATCTTCCATCACCACATCCTATTTCAATAACTAAAGAATTTTCTTTAGCCTTTATTACATTAGCTATTTTATAAGTAATATTAGTATCAATCAAAAAGTTTTGTCCATATTTTTTCTTAAATTTAAAATTTTTTATTTCCATAACACATCACAATAAAATTATAACAAAAAAAATAGAAATTTAAAACTTCTATTTTATAATTCTTCTTCTAAAGTTTCATCTTCCACTAATTTTACATTACTTGGAGTAACTACTTCTTTTTCATCAAACACTTCTTCAGGTAGTTTATTTTTCATATCATATACTTGATACTTATTTTTCTTTTTTTCTTTACCTAAAACTGATGATACAATTAAGAAAAAGTTACTTACTATTAAACAATATAACATAGATACAACAAAAGTTAAATTATCTGAAAAGAAAGATGGATTGTAATTTATCCCATATTTATGATATAAAACCATATTTGTATCTAATTTAGCTCTTACTCCAAATACGATTATTGCAGCAAATACAATACAACTTACAAAATTTAAAAGCAAATTGTCATTAATTTTACTATCTCTTCTAATAAGATTAACTATATATATAACTAATAGTAAAATAAATGGTATAAAAATACTAATAGCATCAAGTAAACTTTTTTCTAATCTACTATAAGTAGATAAAATACCAAATAAAATAGCCATTATTGCTAAAATAAAAAGTATTATTTTTAAAAATTCAAACATTTTTGATAAAACTTTATTCATTATCTATTACCCCCAAACTCATTTACATACCAAATGGAAGATTCTTCAATAACACTAGTTAATCTACTATAATTGGATAAATTTGTAAAGAATACATCAGAAGTATAATTATATATTGTATTTCTAACAGTATCTGTAGTCCAAAAATAAGAACTATTAAATAAAAGTCTATTTTCTAATCTTAATGCATCAGTACTAAGATCATCCCTTGCTCTTATTAAATTATTTTTAACAGCATCATAACCATTAACTTTTATATTGTATTTATTAATTGCATCTGTTACTTCTGCTTCTAATAAAAGCGTACAATAAGAATTAACTTTAGAACTAAAAGTTTTATTATAATCATAAATATCTGCTGGTTTAAATGAATTTTTTTCTAAATTATAAAAATCACTTGTTTTAATTTCATTTAAACATTGTTCTGTTTTAGATTTATAAGTTAATGCTGTCATTCTTCTATTTATATCTTTAATATTATCGACATCAACCTTATTAATATTATTTTCTATTTCTTTTACATTTTCTTTAAAAGATATATAAGTTTTACTTTCATTAAGGTTATAATTATATGATTTATTTACTTCAATATAGTGATAAACATTACTTAAAAGTAGATGTGCACTTAAAGCTAAAGTTAAAATCATAAGACAATTGGCAAATAATTCAAATATTTCTTTAAAATAATCTTTCATTTTTATCATCCCTTTTTATTTATTTTTTTATTACAACTTCATAATTATAATATCCACTTGCATTAGAATCGCCCCAAATCAATATTTCATAATTATCTACAGTTTTTAATCCAATTGAAGTAGTTACTAATACATTGTTTTTTAAGTTACTTAATTTTCCTTCTTTTATTTTAACATCATTTTTAAAAACAGAATAATTTAAATTTTTCCTATTAACCATTTTTTCATTATTATCAAGCTTTATATCATTTATCGCAAGTTTATAAGTTATTTCATATTCATTATCATTTCTAACATAAAATTTATATTTATTTGAATTATCATAACTATTATATACTTTTATATTTTCAATATAGTTAGTAAAGTTTTCATTTTGATATATTCCAAGTAAATCTCCTTGATGTATTGTGTTATCATTTATTTTATTATAATGTTTTGATAACAAATATCCAATAAACATTCCTAAAAACACTGCAAATAATATAATTAAAATAAATAAAATATATTTCTTGTTTTTATCTTTTTCTTTATATTCATTTAATTCATTTGGACTAATTTCTTCTGTATATAAATAATTATCATTAAAGGATTTCTGTGTCACTTGAATCACCACTTTCTAATACTTCAATAGAATCATCTACATTATTTAAATATTTATCTAATTCTTCTTTTGCTTTTAATTTTTTCTTACTAAGTTTAGGTTGTTTCTTTTTATTAAATGCTATTTTTAATACTTTCAATAAATCATATACTACTATACCAACACATGGTATTACTATAACTACTATCCATCCTACTTTACTTAATATAAATTCTTGAATAAAACCAACCTTAGGAATAACAAATATAACTTTACCAATAACATCATCTTGACTTACATAATGCGTATCAGCAGTATTATTGTTATCACCTTTTGTTGAATAAAAATATTTACCATTTTCTATTTTTATATCAATTATTCTATGCGTGATAGTTATTTGCCCATTTCCACGGTTAGAATAAAAAGTAATTATATCGCCAAGTTCATATATATTATCTTTATTTTTATAATCAACAACGACATCTCCTGCCATTATTGTTTTTTCCATACTTGTAGTTAGTATTGTATACATATTAAACTTAATTTCATCCAGTCTATTTTGTTTTGCATATATTTTAATTGTTACAATATAGAAAACCAATAATATAATTACGCCCATTAATATCCAAAATAAAATATTCGAAATTATTTTAGATAATTTTTTTAAAAAGTTTTTCATAATATTTACCCTTTTCTATTCTTTTATATTTTAATATGCATCTACATATAAATAACATTTAAACGTTCTTGATACATTATCAACATTATAATCTTCATCAACCCACATTCTAAATTTATATGTTGATAAAGTTTTCCCTGAAACTGTTTTCTTGTATAATTGTTTTGAACTTTTATTTCTTGTTGTTAAGTTACTATTTGGAAGTTTATTAAATGAATTAACTTCATTTTTATTTACTAATACTGCTTTTCCATCTTCTTCAAGATAAACTCTTACATATTTTTCATCTAAAGTATTTTCATTTTCAATTGGTGTTAGCGTTATTTCATAAGTAATATTTCTAATTTTAGTAGATTCAATTCTTGTTGATATTGTAAATTCAAAATATTCTCCAATACCAGATAATTTCTTTCCAACTTCATCAGTCATCGGGTATGTATTTATCATACTTATCGCATTAGTTCTTTCACTGTATGAAAACGCTACTGCTCCAGCATTTATAATATTATTATTACTACCTTGTTTTATTTTAAACAAAGAAAAGCCTGCAAAAGATACAAATAATGTTAATAAAACAAAAATAAGTACAAATAATAATAGTCTTTTTTGTTCCTGTTCTTCTTTTTGTAATATTTCATCTGCTACTTTATCTGCTACTTTCAATTCTTCGTTATTTAAACTATCTTTAATAATTGTAATATTCTCTTCATCGTCTAAATGTTCCATATAACAACATCCTTTCAAAAGACTTACTATCTTACTATAAATAGAATACCATAAATTATAAAAAATTAAAACCTAAAAGTGAAAAAAAATGAAAAAAACAGTAATTATTTACTGTTTTTAGATTAAACATTTTTTTGTATTGTTTTTAGTATTATTAAGCTGCTGCTTTAATTTCTACACCAAACTTAAATGTTTCAGCAGTTGAAACATTAGTTTGAGTTTTACCATCTTCAGAAGTTGTGTTAGCACCTTGTGGTAATTTATAAGTGTCAGCAACCCATGCTCTTAAAGTATAAGTAGCTCCTGTTTTTGTTGATGTTAATGTATCTGTGTCTAATAAATAACCAGTAGTTATAAGAGTTCCTTTTTCAGTAGCACGACTAGCAACTGTTACACCAGTATTAGCAGTACCAATAAGATAAGTATCTCCTTTTTTAAGGTTAAATTTAATATGTTCAGCAGTTAAAGTTGCACCTGGAGTAATTTTAGCTAATGCTAAATCATATTTAACGCTTGTAGAACCAGTAATTGAACCAGTAACTGTAAATACTAAATCGTGTCCTGTAACAGCAGATCCAGTAGCATCTGTTGAAGGATAAGCATTAGTTAAAGTTATTTGACTAGCTTCTTCATAACTTACTGAAATTGTACCAGTAGTGATTTGGTTAACTTTAGAACCTTGGGCACTGAATGTATACATTGCATAACTTACACCAATTACAACAACTAATAAAAGGATAACACCTAAAACACTAAAAAGTAATGTCTTTTTATTTTCAGCCATTTTTTATTTCTCCTTTCTTATTATTTACCTAAAGCATTAACTTGAGAATTTACATTTACAGTTAATCTATAAGCATATTTTGTATTTGAGTTTAATGTATCATTAGCTCCATCTGTTGTAAATTGAGCATCAGTATTAACCCACATTCTTAATCTGTAGTTTTCAGCAGTTCCAGTATGTGTAGTAGCTGCATCATTTACTTCATATAACTTATATGCTGTAGTTTTATTTAAGTTTGATTTGTTACTATCAACAATAAGTGTACTAAGTTTTGTAGGTTCAACTACTGCAGTTTCAGTTTCACCGTTAACCTTAGTTAAATAAACTGTAACATATTTTGTAGGTAATTTTGTTTCATCTGTACCCATAGATCCTTCAGAAATACTAATTTCATAAGGAACTTTTAGTGCTGCATCAGTTTTTCTTGATACAGTAAAATCAAAATAATGATTAGCAGTTTTATCAACTTTACCAGTTGCGTCTGCTACTGGGTCTGCATTAGTAATACTAATTCCAGCAGTTTCTTCACTAAAACTCATAGTAATAGTACCTGTTGTAATTGAATTATTAGTAGATGGTGTATTTGCAAAACTAAATGCAGCAAATGAAACACCTACTACTGCTACTACTAAAATAGCAACTCCTAATACAGATAACAATACTTTTTTAGAATTATTTTCTTCCATCATTTTGTTTAACCTCCTTTACAATAATAATATTATCTTATTTTGAATTTAAACGCAATAGATTTTTTAAATTTTTATACTTTTTTTTACATAATATTAAATACTTTACAAACATTATCGGTTGTTTTTTTTGCAACTTCACTAATAGTTATATTTTTTATATTACTTAGACATTCTGCAATTAATTTTATATTTTTAGGTTCGTTTGCACTACCTCTTATTGGAGATAAAAAAGGGCTATCTGTTTCAAGAACTATATTTTCTAATGGTATATCTTTAATAACGTCCTTTAAATTACTATTTTTAAATGTTAATACTCCTCCAATTCCTAACTTATATCCTAATTTTATATATTCATTTGCTACTTCTTTACTTTCACTAAAACAATGTATTACACCAAAAGATTTATAATTTTTAAGTATATCAATTGTATCTTTAACAGCATCCCTTGAATGAACAACAATTGGTAAGTTATATTTATTAGCTAGTTGTATTTGTTTTATAAATAATTCTTTTTGTTTTTCCTTATTCTTTTTAGTATAATGATAATCTAATCCTATTTCTCCAATAGCTACTAATTTATCTTTATTTTCTATTATTTGTTTTTCTAAAAGAATTAAATCTTCAAGAGTATAGCTATCAGTACAATCAGGATGATATCCCAAAGTTAAATAAATATTATTATAATTTTTACATGCTTTTATATTTAATAAATTATCTTCTTTAGAATTACCACCTAAAATTAAATATAAAACATCTTCCTTTTTAGCATCATTAACTATTTTTTCTAAATCACTATCTTTTTCTATATGAAAATGTGTATCTATTAAAATCATTTTAATTCCTTCTTTCAATTTTTATTATTTAATAATCTCATGAACTAATTATATACTATATTTTCTTCTATTCCAAGTTTTAGAAAAATATTTCTAATTATAATAAATTTCAACAATTTTACCAAATAAAAAAGGCCCTTATTAACCCTTAAACAACTTTTTTTAATTTAATACCAAATCCTAATAAAATAAGTAAATATCCTAAATCTAAAATATTTCTTGTTTGAATAATTGATGTTATTAAACCAATTATAAATAATACTAAAACTAACACTGCCATTTTTCTCATAATTATTCTCCTTTTATAAGTGTTTTTTAGTACTGCAAACTTAATATATCTTAAATAAATTTTAATTTCAAGAAAAAAAACAACTGTAAATATTTAATTTACACTTGTTTTTACATTATTTTTCTATTTCTATTCTTTTAAATAGTACTTCAATTTGACCTAACTTATGATTGTTTTCTAAAGCACCAAATTCATTTAATGTATCATATGTATTTAAATTAGTATTTAATTGTTTAAATATTTTTTCAGTTGTCGTAGGCATAAATGGTGTTAAAAGTACTGATGAAATTCTTATTGATTCAAGTAAATTATATAAAACTGTTTGTAGTCTTTCTAATTTTCCTTCTTTAGCAAGTACCCAAGGTGTTGTATCATCTATATATTTATTACATTCTCTTAAAAAGTTAAATATTTCTTCTAAAGCATCACTTATATATAATTTTTCCATATTTTTATCTACAACTGATTTTAAATTAGAAGCTTTATTTATAAGTTCTGTATCTATTTCTTCATTTACTTTAGAATTAGAAATAACACCATCAAAATACTTATTAGTCATAGCTATTGTTCTATTAAGTAAATTACCTAAAGTATTAGCTAAATCAGCATTTGTTCTTGCTATTAAAGCTTCTTCACTAAAGTTACCATCACTTCCAAATGAAACTTCCCTTAAAGCATAATATCTAACAGCATCAACGCCATAATTATCGATATATTCTCTTGGATCTTTATAGTTTCCTAATGACTTACTTATTTTGCCACCATCTATTTTTAACCAACCATGCCCAAATACTTGTTTTGGAAGTGGTAAATCAAGCGCCATTAACAAAGCTGGCCAAATAATCGTATGAAATCTTACTATTTCTTTTCCTACTAAATGTAAATCAGCTGGCCAATATTTTTTAAATAAACTATCATCATCACTTAAATAACCAAGAGCAGTTATATAGTTAGTTAAAGCATCTATCCAAACATAAATAACATGTTTAGGGTCGAAATCAACTGGTATTCCCCAACTAAAAGTTGTTCTTGATACACATAAATCTTCAAGTCCTGGTTTTAAAAAGTTATTAATCATTTCATTTTTTCTTGATTCTGGTTTTATAAAATCAGGATTATTTTTATAAAGTTCTTCAATTCTTTTTTGATATTTTGATAATCTAAAGAAATAACTTTCTTCTTCAACTAAATTAACTTCTCTTCCGCAATCAGGACATTTACCATTTACAAGTTGAGTTTCAGTCCAAAATGATTCACATGGCGTACAGTAAAGTCCTTTATATTTATCTAAATATATATCCCCTTGTTCGTATAATTTATCAAATATTTTTTGAACTGCTTTTTCATGATATTCATCAGTTGTTCTAATAAACTTGTCATAACTTATTCCTAAACTTTTCCATAAATCTTTAGCATTATCTACTATTTCATCAACATATTCTTTAGGAGTTACCCCTTTTTCCTTTGCCTTGTTTTCTATTTTTTGACCATGTTCATCTGTTCCAGTTAAAAAGAATACATCCTTTCCTTTTAATCTTTGATATCTAGCAATCGAATCCGCAATAATTGTTGTATAACAATGTCCAATATGAAAATTAGCACTTGGATAATATATTGGCGTTGTTATATAATATTTTTCTTTCATAATCTTTTCTCCTTTCAAAAAAAATATTACAAATATAGAAACGAATTTTTCGTGGTACCATTCTATTTTGTAATATTAATTACCTTTTTCTCTTAACGCGAGTAACGAATTTATTTACATATCAATAAATCGGTTTTGGAAACCATGTTCAATTACATTTATTACTTATTTCCACCAAACATAAGCTCTCTTTAAATTAAATAATAATTTACTCTTTTCCTCACAACATTTAATTAATGTAAAAATTATAACACATTATTTTTTATTCTTCAATATATTTTCCTAAAAATTTAGCTGCAATAGATACTGTTTTTTCTTCAAATTCTCCTAAATTATTATCTAAAGAGAAAATTATTACTGCTCCGATAGCATCACCACTTACAATAATGGGACTAATTGCATAACTTGCTGTTTCTTTTTTATCTTCAATAAAATTAAAATCTCTTAATTTAGGTTCTAATACTACTTCTCTTTGTTCAATTATATTATCAAGTTTAGAAGATATGCTTTTATCTAAATATCTTTTCTTTAAATCTCCTGCTACTGCTACAACTTTATCTCTATCAACAATCATAATGTTTTCTAGTATAGCTTCGTATATTGAATTAACATAACTTTTATAAAATTCCATAATATTTCCAAGTGGCGAATATTTTTTTAAAATAATATTATCACTATCTAAATATATTTCTACAGATTCACCATCTTTTATTTTCATATTCTTTCTTATTTCTTTTGGAATTACTATTCTACCTAAATCGTCTATTCTTCTTACAACTCCTGTTGATTTCAAAAAAATCACCCTTTCATATCACTACATTTATAATTTCCTTTTAATACATTTTTATACTTAAAAGTCATAAATTTTTTCTCTATATACATTATAATATTAATAAAGGGTAATTTTCATTGGTAATATTTTCCAATTGCGTTTAAAATGAAAAAATGTGTCTTTTAAATTAACACATTTTTTCTAATAATTTATTTAAAGTAAGTATATATGACTTATCTTTATTATGTTTTTTTAGTTTTATATGTAGTTTATTATCTTTATAACTAAAAATTATATCTTTACTTATATTTAGTGAAGTTACTATTAAATCTTCATAATTTAATTTTTCACTTATTTCCTTACTAAATATTATTTCAATAAACAAGTCATTATTTATAAATATTTTGCCTTCTAATTTTCTTAAATAACTTTCAAATAATTCTTCATTCATATAAATAATCATGTTATTATCTAATTTACCAAATCTATCCTCTAATTCTTTTTTAACATCATTATATGAGGTAATATTAGTTATATTATTAATCATTTTATGAATAGTTAATTTTAATTCTTCTTCAGTTACATAACTATTATCAATATGATTATTTACTTCAATTAAAGGAATAGTTTTTTCCTGGACTTCTTCCACTTTTTCTCCTTTTAATATTTTAATTTCATTATTAAGCATTTTCATATAAAGTTCAATACCAACGGCATCGATAAATCCTGCTTGTTCTGCCCCTAAAATATCTCCTGCTCCACGGATAGAAAGATCCCTTGCAGCAATATTAAATCCACTTCCTAGTTCTGTAAATTCTTTTATAACTTTTAATCTTTTAATAGCATTTTCTGTTAATGTTTTATTTTTATTATACATAAGATAAGCATAAGCTGTTCTTTCACTTCTTCCTACACGTCCTCTTATTTGGTAAAGCTGACTAAGTCCAAAGTTTGAAGCATCATAAATAATTAAACTATTGGCATTAGGTATATCAATTCCTGTTTCTATAATAGTTGTACAAACCAAACAGTCATACTCTTTATTTACAAATCTATTCATTATATCTTCAAGTTCATTTTTAGGAAGTCTTCCATGAGCATAAACAATTCTGGCATCTGGTACTAATTTTTGTAATTCTTTTATCTTATTTTCAATTGTTTCTACTTTGTTATATAAAATAAATATTTGCCCATCTCTTGACATTTCTTTATATATTATATCTTTCACTATTTTATTATTTTCTTCTAAAACATAAGTTAAAACAGCATGTCTATTCTTGGGTGGAGTTTCTATTAAAGAAAGATTTCTAAGACCCACCATAGCCATTTGCATAGTTCTAGGTATTGGTGTTGCTGTTAGAGTTAAAATATCTATATTTGATTTAAATTCTTTTAATTTTTCTTTATGGGCAACACCAAATCGTTGTTCTTCATCTACGATTAAAAGTCCTAAATCCTTAGGTTTTATATCATTACTTAGTAATCTATGAGTTCCAATAACAAAATCGATATTGCCATTTTCTAAATCTTTTAATATTTGTTCTTCACGTTTTTTTGGAGTAAATCTATTAAGAATACCTATTTTAACAGGATAGTTTTTAAATCTTTCAACAGCATTTTCATATTGTTGTTTAGATAAAAGTGTTGTGGGACACAAATATAAAACTTGTTTTGAATCATTTATTGCTTTAAATGCTGCCCTAAAGGCAACTTCTGTTTTACCATATCCAACATCCCCACATAATATACGATCCATAGGAACATCACTTTCCATGTCCTTTTTTATTTCACTAATAGCTCTTATTTGATCTGGGGTTAAATCATATATAAATTCATTTTCAAAAAGCGTTTGCATTTCACTATCCTTACTATAAGCAAAACCCTTTTTTAAGCTTCTTTCGGCTTGAACTTTTAATAATCTACTAGCCTCATATCTTATTTTTTCTTTAACCCTTTGCTTTGTTTTTTCCCATGCTGTACTGTTTAAACTATTAATTTTAGGAGCATATCCTTCTTTACCTGTATACTTACTAATTAACTCTATTTTTGAAGCTGGAATATAAAGCTTATCATTATCAGCATATAAAACCTCAATATAATCTTGTAGCATATTATTCTTACTAAGCGTTTTTATACCATTATAAACCCCTATACCATGACTATCATGAACAACATAATCGCCAATTTCTAGTTTATTTAAATCTTTTATTCTTGTAGCAAAATTAAAGTTGAACTTTCTTCTTTTAGTTTCTTTCTTTTTATTATAAAGTTCATATTCACTTATAAAAATATAATTATCTAAAATAAAACCTTCTTTTAAATCATATTTTACTATATTTACACTATTTTCTTTAACATTAAATATATCTGTTAATAAATATGGAACATTAAGAATTTCTATAAAGTTATTAACATTAATTGTTGATAAACATATTACTACTTTTTTGTTAAGTTCTAAATTGTCTTTTAAATATTTATTAATTAATTCGACGTTTGAATTAAACCTTTCAATACTTTTGACATTAAAAGAAACAACTTTTTTTACTAAAGAAGTATCATCATCCAAAAAGAAATAATAATTCACATGTTTTTCGTGTATTTCATTTATATCATAAAGTGGATTTTCTATATCAAGTTCAAATATATCATTGATTATTCTTTCATAAGATATTTTTATTTGGGAATAATCTTTAAATATTACTAAAGGATCTTTTAAATATTCATATAAAGAAGATGTATCATTATTTGTATTTTGTATAGAATAGATTTCTATATTATCAATATTTTTAAGTGATTTTTGACTTTCTGGATCAAAATATCTAATAGATTCAACGGTATCACCAAAAAATTCTATTCTTATTGGGTTTTCTTCATTTAAAGGAAATATATCAAGGATAAAACCACGAACACCAATTTCACCAGGTTTTGTTACTAAAGTTTCTTTTTCATACCCTATTTCATATAAATTATCAACCAATTTTTTTAAATTAATATCTGTTCCTACTTTTATATTTATTATATTGTTTTTAAAGTTTTCAATACTAGGTAATTTTTTTAGATATCCATTTATATCTGTTATTACTATTTTTTTATTATTTTTTAATGTTTCTTTTAAAAGATTTAACTTTTCAACCTTTAATTCAGGACTTTTACTTGTTGCAAGTGATGCTAAAACATCATCTGTTTCATATAAAAACACATCTTTTGTATCATTAAAATTCTGATATAATTTATTAGCTTCATATATTGTAGGAGTAACTACAATTATTCCTTTATTTTGACTATTTAATAATTTATTTAAATAAAGCGAAAAAAAGCCTAGATTCATTCCCTTTAGGCCTATGTTATTTTCATTATAAGTTTTAATAATATTATCAAATATATTCATAACATCATCTCTATTCATTATACTTACTCATTACTTTTTCAAAATCTAAACTTACAAAATCATTAATTATATTATTTGTTATTTCAAATTTTTTATGTAAAGCTTCTAATTCTTCTTTGCTAAAACTTCCTAAAACATAAGATTTTGTATCTATATTTTTGTCATTAGAAATACCTATTTTTAGTCTTTTAAACTCTTCAGTGTGTAAATTTTGGCTTATATTTTTAAGGCCATTATGTCCTCCACTTGAACCTTTATATTTTAATTTTATTTTAAAACAAGGCATATCAAGATCATCGCTTATTATTAAGATATCTTCTACATTGATTTTAAAATAATCAACATATTTTTTTACAACTTCACCAGACAAATTCATATAAGATAAGGGTTTTAAAAATATTACTTCTTGATTATTTATATTTTTTTTCAAATACATTCCATTAAATTTGATTTTAAATGTATCATTATTTAAATAATTATCTATTACCATGAATCCAATGTTATGTCTTGTAGTTTCATATTCTTTTCCTGGATTTCCAAGTCCTACAATTAATTTCAAAATAAATCACCTCAATTATTTTTCAATATCTATAATTTGTCCTTCTTCTGTTTCTATTTTATATTTTCTAGCAAACAAATCAACATATATTACCTTACCAGAGCCTTCTTTTGTTTTAATATGATCTCCTACTTTTGGCAAATCTTTTTTATATTCAAAATAAGATTCGTTTTCATAAGCAAGACAACACATAAGTCTTCCGCAAACTCCATTTATTTTTTCAGGATTTAAAGCAAGGTTTTGATTTTTTGCCATATTAATTGAAACTCCATTTAAATTATCTAAGAAACCATGACAACAAAGTTTTCTACCACATTGTCCATATCCTCCGATTTCTTTAGCCTTATCACGAACCCCTATTTGACGAAGTTCTATTCTTGTTCTATATATTGCCGCAAGACGCTTAGCAAGTTCACGGAAATCAACTCTATCATCTGCTAAAAAGTTAAACAAAAGCTGTTTTCTATCAAATGTAAAAGACGCTGATAAAATTTTCATATCTAATCCTAATTCATCTTTTATCCTTTCACAATCTTCCAACGCTTTAATTGAATCTTTTATGTTAATATCGTTTTGCTTTTCATCTTCTTTTGTTGCCTTTCTTAGAACATTTTTTACTTCATTTTGAAGTAATGTTTGATCTATATTAATAACACTAGTTTTAACAATACCATATTGCTCACCACGTTCCGTTTCCACAATTACAGCATCTTTTTTATCTAAATCTAAACCATTTATATTAAAATAGTATATTTTATTTGAATTAACAAAACTTATTCCTACAACATCTATCATAAATTACCTCCCGAGAAAGTTATAATAAAATTATTTACAAATAATTCTCTATTTACATTATAACTTGATTTACTTTGAAAATCATTAATAATTTCAATTTTTCTTATTATATCACCAATTTCATTAAAATCACTAACATTTTTTATATCATCAATATAGTTTTCAAAGTATTCTAGATTCCTTTTTAATTTATAATTTAAAATATCTATATATAGTTTTATTCCTATATCAAATAAAATATCTATTTTATCTGTAAGGTTTGTAATATCGTAAAATGCGATTAATTTTGTCTTATCTTGCTCCAACCTTTTATAAAAATCTATTATGTTTTTTATTTCTTGTTCTACAAAAATATCAAAATCTTCTTTTTTATCTGTTTTTTCATATATTTTTTTAAAAATATTTTTATTTAATGTTTCTTCATTTATTAATGATAACACCTGACACCTTGAAATAATCGTATCTAAGCAGTTATAAATATTATTTGTTAAAAGAATAGCTATTATATTAGGACTAGGTTCTTCTAAAAATTTTAAAATAGTATTAGCTGAACTTTTATTTAATAATTCAGCATTTTTTATTATATAAATTAAATACTTACCATAAAGTGGTTTAACACTAAATTCTTTTTGTAGCTCCAATAATTGCTCTTTTTTTATCATTTTAGAGTCTGTTTCAATTATTTTTAAATCAGGATAATTATTTGTATCTATGTTTAAACATATATTGCATGAAGAACAAATTTCATCCTCTTTTTTTGGACACAAAAAAGATTTTGATAAAGACATAGCTATATCAAATCCATATGGACAATCATTTGTTTCAATTAAATAAGCATGTGATATTTTATCACTTTTTATTATTTTTGAAATTTGATTATAAAATAATGGTTGTTTTTCTTTGTAATCTTCTAACATTTTTACCTCTTTATGTAATTAATAAAAAAGCAATAATAGTAACTAAACCCGGTATTCCCAAAAGTCCCACAAAAATAATTGAAAATATATTTATGGGAATTATTAAGTTTAAAGGTAACGCTATTAGATTATAAATATAAAGAATAAATGGTGCAAGTAAAAATCCTCTTAAAATTTTCAGTATATTTTTCATAGGCCTCCCTTAAAATATATGAAAATAATAATTTTTATAGTACTTCTTTTCTATTCTTTATCGCAGATTCAAGAGTAAGTGAATCAACATAATCTAAATCTCCTCCAATTGGAATGCCACTTGCTATTTTAGTAATTGATACATTCTTATTTTCTAATATTTTTTTTAAATATAAAGATGTTGTATCGGCTTCAATTCCTGACTTTATTGCTAAGATTATTTCTTTAATATTATCTTTTTCTATTTTTTCTACTAATGATTTTATTTCAATATCGTTTGGACCAATATCATCAAGTGGTGATATTAAACCTCCAAGAACATGATAATATCCTTTGAAATTTCCTATTTTCTCAAATAAGAAAACATCTTTAGAATCCTCTACTACAATAAGTGTATCTTTAGTTCTTGTTTTGTCCTTACAAATACTACATATTTCTTCATCTGTTAATGTTCCGCATTTTTTACATGGATGGATGTTCTTTTTAGAATTTTCTATATTTTTACTAAATTTTTCACAATCTTCTTCACTAAAACGCAATACAGCAAAAGCAAGACGTTCTGCTGTTTTCTCACCAATTCCAGGAAGAAGTTTGAAAGACTCAATTAAGTCACTTAACGTTTTTGGATACATAAAACTACATAAGTCCTGGCATCATATTAGCATATTTGCCAAGTTTCTTATTAGTCACATCATCAATTTGTTTAAATGCATCATTAATAGCTAAAGTAATCATATCTTCTAAAATAGATAAATCTTCTTTTAAATCTTCATCTTCTTCAATCTTAACATTTTTAATAGTCCTAGTTCCTGATACAACAACAGTAACTAAACCATTTTTACCTATAAATTCCATTTCATTAATTTCTTTTTGAGCATTTGCAATATCTCTTTGCATGCTTTGTGCTTGTTTTAAAATAGCTTGCATATTCATATTTCATCTCTCCTTTTTATTGTATTTCAACAAATTCTTGACCAAAAAGGTCAACAGCATCTTTTAATGATTCTGGTGCTTCTTTGCTTTCTATTTTATCATATTTTTCATTTTCTTGTGTTTTTTCTAACACAAATTCTTCTTTATAAGTGTATGTTATACCATTTTTTTTATCTAAAATAAATTTATTTTTAATTTGTTCCCACTCATCATCTAAAACAACTGAAACTTTATAATTTTTGTTAACTATTAAATAAATAAGTGATTCAATTTTAGATATATTTAAAAGGGCATTTTCCAATGTAGAATCATATTTAAATGAAATAATAACATCTTTTTCACCAACTACCCTTACATTTCCATCAATTAAGAATGATACAACACTCCCAAATTCTTTATTGTACAAATAATCAGATAAATTCACCCAACAAATTTTTAAATCTTCTAATAAATTTTTATTAGCAAGCGCTAATGCATTATTAATTCTTATCTTATTAATTTCGAATATTTGTTCGTTAATTTTGTTTGCTTCAATTTCATTTTCTTTTTCAACATTATTGTTAATATCTTCCTTTTGCTTTTCTTTTGGCTTTTCCTGGAGTTCTTCTTTTTTGACAGCCTTTTCTATATTATCAACCATTTCTATATTTTTCAATAAATTTTCAACTTTTAAAAATGCCACTTCTAATAATACCTTTTGATAACAACTATTTTTCATATTATTAACTGTATCATTTAAAATATCAATCATTTCAAATATTTTATCTTTATCAAGCCCATATGTATTATTACTTATTAACATGTTTTTTAAATACTCAATTAACTCAGTTGCAAATAATATAAGATTTTTTCCTTTTTTGCCTAAATAATCAAGTTTTTCAAGTGCTTCTTTTGTATTAACGTTAACAAGGGCATTAACTATATCAAAGAGTTCTTCTTCTTTAACTATTCCTTTTATTTCATAAAAATCATCTATCGTTATATTAGTAGAACAGCAAGCCAATTTATCAAGTAGATTAATTGCATCACGAAGTCCACCATCTGAATATTTAGCTATTAAATTTAGGACTTCTTCTTCTACCTTTATATTTTCTTTTTCTACAATATACTTTAATTTTTTTACAATATCTTCTTCGCTTATTTTCTCAAAATTAAAGCATTGACATCTTGATATAATAGTTGCTGGAACTTTATATAGTTCTGTTGTAGCTAAGATAAATATAACGTGTTGTGGTGGTTCTTCAAGTGTTTTTAACAAAGCATTAAATGCTCCAATTGAAAGCATATGTACTTCATCAATAATATAAACTTTATACTTTGAAATAGAAGGCATTAATGTTACTTTGTCCCTTATTTCTCTTATCTCATCAACACCATTATTTGAAGCGGCATCCATTTCAATAATATCAGGATGATTTTTTTCATTAAATGCTATACAGCTTGGACATTTTTCACAAGGTATATCATTCATAGGGTTTTCACAATTCAACAATTTAGCTATTAATTTAGCTATTGTTGTTTTTCCTGTTCCCCTAGGTCCTGAAAATAAGTATGCATGAGATGTCATATTTCTATCAATAGTATTTTTTAATATTTTTGTTACGTATTGTTGCCCTACCACTTCTTCAAACGTTTGTGGTCTATATTTTCTATATAATGCAAGATAGCTCATTTTGCACCCCCTAATTAATAATAAATCATATATAGATTATATCATAAAAAATACTTATTTACTCACATTTTTAGTGTTTTTTATTTATGTTTCACGTGAAACATTACTTTTTTATAACTTATTAACAATTATAATTCATAAGTTATAAAAAGTGTTGTTAATATCACACTAATCTTACCCAATTATTTCCCGGGAAATAATTTATAGCAAAAAATTTATAAACTACATTAATAAAAAAAGTAATAATTTGCATATAATGCATATCAAAAAGATAAATATATAAAATAGTATTATAGTATAATCAATATTTATATAAGTAATTTATTAAAAGTAATAAGATATATCAATGTTTCACGTGAAACATTAAATTAATTATAATATTTCTTATATGTATAACTTATTAACAATTTTATTGCATAAGTTACAAAAAGTGTTGTTAATATCACACTAAATCGACCCAATTATTTCCCGGGAAATAATTTGTAACATAAAAATACAAAATTATATTATTAAAAAAGTAATGTTCCACGTGGAACATTACTATCTTTTTGATTTAAAAAAATTGCTTAAAACCGTTTTATATTCATACATATCAAGCATTTTGTTTATATTTATATTGTTTTTATTAGCATTTTCTACATTTTTATAATTTGAATCCAATATATAGTATACATTTTTTATTCGAGATTCAGCAATGGCTGATAAACACATATTACATGGTTCTAGTGTTACATATAAATCACAATCATTTAATCTCCATGATTTAAGCTTCTTGCATGCTTTAATAATAGCTAGCATTTCAGCATGGTATATAGATATATTTTTTAAATTTTTCTTATTATATGCTTTTGAAATAATCTTATTATTCATAACAATAACAGCCCCAACAGGAATATTTCCTTTATTTTGTGCTATTTTTGCTTGTTTTATTGCCTCTAACATGTATTTATTCATATAACCTCCAATAAAAAAGTGCACACATATAGGGATTATTAAGGCTGCTACTTTCCAGTCCTGACCTGTTTCTAATATATATGTTGCACAAGTAAAATATTATATTAAAACATATAAAAAGTCAATTCATTTAACAATGTTTCACGTGAAACATTGTTAAAATATATATTATTTATACAAAAATAGTAATATTTATATATATTATACGTTTGCAATAGGAAATTTACAAAATTTTTATTATCAAAGTAATGTTCCACGTGGAACATTGAATTTATATTATAATTATACTGAATTCGTAAGACTTATTAACAATTCTATTTCATAAGTTACAAAAAGTGTTGTTAATATCACACTAAATCGACCCAATTATTTCCC